>Ga0257111_1000258_pt1 | contig 21896 bp, 17 predicted proteins | sample LP_taG_6_FD_191567 | JGI IMG/M metagenome (GOLD analysis project Ga0257111, IMG submission 191567) | Marine microbial communities from Northeast Subartic Pacific Ocean, Canada - LP_J_2015_P26_500m | ecosystem: Environmental > Aquatic > Marine > Oceanic | place: Canada: Northeast Subartic Pacific...
CTAAAAATATAGATGGCCCTACTCTAGTAGACTATTTAAATGAAGCAGGAATTGTAAAAAAATCTAATGTAGACAGTAAAGTAGAGATACCAAATAAAAGCAATGATGATATGGATAGTAAAATTTGGGCCGCAAAAGCATCTGTAAAGATTGAACAGGTGGACTCAACATTATTGATTTCAAAAGATTCATTGTTTATTAACCCAATCCCTGACGAGGATAAAGAAGTTGCTTTTCATAAAACCATATTTGGCCCTTCTGACTCAGTATCTGCTATAAACACTTGGGAGGATACGGTTCGTAATGTGCTAGTTCCTGAACCAATTGATCTTTCTGGGGCAGATGATTCTAATGATAGATCAATAGATCTTTACTATGTTATGGTAATGGCCCCCTCAAAAGGAGAAAAAGATAGATATGTTTTTGATGGCGAAGCTCCTTTTGGTATTAATGTTAACCAAATCCCGCCAATGGGGGAACCAACACATTTCCAGCATAGTGTGTCAGCTAACATAAGCTACCTAAGGAGAGGGAATGATTATGATTTTGCATATACACTTAAAGAGCATATATCAGATAGTGTAACAACCTTGACGATGGTTCATGATATGCAAACAAATATCATATTTATGTCAATTTCTCCCGAGCTTGATTCCATATCTCAATCGTATCAGCCTGAAGCGTTTGATCCTAAATTATTTGAATTTCCTGATTATTTCTTTGAAGGATTCCCTACTAGCTTGGGCATGGATTTTAAAGATAAGTTAATCAAATTTTCATTTGATGACACTGGTGACAGCATAAACTATCAAGGGCTTTATCTCTCATCTACAACGCCTTCAAATCCTTCTCAATCGCTAGCAGTATTTCTAAATGAAGGAACGCTTCAAGCAATACGTGGTGAGGTAAAAGTCCGTGAGAATGGCTCAAAAAAAATAACAACTGAATTTGATATAGCAGGTTATTTGGAGCCTTCAGCAATGTTCTCCCGTTTGATCCAAGAAGAATTTCCAGACTCATTAAAAACCAATCTATTACAGGGGACATATTTAGAAGAGCCGTTATTTGGGCCTAATGGGAAATTGCCAAAGGTAATTCATGAAAGGCGGTTGCCAGAAGCTCAGTTTGATCAACAAAATCCAAGTATTCCTGTGGAGCCACTGAAGGGTATTTATCCAGAGGGACAGGGAGTGATTAGCAACTCGAAAGCTAAAACAGAGACCCCTGCGCCGGAGCCTCAAAACCCAATAGAACAAACTGCTTCACCGGATTCTGAAATAATTAATGATGGTGGACAAACGGATACACTGAATTTGGAAAATATCAAAACTGTACCAGCTTCTGAAAAAAAAGAGAATGTTTTGAACAGTATAAACAGTGGTAATAACCTACCAGAGTCAATAAATACTAGTGCTGACTCTAGTGGATTAAAACCATAGGGGAATTATCAGTTACCAATACTGACCAACAGTTGATTATGAAAATATATTCAAATAAACAAAAGCTTATAATAGCCATATTGTTATTGGTTATGAGTTTTTCTTTTGGACAAAAGATTGTGCATATGGATGGTTCTTTTGACTTGGATGGTGATAATCTTCTTGAATTTATTTCGCTTGAGCTAGACCCCGAAAAAAATGTTTTCCCGACTATGGTTAGGTATAATGAGATAGATAGAGATGGATACCAAACAGTGGTTTGGGAGTTTGATGCCCCAAAAGAGTTAAATGGTTATTTTGTCGACGCAAAAATAGGTGATCTTGATGGGGATGGCGTTCCTGATTTGGTCATCGTGATGAACTTGTCAAGGTTTGGTACCAATGCTACCCCACATGTGTTTGTTGCTGTATATAATTGGGAAGAAGAATCATTTTCAGAATTACCTTCAGTCACTCTAGATATTGGTAAACAAGATCGTTCTTTAAGATGTAATAATTTTTCAATGTTGGATCAAGATGCTGATGGGGATCAAGAATTAGTTTTATCTTTGGGAAGCCCTTATAGAGGATTCGCATTTTTGGATTTAGACAACCAAGGACGTCTTGTTATAACAAAAAAAATAAGGCCAGATGATCTTTTAGTCGGTTCAGGTCTATTGTATGCAGCTGTAGTTGATTATGACAATGATGGTTATGAAGATGTATTAGCAATTAGTCCAGAAGGAAACACAATAAAAGCACAACCGTTTTATAATATTGGAGGCATATTTGATTCTGGACAATTAATAAAGAAGAATTTTGATGGCATAAACGGTATTCTACACAATTCTTTTCAATTAACTGATTGGGATGCCGATGGTTTTAAGGACGTTCTAACCTCATTTAGATCTGGAGATATAATAGCCTTAACATTAACACCTGCAACTTTGGTTATCGAAAGAGTCCCTGTTCAACCAGGACCGCTAACCCAGATTGAGATAGCAGATTTCAATCAAGATACATTTAAAGACCTGTTAATGCTTTCATCTGATATTAACGCGCTAACAATGGTATCAGGCCAAGATGGTGGAATGGAAAGTATACGAAATGTTATGTCTAAAGTACCCGATAACATACAAGTCTTTTCAATGCTGCCTCTAACTAAATTAGGTAATTATACTGGGAACATTATTGTTTCTGGCTGGGATGGTAAAGAAAACTCAATATATATTTTAGATCTTGGGAAAAAATCTGCTCAGTATGACCAAGGATTTTTATTAAGTACTGAATTTATATCAGAACAACTTCCAGATCTTCTTTCAAATATTGAGGATATACAGCCAGAGGTTCCAGAAATATATGTTGAGGTTATACCTGAACAAATGCCACAATTGCCTCAGCCAGACGAAGAAGTTATTACTGAATTGGGTGAACAAAGAATTCCAAGTGTACCAAACGCCTTGGACCCATCAGTTATTGAAGGGAATGTTTTAAAAGAACAACCAAGGTCAACGCCACCTAAAAAAGTTATTCGAACACTTGAAACACCTAAAACACTTAAAGAAGAAGAAATGATTGGTCAGCGTTTACCAAAACATGTTCTCCCTCAATATGTTTTGACTTTAAACCAGCCTTTTGAATATATGCTACTAAGAGACACAACAGAGGCATTTCATAGCTTTAGATGGCAATTATCACCGCCAAAGGGGATGTTTTTTCATTATGAAAGCCAGACAATTAGGTGGGTCCCGAACCAAGAACAATTAGATGCGTTTCCTATATCATATCTCGTTCGGGTTAAGGTAGATGAGATTATGGAGTCTTTGTCATCTACAGGCAGTCAAACTCAAGAGTACAAAACAGTCCCTGTTTTAGAAAGTAGAGATGAAAAAATATGGATTTATGTTAATGATCCACCTCGATTTTTGACTCAGCCTTTAGGCACAGAATTTGTCGCCGGAGGAACATTTCAATATGAACCTATTGTCAGAGACCGGAATAAAGATGCTTCATTGCAGTTTTATTTAGAAGCGGCTCCCCCGGGTATGTCTATAAAAGATGGAATATTATATTGGAAATCAGATAGTATTAATGCAGAACAGTATGATGTTAGGCTTGTTGTTTCTGATGGTTTTGAAAGAGATGTGCAAGAGTTCCAATTATCGGCTAGATCCGGAATTCGGATACTATCTAAGGCACCTGAAATCGCTACCGTTGGTGAGAAATATAATTATGATGTAAAAGTATGGCGCCAAAGAACCAGCCAAGAAGCAAACTATAAATTATTTTTTGGTCCAAGTGGCATGAACGTTGATAAGAAGAAAGGAATTTTATCTTGGGTTCCACAAGAAGCTCAAATAGATACGGTAGAGTATGCCCTAGTATCAACTCATGGCGTTGCCTCAGATACACAGTTTGTTAAAGTTTTTGTTAATCACCCACCTGTAATTCAAAAGGCACCTGCCCCTATGACCAAAATCAATGTTGGTGGGATATGGGATTTTGACTTAAAAGTACAAGACCCAAACGCAAATGATAAATTAATTTATACTGCACACGTCCTCCCAGAGGGAATGCGTATGGACCCATATACTGGTCGTTTGCATTGGGAGCCATCAGTCGCACAGGTTGATTTTCATAAGCTAAAGATAGAGATTTCAGATGGAAATCTTAGCAAGTTTATTGATTCGGAGTTTTTTGTGAATGCGCCAATAAAAATTGTATCTGTGCCAACAATGACAGCTACCGTTGGAGATGATTATAGTTATAAAATTATGACTGTAGATAGAAATAAAGGTGCCCTACTTCCGTTTAATAAGGTTGTTAAAGTAGAAGACGTAAGCAATGCTAAAGTTTACAGTATAAATATATCTGATGATGTTGTTATACAAAATATAGATCGTTTTTTAGGTGACTGGTATAACGCTAAAGAGGTTTATTATGTAAATCCTAAATATCCAGCCGATACTCATGTGTCAAGGCTTAATCTAAAAAGATATGTACAATCAGTTTTCTATGAAGATAATAGGCTGTGGGTTATTGCATCTACAATTAATGGGAGAACTATAAAAATAAAAGACTTTTTATGGGAGTTTTTTCAAGGAAACAAGGGCAAGCCCCCACGTTTAATGGTTGAAAGAATTAACCCGGTGCGATTCACGCTGACGGAATTTCCTGAGGGGATGGAGGTAGATGAATCCTTAGGCGCTATTAAATGGACACCTAAAAAAAACCAAACTGACATGCATAGAATTTCATTAATGGTTTCTGATGGGTATACTAAAGATGAACAAGTTTATGAAGTTTATTCAAATCACATGCCTACAATTATCTCAAATACACCTAGAATGGCTTTAGTTGGTGAATTGTTTAAGTATCAAATAAGAGTTGAAGATTTAAATGAAGGGGCAAATTTGAATTACTCCCTTATCAAAGGCCCGCATGGAATGCAGCTTGATAAAAGTGGTAAAATACTATGGGTTCCTAAAGCCGCTCAAATTAATTATAATGATTTTGAGGTATCTGTTACAGATGGATATGGAACAGATATCCAATCTGGGAAAATTTTTATCAACAATCCACCATCCATTATTTCAACTCCAAAACCTGTCGGCCTGACTGGTCATACATGGCGATATAAACTAACCACTGATGACTTAAATGGAGACAGGGTAACCTATAGAGCAGTTAGGCTCCCAAAATTTGCTAAATTTGATAGAAGACTTGCTACGATAGAGTGGACACCGAGGAAAAATCAAGATGGTGTGAATGACTTTGTTTTAATGGCAGTGGATGAACACGGAGCAACAACCACTCATGATTTTCAGGTTCACGTTTTTTATGACCCAAGTGCAAAACAGTTAGTAAATAGCGGGTGGCCTTTGATGCTTACTTTTGTTGGTGTTGTTTTTGCCTGGGGCGCTGGACAGATGAATTAAGAGCTAAGATACAAGCTCTTCAAGATATTTATTCAATAAATTTTCCGGTTCAAAAACGACTTTTATTCTAACTGCATACAATCTCATCTTCCCCTTATAATTTTTTATCTTAACCAGATCTTTTTCTGTAGTAATTAGAAAATTTGCATTATTATTTTTTGCAACCTGTTCAATGTTTTTTAGATCATCTGAAGTGTAATTATGATGATCAGGATATTTACTGTGTCCTACAATTATAGCGTCTGTATTATTCATGGTCTTTTCGAATCCTGTATGATCACCTAGTGCAGAAAAAATATGAATCTTTTCTTTATTTAAATTGCTCAAGTTATTTTTGTCCCCCTTAGAGCTAATCAATACCTCTTGTAATTCTATTTTATTATTGATAATAGGACGATTTATATTTTCAATCATATTGATTAAATAATCAGACGATTTGTGTACGTTGGATTTAGATAAAATAATTAAATCAGCTCTAGATAGATTTGATAATGGTTCTCTCAATTTACCAGCAGGAATTAATCTATGTGTAGCCTTTGTATCTTTAGAGTTAACTAGGACTATATCCAAATCTCTATATAATGATATATGTTGAAACCCATCATCCATAATGATTATATCTGGATCAAAATTTTCTATCATTTTCATTCCAGCTTCATATCTTGATTCTCCAACAATGATCGGAATATTTTTTAGATTTTGAGCTAATAAATATGGTTCATCACCAAAGTCTTCCCATGATTGCGGTTTTGTTATCCCGTCCGTTACTATCAATGTCGATTTAGATTTTCTTTGATAGCCCCTGCTTATAATCCCTATTTTTTTACCTTTTGATTGTAAATGCCTAGAAAGATATTCTACGGTTGGTGTTTTCCCAGATCCTCCAACTGTTATATTGCCCACACTAATTACTTTACATGGAAGCGATTTGGTTTGAAAAATATGATATGTATAAAAAATTTTCCGAATAAATAATATAGCTCGATATAAGAAAGTGACTGGTAACAAGATAAAATGAAAATAATTACTAGAGTAATTTTTCTTTCGCATAATCAGTATTGTTTTTTTCTGTTTTTTCCATTCTTTCAATTAGAATTCTTTTACACGATTCAAAATCATCATTTTCACTAAAAGATATAGGCGAACCATATTCAAGAAATATTTTCCCAAACGGCTTTTCGAGAAAAAAGGTGTGCCAGTTTATAAATCGCCAATTTTTTGTTGAGTAAGCTGAAAGAGGAATAATAACCGCACCAGTTTTTTGAGCAGCTTTAATAATACCAGGCTTTGGAATTTTTTCTGGCCCCTTAGGACCATCGGGTGTCATTGCAATTAAAGATGGTGGATCATTTAACACTTTTACTAGTTCAATAAAAATTTCAGATCCACCTTCCGAGCTCGATCCTCTAAGCAATTTCCACCCTAGTTTTGAACCTATTTTAGATATTAATTCAGCGTCTCTATTTGTCCCGGCTAAGCCATAATAATTATTTTTTGCTAGATGCATAAAGGGAACTAGTAAGCGACCATGCCAGCAGGATATTATTACACTTTTATTGTTTATTAATTTTGATTTATAGTTTTCTTCTCCTCTGACATCCCACTTGTTTGTGTTATAAATCAGACTGAGTATCCACTTACCCAATAGTGTTTGATAAGCAATTTTTGATTTACTATATTTTTTTTTCAATTAGGTAATTCTCCATTAACTATAATATTTGCGATTCTGTCGAATACTCCTGTGCTGCCTAATTTTTTTCTCAATTTTTTATATTTTTTTATAGTTGCCTGTCTTTTATTGGATTTGATATCAAGATAGGGCAATATTTTTTTAGTTAAATTGTCTGGATTCATTTTATGCTGAATCAGTTCAGGAATAATTCTTTTGTTTGCTATTAAATTAACGATGGAAATGTATTTCACTTTCCCAAAAAAATTAAATAGTATCCAATTAATATAGGACATTTTATAGCATACAACTGTTGGCAAATTTGCTAGTGCACATTCTAAAGTAGCAGTTCCTGAGGAACTTATCGCAGCGGTTCCATAGTTCATTGCTGAGCGCATGGAAACTTCAATTTTTATATGATCTGGGACTGGATTTAATGTTACATTATTATATTTCACAACAATAGTCTGCACCCCTGGAATTTTTTTATTCAATATAGCCAATGTTTTTAAAAAAATAGGCCAGTGATAATCAATCTCCTGTTGTCTGCTTCCTGGAACTAATACGATAATAGGCCGGTCTTGCTTAAAATTATGCTTTTTTAAAAAATTTGTTTTATCACCTATATCATAGTTTCTTTCAATAAAGGGGTGCCCAGTATAAAAAGTATCTAATCCCCTAGAGTTAAACCATTCTGCTTCAAAAGGGAAAATGGAAATAGATTGGTCTATTGTATTTTTCATCGTTTTTATTCTGTTTTCTTTCCATGCCCAAAGCTGAGGAAGGATAAAGTAAGTAATTGGTATTTCAAGTGATTTAATTTTTTTTGCTAATCGAAGATTGAAACCAGGGTAGTCAACTAATATAATTCTATCTGGTTTTTTATTTTTTATAGCAGATACGGTATTTTTCAGAATATTTAACAACCTGGGAAAATGCTTAATGACTTCGATAAAGCCCATTACAGACATATCATTAATATGGTGAATAATTTCAACGCCAGATTCGGCCATTTTATCTCCACCATTTCCAAAAAATTTTGTTTTTGGAGATATAACTTTTAAGGCTGAAACTAGTTTTGCAGCATGGATGTCTCCTGATGGTTCGCCTGCAACAATAAACACTGTATTGATTTTAGGGGTCATAGAATATTCTGCATTATGCCTATGAAAATAGTATCCATATTCCAACTTTTACCATCGTGTCCTCTTATAGAGTTATAAGTGAAATATTACTTCTTTCGCTGTCCATAGAAATATTGCAGTGGCCATTATTTAGTTTTTAAACATAATTATTGTAGCAATAATAAAAATATTCTGTAGAGTTCTTTTTTCCGTTTTAAGAGTACTAATTAAATTTTTTGGTTTAATTTGATCTCCGCCTTTCCATGGTGAGAATCTGGGGAAAAGTTTAGGAACATTTTCAAAAAATAATTCATACTGATCCTTAAATTTTATTTTTAAGGTTTCTTCTTCTAAAGATATTATAAGATAGTATTGAAAAATAAAAAATATTGCTACCAGGGGAAGAATATGCCACATCCAAATCCCCCCAGAAAAAAACACAGTTCCAATGTATATGATAACATTCCCACAATATAAAGGGTTTCTTGTTAAAGAATATGGACCAGATGTGCACAAAGATGGGGCACCAACATTTCTCGTTCTTGTTGCCCCGCCAGCATATCGAACAGCACTAATTCGTATTAGTTCACCTGTTGCTATTAAGGCTAAACCAATTATTATATATGGTTGTGATGGTTCAGAATAATAAATAATTAGCAACACGATTGGAATAGGTGTGTAGCTGCGGTTTTTAAAAAAAAAATGTCGAATGTCCATTATTTTAAGTCCTCAAGAATCATATCATGTATTTTTATAACAACCTCTAGTGCATTACGGGCTTCTATCCCATTAACAATTGGTTTTTCTTTACCTTTGATCGAACCTATAAAGTTTTTCATTTCTAAACTTAATAAATCATTTTTTTCAAGAATTGGTTTTTCATAGGTAATAAATTTTTCTTTGTTGTTTTGTGTAAATGGCTCTGTGTGTAATACGCCTTGAATTAGATGTGGATCTTTGGCCACACTATAGATTTCTGTTTGTTTTATCAGCAAGTCTATTGTTGAATATAGATTGTCTTGAAATATCTTTATTTTTCTTACCTTATCTTTCGCGACTCTGCTAGAGGTAATGCTAGAAACCGTTCCATTGTTAAATCGGATTCTTGCATGTGCGATATCAACTGAATCTGTAATTATAGAAACCCCACTAGCGTGAATACTTTTTACATCAGACTTTACTAGCGATAACAAAATATCTATATCATGTATCATTAAATCTAAGACAACAGGGACATCAGTCCCCCTGGCTGTATAAGGAGCGAGTCTTTGTATTTCTATAAATTTTGGATTTAGCTGATATTTTTCTAATATTTTTAATGCAGGATTTAGTCTTTCAATATGACCAACTTGAATGATTTTATTTTTTGCTTTTGCTAGTGCGATTAAATCATCTGCTTGTTGAATGGTCTCAGTGATTGGTTTTTCAATAAAAACATGACAATCATAATCTGCGATTGCCATGGTTGCAACATTATAGTGTGACTCTGTTGGGGTAACCACTGAAATACCATCACACAATTTCATTAGATCTGAAGGGTTATTATAAAAATTAGTATTAAACTGGTTAGCTATTTTTTCACCTCTTTTGGTGTCAATATCGCAAACGCCTACTAATTTCGCAGCGCTTAATAAATTATAGTGTTTTGCATGGTGTTGCCCTAGATGACCAACTCCAACTACGCCAACTTTTATTTTTTCAGATTTCATATGTTGTCAAAATAACTGCATACTCTTATGTATAAAATTGTTGATTTAATTGTGAAATCCCCATAAAAATTATTAATTGAAAAAAACTTGCATTTGGCATCTAAATAAATCAACTTTAGAAGTAATTCGCAGGTAAAATCGGAGTTTCGTTATGAATAACGACATAAAATCCGGGGTAGGTTATTTTATACCATTAGGAGCTATAATTGGTTTTTTTACAGCTCTTTTCCTCGGGGAGCATTTATTTAGTATATATATTGCTATTGCAGGTATACTGGTATGGTTTTTATACATGGTGGTAATGGAATCACCACCACCATCAAACCTAGGTAACTTGATAATATTTTTTGGTATATTATTATCGGTTGGTGTATTTATGGGGTTTGGAGTATCTCAAAATATGTGGGGAGGAATCGAGTTTGTTTCTGAAGGATCCCTGTTTGCATTGGTCATTCTTTTTTTTACAATTCTGACGGGGATGTTATTTCGCAACCAATCTTTTATTCAGCCGGCGGGTGCAACAAATAACCTAACCAATCAAGAAAAAAAATGGATAGAAAATGCTCTAAAAGAGAATAATGTAAAGGCGGATGTTAATGATCCAAAAGTCATTGTTGTAAAGCAGGAAAGTAAAAATAAAGATATTTCTACTGATGAGCATAAGTCTGAAAATGATCAATACACCAATCCTTATGTCTACGCCTATCCTTCAGAATATTATTATGACGAGGATGATTACGAGGATGATTACGAGGATGATTACGAGGATGATTACGAGGAATAATCACGTTTAATAAAAACATTTTTTATTTAAACGTTAAACTTAAAAAATATACAGTCTCCATCCTTCACTATATATTCTTTGCCCTCGGTTTTTGCTAAGCCTAGTTCGTACAGAGCATTTTCAGAACCGTGCTCAATCAGGTCACTATAGCTAAAAACCTCAGCCTTAATAAAGCCTCTTTCAAAGTCACTATGTATAACGCCTGCAGATTGTTTTGCCGTTGACCCCATCGGGATTGTCCACGATCTTACTTCTGTTGGTCCTCCAGTGAAAAAAGTATGTAACCCTAAAAGATTAAAACTGGTTCGCGATACTTTATTGAGCCCAGATTCATTTAGATTGTATTCTTTTAAAAAGACTTCTTCTTCTTGTGATGATAATGAAGATATTTCTTGCTCTATAGATGCGCATACTTTTATCATATCACTACCTTGAGATTTTGCATGATTATTTAATAATTTTACATGTTCATTTTCTATATTATTAACAATGTCATTTTCACTTACGTTAGCAACATAGAGTATTGGTTTATTGGTTAATAAGTGAAATGATTTAATTGCCTTTATTTCTTCAGCATCTAAATCAATAGTATTTGCCCACAAACCGTCTCCGCAGTGGTTGATCAATTTTTCAATTATTTCTATATCAGATAATGATTGTTTGTCACCACTTTTAGCTTGGCGTTTAGTTTTTTCATGTTTTTTTTCTAATGTTTCAAGGTCAGCTAACAATAACTCGGTTTCTATTATTTCTGCATCTCTTAACGGGTTAATGGTGCCATTAACATGTGCAATATTTGAGTCATCAAAGCACCTAACAACATGGATAATTGCAGAGGTTTGTCGTATTTGTCCTAAAAACTGATTTCCAAGACCCTCTCCTTTGTTAGCGCCCCGAACTAAACCAGCTATATCAATAAATTCAACCGTAGCAGGGGTTACTTTTTTAGGGTTGTATATATCTTTTAGTTTATCAAGACGCTTGTCAGGGAGGTTTACAATACCTACATGTGGGTCTATAGTACAAAAAGGGAAATTCTCTGAGGGAGTACTTGACCTTGTTAATGCATTAAAAAGAGTGGACTTCCCAACATTTGGTAGCCCTACTATACCACACTGTAAAGACATTTTAAAAAGAGTCTAAGGAAGGGTCTTTTCCAAAGTCGTATACCAAATTATCAAAGATACCAACCTGAAGATTTTTAGCAGTATAGATTTTTTTATCATCAGCGCTTATTTGACCATCAGCCCATATCATTGATTTAGACTTGGTAATTAATTTTTTTACGTCAATTTTATAAATAACTTTTTTGTGATAGGGCCTTACTTGGCCTCGAAATTTTACATCACCTACACCTAATGCCCGGCCTTTCCCTTTAGCCCCGCTCCAGGTTAGGAAAAACCCTACTAATTGCCACATGCCATCAAGCCCTAAACATCCTGGCATAACGGGATCGCCTTTAAAGTGACAATGAAAAAACCAAGATTCATCAGCAATATCTAGTTCTGCAATAATTGAGCCTTTATCATAAGCCCCCCCAGTATTTTTTATATTTAATATTCTGTCGATCATCAGCATTGGCTCTAGAGGAAGTTTTGCGTTTTCTTGACCAAACATATCCCCATTCGCCATCGACAATAATTCTTCTTTATTGTATGTGTTTTTTAGTTCCATATAATCCTATTCCCCTTATTAGGCTAGTTTTTGATTGATTAAATTATTACGAATTAGTGAATTAAACATTTGAATCTATTTAGTTTTTATAATTCAGGTAAATTAGATGAGAAATAATGGAGGTAATATGTCTAAATGGGTTTTAATACTTGGTGCCTCTACGGGGCATGGTGGAGCCACAGCCATAAATTTAGCAGAAAAAGGCTATGGAATTATAGGGTTTCATTTTGATCGAGGGGAAACCAAAAAAGAAGCAGAAAAAACAATTTCTAAGGTAAAAGAATTAAACGGCGGAAGGTGTCATTATTGGAACACGAATGCGACATCGGAAGTAGCGTTGGAAAAATATATTCCACAAATAAAAGAAATTATTGGTGATAACCATCTAAAATTATTATTACACTCAATAGCATTTGGGACAACGACTAATTTTTTTGGTGAAAAACCAGTTACACAGCGCCAGATGGATATGACAGTACATGTAATGGGGAATTCTATATTATACTGGACTCAAAAATTATTAGATGAAAAATTAATTGGTAGAGGATCAAGGATATTAGGCCTTACTAGTGAAGGGAATTATCTTGCAATGGAAGGCTATGGACCAGTGAGTGTAGCAAAGGTTGCTATGGAGGCTATAATTAGGCAAATAGGTTGGGAGCTAGGAGAGATAGGAATAACTGCTAACGCTATCCAAGCGGGGATTACCCCTACGCGAGCTCTTACCAAAATAACTGACCGATGGGAAACTTGGGTTGAGAAGACAAAAAAAAGAAATCCGATGAGAAGAACGACAACACCACAAGACGTTGCTAATACTGTCAAGCTGTTATTAGAGCCAGAAGCAGATTTTATTAATTGTTCTATAATATATTGCGATGGCGGAGAGCATCGATCTGGTTCATTTTGATAATGCCTAATGTGTAATTAGGCATTAGGTTAATTTTTTTTATGTAAAGTCAGTTTTTCTTTTATTAATTCTACTAGTTCATGTGTGTCAGGCGAGGGAGATAAATCAAAACTATTTTTTGCCTCTCTTAAAGCATATTCCCACCAGCCTTTTTTTGTATATGATAGTGCTAGCTTAAAGTGGGAAGTGCCAAGAACCTTAAATTGTTCTCTATTTAACTTACTATGGTCTGGTGGCAGCAGTCTACTTACCTCACGAAACTCTATAATTGCTTCATCGATAAGACCTTTTTGTAAGTACCAGTTCCCCAGCGCCAAGTGACTCTCAGGGTCTTTTTCGCAGGCAATGCAAAACAATGCAACTAGCATCATTATTAATTGTTTTGTATGATGTTTATATAATTTCATAATTATATATGTATGAATATTGATGTTGATGCGTTCTAAAATCAAGAAGAAAATCTATCAATAGAAGAAATTATTTGATTAGCATTATGCTTTGGATCTTTCACAAAAAATTGAAGGATAATAATTGCTAATAATAGAGAAGCCCCTAATATGTAAAACGATAAAATATATTCACCGCTATTAACTAAAACTCCTATAACTATTATAAAAACTAAAGCAAATGGGGCCAGAAAAGAATCTATAAGTGCCATATAGGTTTTTTTATCTCGTTCCCCTGCAAAATCATATATTAGATTCATTGCTGATGGCATAAAAGAACCTTGTCCTGCTCCTATCGAAATAAAAACACCATACACCCAAAACATACTGGTTGCATTTATTGCTAATACCACGGCCAAAAGATGAAACGAGTATGCGAACGCCATACTAATCTTATGTCCGTACTTATCTCCGATATTGCCAAACAGATAACTGGCTATCCCCATTGAGGTTACGTTTAATACGGTAAATAAACCAACCTCACTAATATCAAAATTGAATTTATTTTGGCAATAAATAGCATATAGTCCCATTGCTGGTAGTGTTGCACAATAAAATATCCTTGAAAAAAGATATTTATGAAAATTAGGGTGATTATTAATTATTAATCTTGTTTCTAGTTTAAACTGCGAGTAGGATATTTTATAGTGCTCACGTTTTTTTTCTTTGTAAAAATAAAACATTATTGTTCCAAGTATGAGACTAGTAAATAATATAAAGAATCCATAACCAAAATTATTAGGGAAGGGAATATCTGTTTTTAATAATTTTTTGAGGATAATACCTCCAGAAAATCCTCCCAGGCTATTAAAAGCAAACCCTATACCAAAAAATTTTCCTCTGAGAGATTTATTAGTGGTTTTATCTAAAAAATCTGCCCAAATAGGAACAATAATTCCTATTGATAATCCATAAAGGATAAAAAAGAAAAAATAGATTTTCCATGCAAATAAACTTAGACCAAGGTTTGAAAAAGTAAATGTATAGCCCATAATAAATGTTACAATAACTATTGAACAGTGAACGCTAATAACTGCTTTTTTTAAGTTTACTATATTCCGACTAAGAGCTGCTGTTATTAGCATCGGTATTGCTATAAGAACTGAAAATATACCTGTTGATGATACAGCGATTGCTTCAGGCGCACCCAATTCTTTTAGAAACAATGGTACAACAGCATATACTGTATGAAAAGCAGCTCCAAAACCCCATAAAAATTCATGTATGATATTAAAAGTCTGATTATGATTATGATCTTTTAGATTGAGATCTTTCATTTGAATTTTCTTGTGTTAGAATTGTCATAGAGGTTAGTAGTATCATTGCTCCAAGTAATTGGGAAAATGAAAGAGGCTCGCCTTTTATAATCCAATCAATAACTACAGCCGACAGTGGCCAAAACAGTTCAAAAAGCGTTGTATGTGAAGCAGGCAGTCTATTTAATCCATAATAATAAATAAATAAAGCAACCGTTCCTGTAGAGAATACAATTAGTAAAAGCATTTTCCATTGCGGGTATGATATATGACTATAAATAATACTCCAGTCTAAAAAAAGCATTATAACAATACCTGTAATAGTTGTTATGACTAGACGGAGAGCGGTAACCAAATTATAGGGCAAATAAATTAATGCCTGTTTCCCAAGTACGGTTGAGCTACCCCAGCAGAAAGCAGCTAAAAGGGAAAATAATGCGGCAATCAGGGTATTATTATCCCAAACTGATAAAGGTTTATTACCAAATGTAACTAAGTAGCCTCCAATCATGGCAAGCAGGGCCAAAACAAGATAACGCCTTGACAATTTTTCTTTTAGAATAATTGCTGCCAGAGAAACAGCGAACAAGGGTTGGAACTTTTGAAGGAGCACTACAATAGATAAATCAATATAACCAACATACCCTAATGCTTTTGTATAGAAGTATGTTCCACATATGCCGCCGAGGAATGAAATCCACAATAGAGAAACCCAACCTGTTTGGTTGAGCATTTTTATTTTAACCCAATATTTGTATAAGAGTGGAATAAACAATAAGCTTCCAATACCATGCTCTATTGTTATAATTAACAGTGGCGATAAAGAATAAAGTGATTGTCTTAAGAAAGCATCTACGCTCCATAAAAGAGCAGCAATAATGATTGCTAAATATGGTAGGTATTTTTTCATATGTTAGTATTTAAGTAGTTATCAATAATAGATTGGGTTATCTAGGCTGATCCGCCAATAATTGAAATGTCATTAATATCGATCCCTAGAGATTTTGTTGCATGCTCCCAAAGTTTTTCTGATGGGAAATCAAATAATAAATCAATATTAGAAGTTTGTAGTAACCAGTCTCCATTCTCAATCTCTCGTTCAAGTTGCCCTGCGCTCCAACCAGAATGTCCAAAAAACAATTTATACTTTATATTTACATTTTTACCAAATTTCCCGATGATGGATTCTTCGCTTGAAATAGAAATTTTGCTAGTTATAGGAATAGTATTATTGTTTTTAATGTTGTTAGTATGAAGAACAACAATTTTTTCTATTAATAGAGGACCACCAAAGTAAGTTTTTATATTAGTGTCTTCCAGTTGAATTTCCCCCGCTGTTTCTATTTTTATAAGGCTTTCAAATTCTTTATGGTTTATAGATTTATTTATAATTAATCCCATTGCACCTTCTGTATTATGTTCACAAATATAAACCACGGATTTTCCAAATAGGGTGTCATTCATATGTGGGACAGAAATAAGCAAATTATTTTTTAAGGTATTCATAGTGGATTTACTTTTATACTAGCTATAAGTCTTAATCAATATATTGAGATTGTTTAAGAGCTTTGGTGCTGGTTTATTATTAGGTGTAATATACAGGATGTCTAAAATTAAAAAAACATCCAACAATGAAAAATCTTTAAAAAATATTGTTGTAAAAGGTGCCCGCCAACATAACTTAAAAAATATCGATGTTATTATCCCTAGAGATAAATTAGTAGTAATTACTGGCTTATCTGGTTCTGGCAAATCATCATTAGCGTTTGACACAATATATGCAGAAGGGCAACGTCGTTATGTAGAGTCACTTTCTACCTATGCTAGGCAATTTTTAGGTCTTATGGAAAAACCTGAATTAGACACAATAGATGGCCTATCTCCTGCTATTAGTATTGAACAAAAAGCTAATGCCAGAAATCCAAGAAGCACTGTTGGTACAGTAACTGAAATACATGACTATTTACGATTATTTTTCGCTCATATCGGTCAGCCTCATTGTTGGAAATGTGGAAGGGTAATTAAAAAACAGTCTGTACAACAAATAGTTGATACGATATTTAAGCTTAGACAAAAAACAAAGATTTATATATTAGCGCCAATTATTCGAGGGAAAAAAGGTCAGCATAAAAATTTACTACAGCAAATAAAAAAAAAGGGGTTTCTAAGAGTAAGAATTAATGGTCAAATACACAAAGTTGATGATTCTATTGATTTAAACAAAAATAAGAAACATACAATAGAAATTCTTGTTGATAGATTAACTGTTGAAAAGAAAATGTGTGAACGAATCACCGAGTCTGTTGAGCTTGCATTAAAATTTGGAGAAGGGCTTATAGCGGTGCATGAGTTAAATGGCGATGAGCATATTTATAGTGAAAATTTTGCCTGCACTAATTGTGAAATAAGCTTAGATGAGTTATCACCAAGAATGTTTTCATTTAATTCTCCCTTTGGGGCTTGTAAAAAATGTGAAGGTATTGGATCTCATATGGAGGTTAATCCTGATATAGTTGTGCCAGATAAAAATAAATCCCTAATTCAAGGTGCTATAGTCCCCTTGGGGGAGCAGCCTAGGGGAAACTGGTACGGGAATATATTAAAAAGCCTTTCAAAACATCACGATTTTAGTTTTTCTACACCTTGGATAAAACTTGATAAAGATATTAGGTATGTTCTTTTATATGGTTCGGGTCAAAAGAAATATAAAATGCACTATAGCTCTGATAGATGGACAGGGACCTATAATGGTGGCTGGGAAGGAGCTATCCCAAATCTAATCAGGCGATATAAACAAACTAAGTCCAATGGTATAAGAGAGTGGATTGAGCAATTTATGAGTATGAGAGCTTGTTCGTCATGTGTTGGAACTAGGCTTAAAAAAGAAAGTAGAGCCGTATTAATAAATAAAAAAAACCTTGGGGACATATCATCTATGTCTGTTAATCAATTACAAATATTTTTTAATAATATTGAATTAAGTAAAAAAGAACAACAAATTGCAGATCAGATATTAAAAGAGATAAATCAAAGGCTTTCATTTTTAAATAATGTAGGACTTGGTTATTTATCATTAAATCGTTCAGCTACAACATTATCTGGTGGAGAGTCACAAAGAATTCGTTTAGCAACTCAAATAGGATCACAATTAATGGGTGTTTTGTATATACTTGATGAACCATCAATTGGTTTGCACCCCAGAGATAATTCTAGACTACTATCAACATTAAAATCATTAAGAGATATTGGGAACTCTATTATAGTTGTCGAGCATGATAGAGACACTATGAAGTCAGCAGATTATATTATTGATATTGGACCGAAGGCCGGGAAATTGGGTGGGGAAATTGTTTTTTCAGGAGAGCCTAAAAACATAGCAAGGTCAAAAAAGTCATTGACCGGACAATATTTATCTGGGAAAAAAAATATAAAAACTCCAAAAATGAGAAGAAATACTGGTCATTCATATATAGAATTAAAAGGTGCAAAAGGTAATAACCTAAAAAATGTTAACGTTAATTTCCCGCTTGGAACATTGATCACCATTACTGGAGTATCTGGGAGCGGTAAAAGTACACTTATTAACGAAACACTTTATCCAATACTTGCTAGCTCTTTAAGCGGTTCAAGGGTTTACCCATTAGAATATTCATCAATCAATGGCTTGCATTTTATTGATAAGATTATACAAATTGATCAAAAACCTATTGGGAGAACGCCCAGATCAAACCCTGCTACTTATACAGGATTATTTACTTTTGTCAGGGATTTATTTTCTAAGCTACCTGATTCAAAAATAAAAGGATATAAGCCAGGTAGATTTTCCTTTAATGTAAAGGGCGGGCGTTGTGAGTCTTGTGCGGGAGATGGAATAATTAAAATTGAAATGAATTTTTTGCCAGACGTGTATGTAACATGTGAAGTTTGTAATGGCAATCGCTATAATAGAGAGACTTTGGAAATAAAATATCGGGGAAAATCTATTGCAGATGTATTGGACATGGATGTTGATGAAGCATTAAAATTTTTTGAAAATATCCCATCAATTACAAAAAAATTGAAAACTTTACAGGACGTTGGTCTAGGTTATATACATCTAGGGCAACAAGCTACAACTCTATCAGGAGGTGAGGCTCAAAGAGTAAAACTATCTACTGAATTATCAAAAATGAGCACTACAAAAACGGTTTATTTACTTGATGAGCCAACAACAGGCTTACATTTTGAAGATATAAGAATATTACTGCGAGTGTTACAAAAATTAGTTGACAACGGAAATACTGTGATTATTATTGAACACAATTTGGATGTAATCAAATCATCAGATTGGGTTATAGATCTGGGGCCTGAAGGCGGTGATGAGGGAGGGGAAGTGATCGCGACAGGGACTCCTGAACAAATAATAAAAAACACAAATTCTTATACAGGAAAATTCTTGAATGAGATTATTAATCCATAGTTTTATTATAAATAAACAATATCAGCAGGCTTGGTGTGGACAATTTGAGATTGTATTTTTAGGGTCTGAATTAATACTATTTATTTACTTTTGCCTATATGACTGAAATACATATTACTGACCCCACTCCTTTTGAAGAAGATATTATAGTCGAAAAATCGCTTCGGCCTATAAAATTTGAGGAATTTATTGGTCAGAAAAAGTTAGTTGAAAATCTAAAGCTATATATAGATGCTGCAAATGGCCGGGAAGAGGCATTAGATCATGTTCTTTTATTTGGCCCTCCCGGGCTAGGGAAGACAACGCTAGCAAATATTATTTCAAAAGAATTAAATGTGAATATAAGACAGGCATCTGGCCCGGTAATTGATAGAGCTGGAGACTTAGCTGGAATGATAACAAACATTCAAAATAGGGATGTTTTTTTTATTGATGAGATTCATAGACTAAATAGTGTGGTTGAAGAGTATTTATACTCAGCAATGGAAGATTATAAGATTGATATTATGATTGATAAAGGCCCAAGCGCACGAAGCGTACAGTTAAACATTGAACCCTTTACTCTCGTTGGGGCTACTACTAGGCTAGGGAATCTTACCTCACCATTGCGTGATAGGTTTGGCATTGTTTTACGAGTAGATTATTATGAGCCCGAGGATTTGTTTCATATAATTTGTAGATCAGCAGATATACTTGATGTTAATATTGACGATAAAGGAGCGATGGAACTGGCAACTAGAAGCAGAGGCACTCCTAGAGTCGCAAATCGGATCCTAAGAAGAGCTAGAGACTATGCTCAAATAAAAGCAAAAGGTAAAATAACTTATGACGTGGCAAATAGAGCTCTTGATCAGCTAGGCATTGATGAACATGGACTTGATAAAATGGATCGCAGCATATTGGAGATATTAATTGAAAAATTTTCTGGTGGTCCTGTAGGAATAAAATCTTTAGGAGTTGCTATTGGTGAAGATCCCTATACTATCGAAGATGTTTATGAGCCATTTTTAATAAAGCTGGGATTCATGCAAAGGACCTCTAGGGGTAGGCTTGCTCAGAAATCCGCCTACGAACTATTAGGTAAACCAATAAAAAATAATCAAAAGGATTTATTCAATGATTGAAAAAAAGAAAAAATTTAAACTTGGAGATTTTGACTACCCATTACCAAAAAAATATATTGCCCAATATCCTAGTATTAAACGTGATCAATCTAAACTAATGGTGGTGAACAGAGAAGCCAAAACAATAGAACACAAAAAATTCAGTAATATTACAGACTACCTAAGAAAAAATGATTTATTGATATTAAACAACACTAAGGTTTTTCCTGCTAGGCTTTTTGCTACAAAAGATCGTACGGATGCTAAAGTAGAAGTGTTTTTACTTAGAGAACTAGCACAAAATCTTTGGGAAGTTATGGTCAAGCCAGCAAGAAAAGTCAGAATTGGTAATAAGCTGGTTTTCACGCCAAAGCTTATGTGTGATGTTATTGATAATACTGTTTCTGGTGGCAGGGTAGTTCGTTTTGAATCAGAAAGTCAAACAGAGCTTCATGATATTATTGATCGCATAGGAACCTCGCCACTTCCGCCGTATATAACAAGAGACCCAGAGCCAAATGATAAGAAAAGATATCAGACAGTATATGCTACTGAGCGAGGTGCCGTTGCAGCTCCTACAGCCGGCCTTCATTTTACTAATGGATTAATAAATAGACTCGAAAAGAAGGGTGTGAAAATAGAATACATCACTCTGCATATTGGATTGGGGACATTTAGGCCTGTACAGGTAGAAGATTTAAATAGACATCAGATGGACTCTGAATATTTTGAAGTTTCTACAAAAACAGCTATGGCAATTAATGAAGCACGGAAAAAACACAGAAAAATTATGGCTATCGGGACATCCACGATCAGAGCCTTAGAAACGGTAGTGGTTTCTGGATTTATGGTGTCGCCAAAGCGAGGTTGGACTGATAAGTTTATTTATCCACCCTATGAATACAAGATGGTAGATTCGATGGTAACAAATTTTCATATGCCAAAATCTACACTTATGATGATGGTGAGTGCTTTCGCTGATATTAATCTATTAAAAAAGGCATATAAAGAAGCGAGAAAACATGATTATAGATTTCTGAGCTATGGTGATGCAATGATAATTATTTAATAACAAAAGCATAGCGAAAAAATTGGTTAAGGTTTCTGCAATTATACCAGCTGCTGGGTCTGGCTCAAGATTTGGAGAAGAAAAACAATTTAAGATTCTAAGGGGGAGACCTCTTTGGGCTTACACATTAGATCCATTTATAAAATCAAGTTTAATTAATGAAATAGTATTTATCGTCCCTGAAACATACATAAACACAGTTCAATCTTCAGAAAGTTTCATAATAGCTTCAAAAAAAAAAGAAATCAAAGTAATTCCTGGTGGCCCTAAACGAACTGATTCGGTTTTAAATGGGCTTTATTCAACAAAAAAAACAAATGGCCTTGTATGCATTCAT
>Ga0257111_1000259_pt1 | contig 21882 bp, 26 predicted proteins | sample LP_taG_6_FD_191567 | JGI IMG/M metagenome (GOLD analysis project Ga0257111, IMG submission 191567) | Marine microbial communities from Northeast Subartic Pacific Ocean, Canada - LP_J_2015_P26_500m | ecosystem: Environmental > Aquatic > Marine > Oceanic | place: Canada: Northeast Subartic Pacific...
AGCACCTCGGCCTGCGTTCGCCGTTTGCCCGGCAGGGGAGGTTCTCCTACCTGGAGCCCAACGTCGCCAGGTTCGCCAGCTGGTATTCGGAACGGCTGCTGTCAGCCGGCTGACCCGACGTACCCGGCAGTCGAGCGCCGGCCTATTCGCTACGCCGGCCTATTGGCCGTAGCAGCCGATCGCCTCGGATGCGATGAAGATGTACTCCAGAAGGTCGGCGGTGCCGGTTCCGTAGCGTTTGGCCACAGCGCTGTTGGCGAGGGTGGCCTTCACATACCTGTCGTGGAGTGCGGCACAGTCGGCGTCCGCGGCGAGGGCGTCGACGTGGTCCTTCAGTCCCCAGTCGTACTTGTTCATCCAGAAGGCCGGGGGAGAGGTCGCCACCGTTGCAACGGTGGTCGATGGCACGGCGGTCGGCGGAGGCGGGCTGACCTCGTCGGGGCCTCCCAGGAGCTCGCCACCGACACCGATGGCGACGAGGGCGACGAGCGCCCATGCGAGTAGGCGTGTGACCGGAGAGGGGATGGTGCCTCTGCTCGGGATACCCATGCTGGGAGGCTATTGCCGACCGATGGGTGACACCGCATGGCCGGTCAGTCGCGGTTCAGCCTCATCTCGCTGAAGCAGGCCCGTGCCTCTTCGTTGCCGCGGATGTCAAGCCCCGAACCCTGGAGTACCTCCCGGAGGTTGAGGCCCCCGTTCTGGTCCTGGGTCGGGTCCTCGACCTGCCAGCCCTTCGAGCGGAGGCAGTCGACCACCTTGAGGATCTGCACGTTGGCTTCACGGATCTGGTCGGGAGTCCGTGAAGCCCGTGACTCCTCGAACTCGGCACGCATGTCTCCGATGCCGCTTTCCGCATTGCAGCGCTGAAGGGCAGCCTGGTAGCCGGGGTCCCCGGTGACGGCATCATCGGTCTGGTCGTCGCCGGTGAAACCGCGGAAGGTGTAGCCGGCTTCTTCGAGGCAGGAGTTGAACGCCGCCGCCACACCCTGGACGGCGGTGCGACGGTCTGCCTCCTCCTCTTCAAGGGGAATGGTCTCCTTGACCTGTTCCTCAAGGATCTGTTCCTCACCGTTCGTACCCCCACCGGTATCGCCCGACGCGCTGCTGCATGCAGAGAGCGCCAGTAGGAGCGCCGTGCTGGTGAGAAGGATCCGTCTTGTCTTCACCGTCGATGCCTCGCTGGGTGGTTGTCCGGTTGGGGGCAATCTGCCCGGCGTCCGAGACCTTCCGGTGAGTAGCGGATTAGGGGTCGGTTAGGTAGCCGCCTGCCGATCAGGCGGCGGAGCGACCCTGCCGATTGGGACGGCGGTTGCGGTTGCCGCCGGGGCGACCCTGGGAGTTGCCCTGGCCGGACCGGTTGCGGTTGCCGCCGGGTCGACCCTGACTGTTGCCCTGGCTGTCGCCCTGGCTGTTGCCCTGGGAGTTGCCCTGGCCGGACCGGTTGCGGTTGCCGCCGGGGCGACCCTGGGAGTTGCCCTGGCCGGACCGGTTGCGGTTGCCGCCGGGTCGACCCTGACTGTTGCCCTGGCTGTCGCCCTGGCTGTTGCCCTGGGAGTTGCCCTGGCTGTTGCCCTGGGAGTTGCCCTGGCCGGACCGGTTGCGGTTGCCGCCGGGTCGACCCTGACCGTTGCCCTGGCTGTTGCCCTGGCCGGACCGGTTGCGGTTGCCGCCGGGGCGACCCTGGGAGTTGCCCTGGCCGGACCGGTTGCGGTTGCCGCCGGGCCGACCCTGACCATTGCCCTGACCCTGAACGGAGCGGTTGCCGCCGGAGCCGCTGTCACGTCCCCGACCGGCTGAACCGCCACGGCGACGATCAGCGCCCTGGCGTCCCCGACCCTCGTCACGTCGCCCCTTTCCGGGTGCGGCCTCTGATGGGGAGTACGGCGCAGCGGGTGCGGGAGAACTGACTGCCGGGGGTGACAGTTCGCGTATCCTGTCGAGGTCCGGAGCGCCGACTGGCTCGTCGATACCGATATCGCGCTGGAGTCGGCGGATGTCCTTGCGCTGTTCGGGCTGGACGAGGGAGATAACCACGCCGTCCTTGCCGGCACGGGCCGTCCGTCCGGAACGGTGCACGTAGGCCTTGTGGTCCTCGGGCGGGTCGTAGTGGACCACGGAGGCAACGCCATCCACGTGGATTCCGCGGGCTGCGACGTCGGTGGCCACGAGGGCGTGGACCCGACCGCCCATGAAGTCGGCCAGGGCGCGGGTGCGCTGGCTCTGGCTGCGTCCACCGTGGATGGCCGCAGCCTTGATCTCGTTCCGTGCGAGCTGCTTGGCGAGGCGGTCAGCGCCGTGGCGGGTTCGGCAGAAGATGATCGCCGGCCAGGAGGCCCCGATCGCCTCTGCTGTCAGGTCGACCCGCTCGTGACGGTCGACGGTCCAGAACAGGTGGGTGGCAGCCGTGATGTCAGGAGTCTCTTCGCCAACCTCATGGCGGACCGGGTTCGTCTGGTGGTCCCGGGTGAGCTTGGCGACGTCGCCATCCAGGGTGGCTGAGAACAGCACGGTCTGGCGCTGCTCGGCGGTCCTGTCCAGGAGTCGGCGTACTGCCGGCATGAAGCCCATGTCAGCCATACGGTCGGCCTCGTCGAGCACCACCTGGGTTACGGCATCGAGCTTCAGGGCTCCCTGGTCGAGGAGGTCTTCCAGGCGTCCGGGGCAGGCCACGAGAATGTCGACACCCTCGCGGAGGGCCTTGAGTTGCGGGCCGTATCCGACGCCCCCGTAGATCACGCCGATTCGTACCTTTCCGGCGAAGGTTCGGAGTTCGGTACAGATCTGCTCGGCGAGTTCCCTGGTGGGGGCCAGCACGAGTGCCCGGGGGCGACGGGGCTCGGCCCGCTCCACGGTGGCCACCAGCGGAATGCCGAAGGCGAGGGTCTTGCCGGAACCGGTCGGGGCTCGGCCGCAGATGTCACGACCGTCCAGAGCGTCGGTGATCGTCGCTGCCTGGATGGCGAAGGGTTTGATGATGCCGCGAGCCTCAAGCGCGCGGGTGATGGAATCGGGTACGCCCAGTTGGGCGAAGGTGGTTGACATTGGATCTCCAGTCCCGCACGTTGGCGGGTGGATAAGGGTTCGCGTCGCCTCAGCGAAAGGGCGGAGGTCGGGATTCGGACTTGGGTGGTTCACGTTGACCGGAAGAACCAGTGCCCGTCTGCGAACCCACCGGCGAGGAACCTCACCGGAGCAGCCTCAATGGTACAGGCGGATGCCCGTGGTTCTGCATTTCGTGACCGCTGGCACTTTGCGGCCAGTCTGCCTGGGAGTGGATCGGCCCGACCCGTGGGGTGTCGGACGTTCTCGGCTTGCGGGGAACCAGCGCTAGAACGCGGAAGAACCCGCCCCTAGGGGCGGGTTCTTCGCTGGGGCCGAGCTTGGGGTCTCGGTGCTACCGAGGCCAGCCCGACCGATTCAGACCTTGCGGACGCCCAGAGCCTCTGGACCCTTTCGGCCGGGGCCGACCTCGAACTCGACATTCTGGCCTTCGTCGAGGCTGCGGTAGCCCTCGCCCTCGATGTTGGAGTAGTGGACGAAGACGTCTTCGCCACCGGTCACGGAGATGAATCCGTAGCCTTTTTCGCTGTTGAAGAACTTAACGGTGCCGGTAGGCATAATTCTGTATCGCTTTCGTTAGATAAGAACCGGATCACTTCAACCCGGTACGAGACAGCCTACGGCAACCTGTGGACTACCGGTCACCCACCCCGGTAATCCACGGCCGGGTCAGGCCTCGCCCTCACCGCGCTGTCCCGCGAAGTACACCAGAGCGAAGTCCGATGTGGTGAAGGTGATGGAGCTGTCGGCCGGGAAGTAGAAGAGGTCGGCCCGACTGGCGGTGGCCGACTGGCCCGTCTCGTCCGAGATGGTCACCTCGCCATCCAGGATGACCTTCATCTCGTGGTAGGTGTAGGTCATCGACTCGCCGGCTTCGATGTGGAACAGGCCGGCGGTGATGGCCTTCTCCGAGCATCAGAGATGGCCAGGTCGTCCAGGAAGGTGTTCGCCTCGAACTCCTCCATCGCCGGAAGGGCCCGGTCCAGGATCTTTCCCTTGTGCTACATCGTTGCCATGGTGGTTTCCAGGTTGGCTGGTTGGGTGCGGAGAGTGTTGTACGCCCCTGCGCTGGCGATTCCAGGTTCAGCGCCAGGGTGACACGGCGTTCTCGGCGAGGGGGAAGATCGTCTCCAGGTCGGCGTTGACGATCGCATCGGTGTGCTCCTCGGGAGTGAGCGGCTCGAACCGGGATGCGGCCGAGAGGGCCAGCTGGGCCGTGGTCGGGTCGCTGGGGGTGCAGAAGGCATGCACGCCGGGCGTCGAGAGGGCGAACCGGACACCCTGTTCTATGCGGGCAGTTGTCCGGTGCGGTTCGTACCAGCTCCGTGCGTCGGGGGTCCGATCTCCCCACGGGCGCCATGCGACGGCCTTGATGGCCATCACGCCGACGTCCCGCTCGGCGCATTCGACCAGCAGGGCGTCGACGTCTGACCTGTATATGTCGTCTGCCAGCACCGCCGGATACACGGGGAACATGACGGTGTCCAGGTCGTAGCGGCGGATCGCCTCCAGGTGCGCGGCCGGGGCGCCGAGGTCGTGTCCGGTGACGCCGACGAACCTCGTGAGGCCCCTGTCCCGCGCCTCCAGGATGACCTGGAATGCTTCGTCGCGTTGGTCCAGGACCTCGAGTGACGTGACGCCGTGGGCCTGGTAGAGGTCCAGATTGTCCACCTGCAGTCGTTCCAGGCTCCGGTCGAGGCGGCGCAGGGCCCAGTCCCGTTCCGTCTCGGCGGTCTTGCATGCCAGGAACAGGCGCTGGCGGATGGTCTCGAGGTGTGGACCCACGGCCCGCTCCGCCAGTCCATATCCGGGAGCGATGTCCAGGTGGTTGACGCCGACGTCGAGGGCCTCCAGGAGCAGCGCCTCGGCTTCCTCCGGCGAGTCCATGGCGAACGCCGCACCGCCCAGGATGGCGACGCTGGAATGGTGGCCGGTGCGGCCGAGGCGTCTTGTCTGCACGTCCCGAAACGTACCAAGCCCGGTCCGGCCGCGGGGATCCGATCCACAGGGGCCTCCTCGCCTAGCGTCGGCCGAATGGCGATGAGACTTCGACAGGTTGTTCTGGTGGCCGACGACCTGGACCGGCTGGAGGCCGAGATCGTGGAGGGCCTGGCCGTCGAGGCCTGCGTCCACGACCTCGGCGTCGGGAAATTCGGTCTCCGGAACGTCCTGTTTCCCGTCGGCGACACCCTGCTCGAGGTGGTCTCACCGGTGGAGGACGGCACGGCGGCGGGACGACACCTGGTACGGCGGGGAGGCGACGGCGGCTACATGGTCATCGTGCAGACCGACGACCTCGAGGGGCTCGGTGGCCGACTCGACGATCTGGCCGTCCGGGTCGTGCAGGAGGCGCGTATGGGCGGCATCCGCGGCCGCCACCTGCACCCTGCCGATGTCGGTGGAGCGATCCTGTCGGTGGACGAGACCGACGACTGGGCCGACTGGCCGTGGGCCGGACCCGACTGGCGGGAGCATCGACGGACCGAGCTCGTCAGTGGGATCGTGGCCGTCGAGATCCAGGCCGACGACCCGACCGCAATGGCGGAACGCTGGGGTGGAGTCCTGGGTCGGCAGGCCGATGGAACGGTGGTCAGACTGGATGACGGAGAGGTCCGCTTCCTGGCGGTCATGGACGATCGAGGCGAAGGGTTGGCAGGCGTGGAGGTCCGCGCCCATCGGGACGCCGACCTTGAGATCGGCGGAGTTCGCTTCGCCCTCCGCACGGCCTGAGTAGACCGGACGGGCCGTCCAGGCGGCGCCGGCATCAGGCGTCGAGGGCCTGGCGGATGCGGGCAATGTGGCCGGGGCCGATCTCACAGCAGCCCCCGACGACCTCGGCGCCCATGTCGACCCACTGCATGACGGCCCTTGTGTAGGGGTCAACCCCCATGTCGGTCCGGGCCTCCGGAAGCGGGCTGCCGTCCCGGCCACGCCAGCCGACCGGCATCTGGTGGAAGGCGTTGGCGTACGCACCGATCGTGAGGTTCGTGGCCTGTCGGAGCAGGGGCAGGGCCTCGGCGATGCGTTCGGGCGGGCAGCAGTTCAGGAGGAAGGCATCGGCGTCCACCACGGCGCATGCCTCGGAGAAGGAGGTGCCGTCGATGAGGCCCGTTCCGTCGCCTCCCTGCAGGGTGAACGAGGCCCACACAGGCTTTCCCGAGGTCCGGGCGGCATCGGCCGCTGCCCGCGCCTCGAAGCAGGCGCCCATGGTCTCGCAGATGAAGAGGTCGACGTGGTCGGTGAGGTGGCCGACCATCTGGAGGTACTCGTCGTGGAGTTGGGCGTAGGTGCCGTCCGGTTGGGGGTTGTAGCTGTGGCGGAGGGGAGGAAGCGAGCCCGCCACACGGACGGGACTTCCAGCGGCATCGGCGGTGGCCCTAGCAAGGCTCCCGGAGAGCCTGGTGAGATCCTCTGCACGATCGGCGAGGCCCAGGGGGCCCAGCCGGTCGATGAATGTGGCGTAGCTGTTGGTCGTGATGACGTCGGCACCGGCGGCCACATAGTCGGCGTGGATGGTGGCAACGAGCCCGGGATCCTCCATCAGGGCCCAGGCCGACCAGAGTTCCTCGGAGCGGGGAGCCCCGCGATTGATCAACTCCTGGCCCATGCCACCGTCCAACAGCGTGACCGCACCCATGAGGCCTCCCATCGTCCATCGACCGTTATCGACCCGCAGGTGGTCGCAGTCCTGAGGCGTGACTCTAGGTTCGGGTGATCGGTGCACGTAGTGTTCCGGCGATGTTCAGGATGGTCCGGTACTCCTGATGGGCGCCCTGTTCGGAGCTCTCAGCTCGTTGTCGGTTGGCGTGTCGGAGATGTTCGGCCGCCGGGGCGCCAAAGTCACCGGGGTGCTGGCCGTCTGCGTCGTCTCGCAGGGCGTCGCCGCTGTGGCCGCCTTCGCGATGCTCCTGTGGTTGCCCAGCCAGCCCACCTGGCCCGACCTGGGTCGGGGAGCCGTATCGGGGGTCGGGTTCGGCATAGGCATGGTCGCCTACCTGGGCGGGCTCATGCGGAGTTCGGCGACGGTGATCGCTCCGATGGTGGCGACCATGACGGTCGTCATCCCGTTCGGAGTAGCCGTCGCCGGGGGAGCGGAGATGACGGGGGTGGCCGCTCTGGGGGTGGGAGTGGCCCTCGTCGGACTGCTGTTCATAACCGCCGGCGGCCGGGTCGGGTCCGGCACGCTGGCGGGTCTCCTGTGGGGCGCCACCTCGGGCTTCGGCTACGGGGTGGGCCTGGCGGCGCTGATCGGAACCTCGTCGGCCGGTGGCTCCTGGCCTGCCGTGGTACAACGGCTGGTCGCCTGCCTGCTCACGGCCGTGGCAGCCCTGGTCGTACATTCTCCGGTCGTGCCCCGGGGTGCCGTGAGGTGGACGGCGCTGTGGTCCGGGGTGTTCGGTGGCGTTGCCTCGGTGCTCTACCTGCTCGGCATCCAGGCTGACGTCCTGCCGGCGGCCGTGACCGGTGCGATGTTCCCTGCCATCAGCGTCGCCATCGGCCGACTCGTCTTCGGCGACAACGTGCGGCCCGTCCAGTTGCTCGGCCTCGGTCTCGTCCTGGCCGGCGTTGCCGGCGTGGTGGCGGGCTGACGCCTACATGGGAGGATCGCCGGCATGACAGACCCCGTGCTCTACGAGGAACGCGACGACATCGCGATCATCACCATCAATCGTCCCGAGAAGAAGAACACGCTCACCGATGCCGTGATCCAGGGAATCGCCGATGGGATCGACGCCGCTACGAAGTCTCCTAACGTGGTGGCCGTCGTTCTGCGGGGTTCTGGTGACACCCTCACCGCCGGCTACGACCTGACGGCGGGATCAGCATCCGACGATGTGGTGGGGACCACCGGCGGAGACGAGCCGGGCTGGTCGACCCCGTACGGGGCCAGGGGTCCGAAGCCCCGCGAGGGTGCATGGGACCCGGTCCGGGACTACCAGTTCATGGGCAACAACGTCCGGCGGTTCATGAAGATCTGGGAGTGCCCGAAGCCGGTCCTGGGAGAGATCAGGGGCTGGGCCATTGGTGGGGCGACCGACCTGATCCTGTGCGCCGACCTGCTCTACATGGCCAGCGACGCCCACATCGGCTACGCCCCGAGCCGGATCTTTGGGACTCCCACGACGATGCTCTGGGTGTACCGGTTGAGCCTGGAGCACGCCAAGCAGTTCCTGTTGACCGGTCGGGCCATAGATGCCGAGACCGCTCACCGGATCGGACTGGTCAGCCACGTCTGCGAGCCGGAGGAACTGGCCGGGTTCGTGGAGGAGGAGGCTCGTCGGTTCCGGCATATCCCGGCGAACCAGTTGGCGCTGAACAAGTTGCTCGTCAACCAGGCATACGAGAACATGGGCCTGCGGACCTCCCAGATGCTGGGCACCTTCTTCGACGGGGTGACCCGCCACACCGAGGAGGCGTATAGGTGGGCCGAGTCGTTCGACGACAAGGGCTTCCGCGAGGTGATCCGGGAGCGGGATGCCCCTTGGGGCGACTATGGAGAACGCCCCCGCTGAGTCCGGGCGACCTACCCGGGAGCGGGAGCGGGGTCGGCCTGCTGGGCGAAAAAGGAGGCCATGGTGGGCTTCTGCGGCAGGTCGATCGACCACTCGGTGCACCGGACCCGGTTGGTGGACCTGCCCCGCACGATCTCGCCATCGTGGATGCTCGGCAGGTGATTGGGGGCCAGCGGATAGGCGTCCTCCGCGTGGTACTGGACGATGAAGAGAGTGCGTGGTCCCGTCGAGAGGTTCGGCCCGGAGCCGTGGAGAAGGCGGGCGTCCAGGAGGTAGGCGGATCCGGCCGGTCCGATGCAGGTGACCGAGTGGGCCTTCGCCCACTCGGCCACCTCGTCGCTGACCGCCCCTGTGAACACCCCATCGTGCCAGTGGTCGTAGAGGGGGCCATGGTGGCTGCCCGGCACCACCTCGAGTGGGCCGTTCTCGTCGGTCACGTCGTCGAGGAGGAAGAGGACGGTGATCAGGTCCTGGTTGGTGAGTGGTCCGAACGGCAGGTCCTGGTGGTACTTCAGGTGGGTGGCCGTGCCTGGGAGCTTGGAGTTGACCTTCGACTCCCTGAACCGCAGGTTCGGTCCGAAGACCTGTGTTGTGGCTTCCAGAGCGATGTTGTCGCGCATGAAGGCCAGGTAGTCGTCGGACACCTCGGTAGGAGAGGCCACACGACGGAGACCGGGACGATCGGCGGAGTGCGCTGGTTCCACGTCGAAGCGGGGCCTACCGTCGATCGTCTCACCGTAGGGACCGTCATGGTTCCGGCTCTCCTCGGTCCAGACGTCGAAGGCCTCGCGCAGGCACCCCAGGACGTCCGGTGGCACCGCGTTCTCCATGAACAGGAAGCCCTTGGCGTGGTAGCGGTCCAACTGGTCGGGGGAAAGTGCCCCGGGTGCGGAGGTGTAGGTCACGGATCGCGGATCCTAGGGCTCAGGCTCCAGCCGCGCCGCCGACCGTCAGCGCCGTCACGTCCCTATCCTGTGGGAATCGGCGATCGGCTGAGGAGCCGCCGCTGTACACGGTTTCCCACCGTGCGATCGGCCCCCGCTTCGGCGGGGGCCGCTTCGCGTCGGGTTCAGCGGATGCTGAAGCTGGCCTGCAGGTTCGAGTCGTCGAATCCGGTCGGAACGGAGCCAGTCGTGGCGTAGAGGTAGAGCGCCGTCTGGAACACGGCGTTCAGGGCAGTGAGCACGACGACTACGAGTGCCACGTACGCGACGGCCAGGATGATGCCCACCACGAGGGCGGCCCCGCCCAGGGCTCCTGTGGCCGTCAGGACGACCACCGCGGGGATCATGGCCACGAGGCCGAGGAGGCCGAAGCCGACTCGCGCTGCAATGTTCTCGCCCCACGTCCGCTTCAACAGCGATGCCGATGACTTGAGGCCCTCCACCGCACCGAGGTCATCGATCACGATGGCTGGGACCACCAGGAAGGTTGCCGTCTGCCAGGCCATGCCGACCATGTTCACGACGAAGCGCCCCAGCCACCCGGCCCGTTCCCGGGCCGCCTGGAGGATAAGGCCGACGGTTCCGGTGATGATCGCCCAGGGGAGTAGCCCGGAGAGTCGCGACAGGGCACGACCCAGGGCCGATCGGACCGTCGGGTCGCCACCGGACAGCCGCTCGTGGGCGCCCGCCACCAGAGCGCCGTTGAAGAACACGCTGATGATGCTCATCGCCATCGCGGAGATGACGCCGACGATGATCAGGGCGGCTCCCGGATCCCCGCTCTCGCCGGCCAGGCCAGAGGTGTCGATGGCACTCAGGGTGGGCAGCCAGAGCAGGGCCAGGACCACGATCGATGTGACGAACGAGAGGACCGGGAGGACCAGTAGTTCCCTGTCCTTTCGCAGGACCTTCCAGGAGACCTTGGCCAGCGCGATGGTGTTGGAGATGCGCCCCATGCTGGCGAGGGTACCGGCTTCCTGTCGCTGGGAACCCGAGTCGCTATCGGGGGTCAGTCGTGCTCGTGGTCAGCGTCGCAGGGGTGGCATTCGAGGGCCAGGGTGGCGTGGTCCACCCCTCGCAACGCCAGCTGTCGTTCCAGGTCGGTCGCCACCAGCTGTGCGTAGTGGAGGCTGTCGGTTGCTACCTCGATGTGAGCGCTGAGCGCCACGGTCGTCGAATCGACTGACCAGACGTGCAGGTGGTGGACGCCGTTGACCCGCTCGTCGGCCGTGATGAGTGCGGAGAGCTCACGCACGTCCATGCCGGGAGGTGCACCCTCCAGCAGCACCCGGGTGGTCCGGCGAACCAAGCCCGTGCCAGTCCAGATGAGCAGGCCGGCAATCATGTACGAGACCGCCGAGTCGACCCAGTCGGCGCTCCAGAGCACGACCGCCGCTCCGGCTACGAGGACCCCCATCGAACCTGCGGCGTCACCGGCCAGGTGCAGGGTGGCGCCGCGGACGTTGAGGCTCCGATCGGCGCTCCGGTGGAGCAGCCATGCACAGCCACCGTTGACCAGTAGGCCTGCTGCGCCCAGGGTCAGTACGCCCCATCCCGAAACCTCCGGCTGGTCGCCGATCCGGCGACTGGCCTCCACCAGCACCCAGGCGGCAACGGCCAGGAGGGTCACGGCGTTGAGCAGCGCACCCATCACCTCGGCACGTCGGAGGCCGAACGTGTAGTTGTCGGTCGGGGCCCTACCTGCCAGGGTCTGGGCCACGACGGCTACGACCAGGGCTGCCACGTCTGAACCCTGATGGCCGGCATCGGCCAGGAGGGCCAGCGAGGAGAAGGCCACGGCCCCGATCACCTGTGCGACGAGCAGGAGGCCGTTCGCCGCCAGGGCCACCTTCAGGACGCGCCCTGAGGAGGTGTGGGTGTGGCCGTCGTGCTGGGACACCGTCAGCCCTCCGGTCCCTGGTCCGTGGGCTCAGCCCCTGGTCCGGGGAATGCCGTGGTACGGAGACCCTGCCTCCTGGAACCGTCCGTACAACTCGAAGAAGGCGGTGCCGAATGGGTCGATCCCGGTGAGCGGCATCGCTCCGCGAACGATCGTGAAGTCGTTGGGTGCCAGCTCGGCGGCCATGGCGAAGTGCCGTTCGGCGGCGTCGTCCAGCCCGCCCCGCCGGGCATGGGTGGCCAGTCGGAAGTGGAGGTGGGCCGTCACCTCGTCGGGCGCCAGTGCCTGCACCTCATGGTCGGCGTCGTCGGGCAGGACCCCGCTCCGGATCCAGGCTCGGACCTGCTCCATGTGGTCCTCACATTTGATGCCGGTGAAGGCGGTGAACATGTCGCTACCGGGCTCCATGGCGTTCGGCCTGACGATCCGGTCGTCCTCGTCGATCCAGACGACCGTGGGCACGTTGGTGATGGCATAGAGCTCGCTCATCTGGTGCTCCGTGTCGACTAGGACCGGGTAGGTGATGCCCTCGGCGAAGGGAACCACGGCTGCGAGGTTCTCGTCCAGTGCCACGGCGACGACGGTGAAGTCGGCATCGGCTAGCTCGTCGTTCAGTGCCTGCCACCCGGGCAGGTCGAAGGCGCATCCTCACCACGTGGAGAAGGCGACGAGCAGGCGCCTGGTGCCCGACCACTCCGAGAGCTGCCGCCTGGTGCCCTCCAGATCGAAGACGGTGGCGTCCGGTGCCCGGCGGTCGACCATGGCCTGCTGCCGATGGGCGGTCGCCGCCCCGATAGCGACAAGCTGGGCGTCGGCGTCGACCAGCACGGGGCGTCCCAAGGCGCTGGCCACGGCGGACAGGTCGATGCCGTCCGGGTGGTTCAGGCTCGACCGGTCGGGCACGGGGACACAGACCTCATTTCTACAGAGCCCCTCAGGCTTCAGGCTCCAGCCGACGAGGTCCTCCAGTTGGTCGGGATCCACGACCGGATGGCCCTCGTCCCAGGTGGCGTTGGTGGTGGTGGTGACGTTCTCGGTGAGGATCGTGGTGGTGACGGCCGTGGTGGCCATGGCGGGTCCTGGTTCTCTCGAAGGCCTCTTCGGATCGGAAACTAGCCCTGTGAACCCGACTGCGGCCCGATCGGAGCCGACCCGATGCCCGTTTCGGCCCTGGCTGCGGGGAGACTGCCGACATGACCCTCACCGACCCATCTCCCATCCACCAGACGATGGCCGGTTGGCTGGCGCACCTGGCGGGTGGGCAGGACGTGGAACTCGAGGATCTCCTGCATCCCGACGTGGTGTTCTGGTCACCGGTGATTTTCTCCCCCCAACAGGGGAGGGACCTGACCCTCATGTACCTGACCGCCGCTTCGCAGGTGTTCCCCGGGGATCCGGAGGCCGAGGGGTCGGGGCCGGCCGGACAATCCAGCGGTGGATTCCACTACACGAAGAAGGTTATGGACGGCAACCACGCCGTCCTCGAGTTCGAGACGACGATGGGCGGCATCCAGGTGAACGGAGTTGACATCATCACCTGCGACGACGACGGCCTGATAACCGAGTTCAAAGTGATGATCCGACCGTTCAAGGCGATCGAGGCCGTTCGCGACCGCATGGCGGCGATGCTGGCCTAGTCCTCTTCAGGCCTCCAGTTCGTGGATGATGTGGGAGGTCCTGCGGGCGGCAGTAACAGGCGACCGAGGAGAGGTCGACGTGACGCCAGGGAGGCGAGGTGAGGGTGGAGCCAGGTGATGCCGAGTAGCCCCGCTGCCGCCATCAGGCTCCCGCCTACGACGTCGAGTGGCCAGTGCTCGAGGCGACTCACCCGCGTCCACGAGGTCACGGCGATCAGGAGGCTCATTGATCCCACGATCAGGGCTGCCACCCGCGAGGTGGCATGGCGACGCGCCAGCATGGCGACGGTGCCGAGGACGAGCACGCTGAAGACCACATGTCCACTCGGGTAGCCACCGTTGCCGAATGAGTATCCGCTCCACTCCACGGCGGGTGTGGGTCGTGGGCGGTTGACGAGGTCGCCCAATCGTGTCAGGCCGGTGCACGCCCCGGCCAGGCCGAGCATCACCGCTGGATATCGACCCCAGCGCCACCACACCAACAGGAGGATGGCCACGAACACCACGGGTGCGACCATGTCGGTGAGCACCGGATCGATGAGATCGGCGAACCGGTCGACGGCAACTGGCGTGTTCTCGTGCATCCAGCGTGCGGTAGCCACCTCTCCTGGAAGAGGCCCCTCGCGTCTGACGGCCAGTGTCAGGGCAGTCGACGAGGCCACCAGTGCGCCAGTAGTGACGCCGTAGCGGCGCGACCGCCGCTGGGTGGGAGCGGGTGATTCGCTCATCTGCCCCGGTGATCTCCTTCGGACAGGCCTCGAGTTCGATATCCCCAATTGGGCAAACCCGGGATAGGTCAGACGCCGGGTTGGTTGTCCAGGTAGGTGACCTGCAGGTCGCTGGCGAGGATCGAGCCGAGCGCGTCAAGCAGGCCGGTCTCAATACGCCATGCGAGGTAGGCCTCGTGGTCGGCTCGGGTGGCGAACTTCTCCCAGAGAACGATGGTGTCCGGGTTGTCTGCGTCGGTGTACACCTCTACGGATTCGCAGCCCTCGAAGGCACGGGTCGCGACTAGGCCCTGGTCGGATCCCAGGATGGCGAGAAGGTCAGCACCTTTGCCTGCCTGGCATGCGAAGAGGACGTGGACGGCTTGGGACATCTATTTCAACCGTTCGTTAGGCGTGCCACGAGTAGGCCCGCTGAATGGTGAACTTCACCATGGAGCGGGGCAATCAGTCAAACCGCAGCAGAATCGAAGAGGAGGCTGCAGCAGGTCAGGGCACCTTCGGCCTTGGCCAACTCTGAGGCATCCACTGCTCTTACCTCGAAACCAGCTGCCGCCAGGCGATCACCTGTTCGTGGGAAGGCGGCTGCGAAGAGGATCGTGTCGCCGACCCGCAGGACGTTGGCGGCGTTCGGCTCTGACGGGTCTACTTGAATGCAGGTACGTCCCGGGAAGTGATCGGCGACAACCCAGTCGGGGTTGATGATGACGGTGTCTCCGGTGAGGGCGGTAACTGCCGACTTGAGGTGTAGGCAACCGCTGACGTTGACCTCGCCTACGGTGTAGCCGTAGTCGGTGACGATTGCTCTGACCTGGTCCACGGCTTCCGAGTTGCTGCGGCTGGAGATTCCTACGTAGATGTCCTTCCCTACGACGAGCACGTCGCCGCCGTCGAGGATTGCCGGCGCCTGGATGTGCTCTAGTCGACGATGCGGTCTTAGTGCCCTCTCGATGGATTCTCGTTCACCTCGCCTGGAGGTGGCACCCGGTCTGGTGATAATCGCGAACTCGTCCAGGACGATCGCAATGTCCTCCACGAAGACCGAGTCCGGAAAGTTCGGCTCCTCGACAAGACGCTCTATCCGACAGCCGAGGTCTTCCAGTACCTGTTCGTACCGTTTGTGCTGGCTCAGGGCGACTTCAAAATCTATTGGTTGGCGCTTGAGGTGGGTCAACTCACACTGTCCGATTGACGGGCTGACGCCTCTGGTCAGGGCTGTGCGCATCCGGACGACGGTAATTGGCGCCGGGAAGAGAGGACTAGTCGGTCCTGAACCGGTCGGCTCTAATTGCATCTAGGTTCCGGGCATGCGGGGACTCAGGGCGACTGCTTGGTCAGTGGCGGGAGCAGCGGTTCGCTGGACAGCGGCCATTGCCAGTCGGGCCGCCGCAGTGGGTCCCAACCACAGGCCGGCCCGAAACTTCGGCGGGTTTGGCGATGGCAGCATTCTTGGGTGGCCGACCGGCCCGGTATTCGGCGAGCAGTGGATCTGGATAGGCAGTGACACTCTGATCGCCCCGCACGTGACGCTGTCGGCCGGGATGGCCAACTGGGTGGACACATGCACTGAGCCGGTGGTTCGTATTGGTGATCGTTGTCTGATCGGACGGGGTACGGCGATCGTCGGGCACCTGGACATCGACATCGGCGATGACGTGTACACCGGAATGAACGTCTACATCACCGACCAGAACCATGGCTACGAAGACTTAGACCTTCCGATCGGGGTGCAGACGCCCTCAGAAAAGCCGGTAACCATTGGCCCGGGAAGTTGGATCGGGTCCGGCGCGGTGATCCTCCCAGGGGCGCGAATCGGTGCTCACGTCGTCGTCGGGGCCAACTCGGTGGTCCGCGGTGAAATACCCGATCACTCAGTGGTGGTCGGCGTCCCCGGCCGAGTGGTGCGCCGCCACGACGGCACTGGGTGGCAGCGCGGCGGTGAAGCCATCAGCCTCTAAAAGAACTGTCGCTCGGGTGGGTAAGCCCCCACCTCACCCTCGAAGAAGGGCGCAGACAGCGAGCTGGCTAGTCGACCGCGATATAGACGATCATCGGGAACGCGACCAGGACGATCACGTTGAGCAAGGCCCAGTACCAGAGCGGGCGTCTCATTCGGAGCAACCGTCTAATCGTGTCGTAGTCGATGCGACAATCCTTGAACAGAACCGGAAGCACCGTTACCGGAACCGGGTGCGGTCACCGACGGGCGCACGATGAGCGGGGCCCTATAGCCGGAACGGGCCTTTGGTCGCACGTCCTTGCACCGCCCATAGTGGTCCCGCCAGGTGCGCCGAGTCAGGAATCTGGAAGCCCTTACCTGCCACGTAGGTAGGGGCCAAGCCGGTCATGCGTTCATCTGTTCGCGTACCTTCATCATCGCCACGTAGTCGCCGACCGGCTGGACCTTCGCAGTCCCGGCGGAGACGATCGGGAACAGTCCGGTGAATATCTGTCCCGCGTCGTCGGCATCGACCACGAAGAAGAAGTCATGTCCGGGTGGATCCACCCAGGCGCCTATCACCTCGTTCACGTTCTCTTTTAGCGTGCCGAGCACCGCACCGAAGGTCTCGGCAACCACAGCCTCGTCGTGCGCCGGACAGGTGGTCTCGTCGTGATGGTGGGTGATGTGGAAGAGCACTGGTGGGTCTCCTGATTGTCGTGGGCAAGCGATCTCGCTGGCCTGGCCCAGTCCAAACTACCCCAGACCAGGCCCCGCTTCGGCGGGTCCAGCACGCACATAGCGGTTCCCGCTCACCCGCCCAGGTGGGTCCGGACAGCCGGTGGTGGCGCCATGGGCACATGGTCGCCAACCGAAACGCCCACGTAGTACACGGTCGCCGTCAGGACGACGCGGTCCTCCACTCGGACGTCGAAGGCCATGTCGAACGACGTGGTCCCCCACCGCATGACCTCGGCCGTCACCACCAACTCGTCGTGCACCCCGGCCGGTCCGTGCCAGGTGAGGTCGGCCCGGCGCAGCATCAGTTCCCAGCCGGTGGACTCGAAGTCCACGTCCAGCGTCCGGAGCCACGAATCCGCAACGTCGTCCAGGTACGCGAGGTAGTGGGCGTTGAATACAACACCCTGCCGGTCGACCTCGCCGTAGCGGACGCGGATGGTCTGCGTGTAGGCCACTCTCCAACTTTCTGTAGCCCTTTTGGTACCGCCCGACCTTAGGCCCCCGCTTCGGCGGGGCCTTTTCTCGTTTCCCGGCCAAAGAGTCGCCGGTTCTTTGGCGGACGGAGGGACTCTCCAAGTCTTGGCCGAGTGCCGTGGGGCATCAAACTATTTCCACTCCCAAAGCTCCCAAGACGCGTCACCGTTCGCGTCGACATCCCACTCGTAGGCAATAGCGACGCCGTTTAGGGAAGTAAGCGAGGGTGCAGCAGCTTCAAAGTAGGCAACGCCTCTAAACGAGAAACCGCCATCAGCCGTTGGGGTTCCGGTACCGGTAGCTCTGAATGTGGCTACGCCGTCTGCTGCCATTATCACGCCTGAGTTGGGGCACTCGCCGTAGAACGAGCCGTCAGCTCTCATCGTGGCGGCATATGTAGCAAAGCTGCTCACCTCAGTACCAGCAAGAGTTCCGGACAAGCCGGAGGCGACCGTTTCAAATGACGGACTCCCATTTACGGCTGGGAGGGCTTTCATTGCGGTGGGGCCCGAAATAGAACCAACTTTTTCACCGAGCATGCTTTGTCTCCCTAGTTGAGTCTGTTATCGAAAGTTAGGCCTCGGTATGAACGCTCAGAGCCGGAGCCTGCGAGCCGGGTGCCAAGGTCAAGCAGACCAGAGCCACCCAGCACAATCTTGAGGATTCCCGTGGTTGCGGATTCAATAGACGATCACCGGAGCCAGTCGGGGCCGGCCGGGGGCGCTAAGAGGCCCCGCTGACGCCTGCACTGCGGATTCTCCGGCGTCTGCTGTGTGCGCACGGTGGGACTACGGTCCGCTGGTATGACCCCGACCACAGGAAAGCACCCGATCGATAAGCGGTTCGCCACCGTAAACGGAAAGCGGATGGCCTACGTTGAAGTCGGTGAGGGCGACCCGATCGTGTTCCTGCACGGCAACCCCACCTCGTCGTACCTCTGGCGCAACGTCATCCCGCACGTGGCCGACCTCGGGCGCTGTATCGCCCCCGACCTGATCGGCCAGGGCGATTCGGAGAAGTTGGACGACTCCGGCCCCGGCTCGTACCGGTTCGTGGAACACCGCACCTACCTGTGGGAACTGTTGGAACAGATCGGCGTGACGGGGCGCGTGACCCTGGTCTTGCACGACTGGGGCTCGGCACTCGGGTTCGACTGGGCCGCCAACCACCCCGAGGCGGTGGCCGGGGTCTGCTACATGGAGGCCATCGTCCGGCCCATAGCAACGTGGGACGAGTGGCCCGAGTCCGCACGGGGCATCTTCCAGGCCTTCCGGTCGCCGGCGGGCGAGGACATGGTGCTGGAGAAGAACCTGTTCGTGGAGGCGGTCCTCCCCGGAGCGATGATCTGTGACCTGGCACCCGAGGACCACGACGAGTACCGGCGACCGTTCGCCGAACCGGGCGAAGGCCGGCGCCCCACCCTCACCTGGCCCCGTGAGATCCCAATATCGGGCGAGCCGGCCGACGTGGTGTCAATCGCCTCGGCATACGCGGACTTCATGGCGTCGGCTCCGTTTCCGAAGTTGTTCGTGAACGCAGAACCCGGCGCCATCCTGACAGGCACCCAGCGCAGCTTCTGCCGTACCTGGCCCAACCAGACGGAGATCACCGTCGCCGGAAACCACTTCATCCAGGAGGACTCCGCCGATGAGATAGGAGCGGCGCTGGCCGACTGGCACGCGCACCTGTAGGCGGCAGGGCCCGGCACTCCCGCTCCTGAGCGGCGAGGCTCCTGGAGAAGGCATCTGCCTCGGTGTTGCCAGCGTCGAAGGCGGAGCGCCTGACGTAGATGGCGGCGGTGGTCTGAGTGGTGTCCATGTCTCAGTGATTCCCTGTGTCGGCGAAAGTTGCACGCTGTCAGGTGGGACTGATGCATAGATCTGGTGCCACGCCCCCTAGGACGAGACTCCAAAAATCCCTAGGGCCCCCAACCAAACAGGGCCTGCCTAGTTCTCGGATTGGTTGATAGGAGCCTGAAGCTCCAGAACAGTTACGTCGCCTGCCGCACGGCGTTGGCGAAGTTGTCGTAGAGCTGTTTTGCATTGGCCACGAAGTCGTCCATGTGATGCTCTGCGTCCGCAGCGAGACCTGCCAACGCGGTCGGACCGAGCGTCGATTCCAGTGCCGCCCGGTATGCAGGCACAGTCCCCCAGGTGGGGACCGTGTCTGGTTCGACTTCGACGTGGTATTGCATCGACCAGGCGTGACGACCGACGCGCATCGCCTGGACCTGACATTGGTCTGATGTTGCGAGCACGACTGCCCCGTCTGGAGGCTCCACGACTTGGACCGAGTGCCATTGAAGCGCCCGTTGAACGGTTGGCATCCCAGCAAAGATCGAATCTTTGAGTCCTTCCGGGGTCAGCGTCACCTCCAGGACTCCGATCTCCGGGGGTTGCTGGTGACCGCACCTGCCGCCAAGAGCGTCGGCGAGCAGTTGGTGACCGAGACAGAGCCCCAGGAAGGGGCGGGCTAGGTCCACCACCCAGCGCTGGATCACCGCCTTCTCCTCCAGCAGCCATGGGTGCTCGTCCACGTCCCACACGTCCATCGGGCCGCCCATCACCCACATGGCGTCGAACCCTTCAAGTGGTGGAATCGGCTCGCCTCGGTCGAGTTCTATAGCAGTCCAGTCGACACCGTCACATGCGAGGAAGTGCCGCAGTTGTGCCGGGTGTTCGCAGTCAATGTGTTGCAATACTAGAAGGCGCACATTGAGCCCTTATGTCGACGGCAGTGGATATGGGCCCGGTCGGACCTGTGGCGAGGCCGTTTCTAGGACGAAGACCCGGATCACACGGTGGTCGGCTCTCCTGCGGTACTTGGTGTAGCCCGGGTAGACGCAGCTGGCTAGGTCGAACACCTGATCAGTTTCCGCCACGTCGGCCTGACGGGCCAAAACGTCGACAGTGCGGTCCCGGTATCCGACAGTTGCCGACGGATCGGCTTCGAGGTTGTACACCCAGCCCGGCGTGTTTTTCTGGCCGTAGTTTGATCCGATGACTGCCAGGTGCTCTCCGACTGGGATACCGAGAAGCGGCATGGCACGTAGTTTCCCAGTCTTCGCTCCAGTCGTAATCAGCATCACAACCGGTAGCCCAGCCAGGAGTCCCGGAACTGTCAGACGACCTCCGGTGAACTTGAGCAGTGCCTTGTCCATTGGGTAGAGGGTCTTGGAAAACAGCCATGCACCAGGCCGACTCGACCCCACCTCCTGTATCACCCGCTGAAGAGCGTTGGCCGATTTCACTTCGAACCCCAACTCGCGCAGTGCACCCATGACTTACCTCCTGACAGGAACTTAACTACTGGCTGGTCGAGGAGTGCCCCGGAGAGTGCACCTTCCTGGAGGTCGAGTCGCAACATCCGCATTCCGACGCGGACCAGGCGGTTGGTCCGCCAGGAGAGGAGGACCTCGTAGGCCGAGTCCTTTCGCCGCCTGGCCGGCACCGGGGGGCGAGGTACGCCCCCCGGTGGGCTAGCGCTTCATCGTTGACGGTTGTTCCCGTCGGCTCTAGGGCGCAGCCATCACGGGATCAGCCCCGGGCGGTGAGCACCGCCTCGTGCACGGGCTCCGTAGCGAGGTCATAGAGCGCAAGGCTGTCCGTCCAGGAGGACTCGAGGAGCAATAAGACGGCGTACCCCTCGTCGAGGTCGAGCCACACCTGCTGCCCGAAGGGACTGGCGGCGGCAGGTCGCCCGGTTTCCCGGTCGATCGGGAACCCCATGCCATAGCCCCAGAGCTCTCCCGTCGGGTTTCCGTCTGCGTCAGTAAATTCGCTATCACCGTCATAGACCCGGGCGATCCGGTCTTCGTGCATCCGTTCGAGCGACTCGGTCGACAGCACCCGCTCGTCGCCACACATGCCGTCGCGGAGGTGCATCAGGAGCAGCGCGGCCAAGTCGTCGGCGGTCGTGTAGGCACCGCCCATGATCGACGGGTTCTCGGTCGGAGCCAGCATCGACACGGGATCCCCACCGACCGCCGGATAGCCGAAGGTCTCGGGGTCGAACGGCAACTGGAACCACGGATTGTTGTAGGCCAGCACATTGAGGCCACAGGGCTGGACGAAGATCTCGTCGACCAGCTCAGCCCACGTCTTCCCCGACGCCACCTCGGCCACCGCTCCGGCCACCTGGTAATCGGCCCCGTTGGCAGGCCACCCGAATGCGGTATCCGGTGGGACGAGGTCGGCGTCGTCGTCGGGCGTGGTGAAGATCGTCTCCGCGCACCCCTGCAGTGAACCGACGAACATGACGGAACACAGGTACGGGTTGTAGAACTGACTCGCTGGGCCTCCGAGCATCCCCGAACTGTGGGAAAGCAACTGTGCCAGGGTGACCTCTGGGTTGCCCGACCCCCAAGCCACTATGTCGACCACCGGGGCATCGACGTCGAGCAAGCCGTCGTCGTGGAGGCTCAGCACGACCCCGGCGGAGACGATCTCACCGATGGGTCCAATGATCGCGACCCTTCCGGGCCCCAACTCCCCGAAGTGTTCCTGGTGGACGACGCCATCGTCGCGGTCGACCACGATGAAGCTGGCGCCGTTCAGCCCGTTCTCGTCGACGTAGTCCTCGATGATCTCCGAGGCGGCGCTGAAGTCGTAGACGCGCGGTTCCGGCTTGGGTGCGGGTACGACGAGGTTGCCCTCACCGAGCGACGATCCACCGGGGGCGTACTCGTAGACGACGTTGGCGTTGGACGCAGCAACGTCACCAGAGTCGGCGTGGCCGATGACGGTGATCTTCTGGGATCCGCAGTCGCCGAACGCGTCACAGGTGATCAGGCCAATGATGCCCGAGTAGTCCGTCACCGAGTTGAGGTGCTCGCGTACGCCTGCCCGGTCGATGACCAGTGTGCCGCCGTCGTCATAGGACGCAGCTGCAATGGCGTCGAGCAGCAGGGTCGTGGCGTCATAGGAATGCGCCCAGAACGGTGCAGC
>Ga0257111_1000260_pt1 | contig 21851 bp, 19 predicted proteins | sample LP_taG_6_FD_191567 | JGI IMG/M metagenome (GOLD analysis project Ga0257111, IMG submission 191567) | Marine microbial communities from Northeast Subartic Pacific Ocean, Canada - LP_J_2015_P26_500m | ecosystem: Environmental > Aquatic > Marine > Oceanic | place: Canada: Northeast Subartic Pacific...
TATAGATTTTAGGATTACTCTGACCTGATAAATGAGTATGCATGTCCATTAGACCAGGTAGAACTGTATACTCTCTAAGGTTAATTAGTTTATCATTGGGCTCGGGATTTAGATAGCCTCTCAATACACTTTGAATGATGTTGCCATTAATCACGATGGTAACCATTTCAATAGGAATATCTGTAACTCCATCAATTAACTTTCCAGCATGTATGTATGTTTTTTGACCAAATGAAAATGAGATCATTAAACAGATAACAATCAATATGTTTTTTATATATTTCATTATATAACCTTAAACAAGAAAATACTAAACGTATAATTAACATAGTAATTATTTCAAAATTATATAAAATATGAATAAAGATCTGAAAAAACCTCTAATCATGGATGGTGCAATGGGGACCGAACTAATGAGACGCGGTATAAAGTTGCCTCTTCCGCTTTGGTCGTCTATGTCAAATATTGATCAATTTGATCAGGTAATGAACATTCACAAAGATTACCTTGAGGCAGGTTGCGATATTCTCACTACTAACACGTTTAGGACTACCCCAAGAACTTTTATTAAAGCTGAGTATTCACAGAATGAATCTGAAATAATTAGCGAACAGTGTTGTAATATGGCAATAGAAGCAGCAAAACAAGCGGTAAAAAAGGAAAACATATTAATTGCTGGTTCCGTTGCACCTCTTGAAGATTGTTATGAACCATCACACTTTCCAGGAAAAGAAATAGCTAAAAAAGAATTCCGATTAATTATAGATAGGATTATAAGAAAAGGCGTGGATATACTGTTGTTTGAGACAATGGGAAACTATGAAGAAATAGAATCAGCATTACAAGTTAGTAATCATATAAATATTCAACGATGGTTAAGCATTGTACTGAAGAATAAAAATAGCATATTAGACGGCACAGAATTACAAAAGGTCGTTGAACTAGCGAATAAAAACAAAATAGATATGGTTTTAATAAACTGTACGCCGGTCAATATTATTTCAGAGGCATTAGATATATTTTTAGAATATAGGAAAGGTAAATGGGGTGTTTATCCAAATGCTGGAGAAAATATGCCGACAAAGGATGGGGAATTTGTATCTAAGTTAGATGATGAATCATTCTGCAAGGCAATTCAAGACTACATAACACTTGGAGCCTCAGTTGTTGGTTCATGCTGTGGATCTACACCAAATACTGTGCGAAAAATATCGAATATGATACAAAAGTTATAGCATAACATATTTAGATTAACAGCTGATGAATGCACTAAATATTAAATATATATTATGTATTATTTTATCGATATCCTTCTTGGTATCTCAGTCACGCAAAGAACAATCTATAATAGATTTTATTGAAGCGCGTTACAGTGCGAATACAGACTCGGTAAGATCGCTTTTAGATGATGATTTTATCTATTATCATATTCCTTTTGTTGGATTAGGTGTCAATACGAAAAGTGAAAGCACAGGGTTAACTGTTATTGGGAATACATCTTTTAGCGATACTAATTCAATATTAGATAGTGGTGATATAATAATTGAGATAAATGGTGATAAGGTAAATAATATTAGCGTTTATAATATTAAAAATATTATAAAAGGATCTGAGGGAGATTCAATAAAGATTACATATATTCGTGGAGATAAAACTTTTTCATCTATGCTTGCCTTATCAAAACATCAATACAAACAAGGCACAGACTCGTTTATTAAGGATATAAAAAATTATGGAGAAAGATGGTTTGAGTATGACTTAGAAATATTAGATATTTTTTCAAAAAAAAATCAATTTATTGTATACTATGAGTGGGAAGGTGTTTTATTTGAAAATGGACCAGCTTATAGCTACAGGTCTATGGAAATAATTAAGACAAATATTAGTAATAATCGTGTTTACTCAATAGACGCATTGTGGACAGAGAAGCAGTTTAAAGATCAGTTTAAATAAATTTATTAATTATATTGATCATGGCTTTATGTATAATTCCATTTGATATCAATATTTGATCGTCGTAGATAGAATATTTCTCTCCATTCATTTTAGAAACTTTTGCTCCAGCTCTTTCAGCAATCAGTACACCAGCTGCCACGTCCCATGGGTTTAAGTCAAACTCCCAGAAGCCGTCTACAGTACCACTTGCAGCGTGACAAATATCAATAGCTGCTGCTCCTAATCTTCTTACTCCTTGAGTAACGTCTGTAAATTCTTTAAAAAGGTTCATATTTATATTCCATTTAGAATCATGGCTATAACCGAAGCCTGTTACTAATAATGATTGGATAAGACTATCTGTCTGCGAAACTTTGATTACTTTATTATTGCAATAGGCTACGCTATCATCGGTAGCCCAGTAAGTATTCATCGCTGGCATTTCTACGACTACTCCAACGATCGGTTTGTTTTTATGTACTAAAGCAATCGAAACAGCATAAGAAGGGTAGTTGTGAACAAAATTTGTGGTTCCATCGAGTGGATCTATAACCCAAATATATTCTGCGTGATCGCCTTGATTCAATCCAGATTCTTCCGCGAGTATGCTATGATCTGGATATTTAGACTTGATTATTTTTGATATAATCTGTTCAGATGAAATATCTGTTTTTGTAACAAGATCAGTTTTTGATTTATAGGCTTTAACTGATCTATTGGATGTTTTTTGAATTAATCTTGAGGCGGATTCTGCTGCAAATAAAGCTGTGTCTAAGAATTGCTTCTTAGGATATTGATTCATAGTCTTTATTAAAATATTTCTTTGTCATCTTTTTTAAAGCGCCGGTAAGAAAAATTATCGATATCAAATTAGGAAATGTCATAAATCCTAGTGCTGCATCGCCGAAAGCCCAGACTGCCTCAATACCTGCATTTGCTCCTATAAAAACGAATATAATATAGACGACCCTGTACCAGAAAATTGCTTTTTCACCAAAAAGGTATTCGGTTGATCTGTCTCCATAAAATGACCAGCTGATCGCAGTAGATGTCGCAAATAATAACACAGATAGTGTAATAATCTTATCTCCATAATTAAAAAGCCATTGTAGACCATTTTTAAAGGCAAAGGATGTCAAAATAGATCCATTAATAAGATCCAACCCTCTAAAACTACCAACTGAGATTGCATTGTTATATTCATCAAGTGTTGAAGCTGTTATGCTTGCGTAGTATTCAGTGTGCTTCCAGGCACCGGTACAGATAATAACTAGTCCGGTAAGTGTGCAGATAATAATTGTGTCGATATATGGACCTAACATTGCTACCGCACCTTCTCGAACTGGGTACTTAGTTTTTGCTGTTGAGTGAGCTATTGCTGCGCTACCTTGTCCGGCTTCATTAGAGTATAAACCTCTTTTAACGCCCATAAGCATAGTGTTGATCATAGTTAATAGTGCTCCGCCACCGGCCCCTACTACGGTCGCGGTGGGATTAAATACACCGTTAAATATCAATGAAAACGCATCAAAAATTTTATCATAATGATATGTAAGAATTAAGACTGATGAAATAAAATAAATGACAGCCATAATAGGTGCTAAATAACTGGTCACCCGACCAATACGTTTAATTCCTCCAATAATTACTAAGCCTACAACTGATGAAAGAATAATTCCGTTAATTACTTGCTGAAAAGAAAATTCAAATAGATCCAAAAACGATCTTTTTATTGTTAAAAAATGATCGGATCCAAATATCTGAATTGATTCAGAATATATTTGATCAGAAACGGTAAATGATTGGATTGCGTTCCCTGTAGCGAAAGAACAAATTATAGCAAATCCTGCAAAAGCAATTGCCATCCAGCTCCATTTTTTTCCCATACCATTTTCTATGGTATACATAGGACCACCAGCAGTATATCCCTGTGAGTTCATTTCTCGATATTTAACAGATAGGGTACATTCAGCGTATTTGAGTGTTGTACCAAAAAATGCTGTAATCCACATCCAGAATAATGCACCAGGTCCTCCATAATATATAGCAGTAGCAACGCCAGCGATATTTCCTACTCCAACTGTTGCTGACAAAGCTGTCGTTAGTGCCTGAAAATGACTTAGGTCGCCTTTATCTTTAGGATTATCATACTTGCCTGAGGTTACATTTATTCCATGTTTTAAATATTTTATTTGAGGAAATCCGAGTCTTACAGTAGCATATATACCTGTACCTACAAGTGCAATGACCATTAAAGGTATTTTTCTTATTTCAGGAAAACTCCAAACATTTTCAAATAATTCAACACCAAATGCGTACAAAAAGAAAGCTATAATTGAGAAAAAAATTAAACCTGATTGTTTTCTGTCCATTGTTATACCTAAAGTTTGCTCTAAAAATAGAATCGATTTTATATAAAAGACACAACAAGGACAATCAAGAAATATTGTTTTTACTATGTTTAAAAGGACGTAAAAATAGCTTACACTGAAAAAATAGCTGGCGTAGATGAAGTGGGGAGAGGGCCATTAGCTGGTCCAGTAGTCGCTTCAGCAGTTATATTGCCACAAGACCATGATATTATTGGTCTTAATGATTCTAAGAAGCTTTCACCAAAAAAAAGATTAGTCCTATATAATGAAATAATGGATAAATCTATTAGTATAGGCCTAGGACTTGAAGGTATTAACACTATCGATAAGGTAAATATTAGAAATGCCACCTTTATTGCAATGAAAAAGGCAATACAAAACCTAGATATAAAGCCAGATAGATTATTAATAGATGGGGTGGACGTTCCAAAATTAAACGTACCATATGAAGGAGTTGTAAAGGGCGATACGAAGATTGAATCTATCATGGCAGCTTCAATAATTGCTAAAGTTGTGAGAGACAGAATAATGATAGACTATTCGGTTATATATCCGGAGTATGGATTTGACAAACATAAAGGCTATGGAACTAAACTGCATATGGAAGCCCTAAGAAAAAATATGGCTACCCCTATACATAGAAAATCATTTAATCCAGTTAGTAAATATTTACCAACTTTCAAATGGCTTAGGAAAAACAATAGACTAAGGTGGATGGCACAGAAGTTGTCTGCAATGTACCTTTTGGAAGTTGGTAATAGTATTGATTCAATAGATGTTATGTTAGATAATAATCTGTTAGTAGACATCATTGGATTAAAAAATCGATTAAAAATATTTGTCTTTGTCAATCTGGTAAATGATTCTAGCTACGATGAAAATCTACATTCTGTTATAACAAATGATGCTAGCATTAAGAACAATATATTAAAATATTTTGCTTCCAATAATATCAATATTATTCAACCTTGGCGAGTTGATATAATAGATGTTGATCTATATAGTAAAACATCAAAGTTTGAATATTTTGAGGGAATCCTTAGTAGTAATTAGTCGTAAGTTATCATGCTGATATACTAATATAAGAACAGGTTATTTTTTTCATATAGCAGCAATTATTCATGAAGATATTAGATTACGAAATAAAGAATAGATTATTAGCCCTGACTGGGTTATTAATTATTTTATCTCTTTTATTTATTCCAGATGAATATGGTTTTGCCACTCGCGTTTTTTGTGCTGTTTTAGGGTTCATTTGCGTTGGAATTAGTACGGGCAATAAAAAGTTTATTTCTGAAGCAAAAGCCTTATTTATTATTGTAATTATTGCATTATCTGTTAAAGTCACTCTTCTTGAAGCGTACATTGTTCCAACGGGAAGTATGGAAAGAACGATTATGACCGGTGATTTTTTAATTGGAAGTCGATTCGTGTATGGGATGCGGACTCCTGATTGGATAGGAATTCCATACACAGATATTGGTATCTATATCCCATCAGTTCGGTTTCCAAAATTTAAAGAACCGGCGGTAGGAGATGTTCTGATATTTAACTATCCCAGAGATAGATATGTAAAATATGTAAAAAGATGTATCGCTGGACCAGGGGATACATTATTAATAAAAAATAAACAGGTATATATAAACGGAGTCCTCTCCGAGCTTCCTGAAAATTATGTTTTTTCACAGCCCGAAATACCGTTAACTATGCAACAAAAGGCGATATATCTAAGCTCTGAAACCAATATCAATAAAGATAATATGGGACCAGTTATTATTCCACAAAGAGGGAACTATTATAAAATCGATAGCAACACGAACTGGAGAGAATTATTGCCAATTATGATGATGGAGGGGCATGCAGCTAAGCTTGAACGAGAGGGTGTATATTCTTTGGATTTTACACTTCAAGACCCTAATGAACTGTGGAGAAGAAAAGAAAAAATGTCAGTATACGATCCTTATTTAGGTTATGGTAAGGATGGTAAGGATGGTAAACTGATAACACCTTGGTCACAATTTATTGGTGATCATAATTTTGAAAATTTAGTAATCGATGGAATACCAATATCAGAGTGGGTGGGATATGAGGTAAAACAAAATTATTATTGGGCTATGGGAGATAATAGAGATGATAGTCTGGACTCAAGATACTGGGGTATCATACCCGAAAACTTTATTCTTGGTGAAGCATTATTTGCATATTTTTCTTTAGACCTGAGAACATGGTTTCCTAGACTTGATAGAATAGGAACCATAATTAAATAATCAGTTCGTGCGTCTACTTATATCTATCTATCTAATAGTCTTTTCTTCAATCAAAATTTCATCTTGTCCAGAACCACCAAGAATGGTGTTGAACTTTAAGTATGAGGGAACTATTGGAGACATCATGCCTGTAGTTAAAGAATATCTTGAGAGCAAAAATTATGATATCATTCACTATGCATCCGAGTCTGGATATATTTTGACTGATTACCGGTTATTTCGTTTAAATACAGGGAAAGTTTATTTAGCCCTTTCTGTAAATATAAATGATCTTGTTGTTGTACTCGGTATGGGGAAGTACGAGATTGTCACCGCTGGGATAGGGAATACTGATGATATGGTAAAAATGAAAGCAGTAGACAAATTACCATATAGATTACAGAAAAAAATATTTCTTCCAATTATAAAAGGCCTGGAAAAAAAAGGTTTAAAACTAGTAAAAACAAGAAGATAAGTAGTTAATTAACGTTATTTTTATTTTTTAAAAAATAATCTCCCAAAAATACAATCTATGATATAAATTTACCGTCTGCTGTGAGTATAGAGTTTAATAATCAAGATAGCCGACTAGGTTATTTAAATGATAAACTAGATGATCTTCTAGATGGGATAAATACGTCCTATGGAGAGGAATTATTTAATGAGTTAGTGACCCGCCTAGAGAGAACAATAAATGATTTTAATGAAGAAATCTCGGTTCTTACAGAAGAAGTAAAGGGTAATTCAGAAAAAAGAGCAGAAATAATCCACACTCTAATGGAAGGGCAGGAAATGGTTCAAGCAGCGACAACTACCGATGAAGGTGGTGAGTCTGGCAATTTAGATTCAGAAATAATGAGCGAGTGGGAAAAAAGACTAGAAGGATTAAAATAGTATTTTTTTTATAAAGGGATAGAAAATTGAGAAATGCGGATAAGATTATAATTGGACTATTGTTTGCACTGTTAATAGGGGCAGGATATTTTCAGTATTTAGCTGATAAATTAAATGAGCGGATGGATGAAATAAACAGCATTGATCAAAAATTAGTAGATAAAGTTGAAGATCAGTTTGCCGATAGCCTAAGGCAATATAATATTAGGTTTATTGGTCGTGGAAAACATCTTAGAAAAGCACAACTTGATATTATCGCTAATACAGAATTGATTATTAAAAATACAGATTCTTTATTAAGTCTTATCGATGATGTTGATTTTAAGTTAGATAATTTTATGAGAGAAACTGGGAGAAACTTTAAAAATGTTAATAATGATATTGAAGATCTTTCTGATGAGGTTCGTTCAAACTCCCGAAGAACAAAACAAAAACTTGCTGATTTAGAACAGTCAAGGGATCAATTAACCAAAGATTTAAAGGAAATTCGAGCACTGCCTAGTATCATTAAGAGTATACAGAAAATGAAAGAAGAGGCAGCTAAAGCCGCTGCAGAGGCAGAGGACGATTAATATTGAATAAGCTTTTTAGCTTTATATATATAGTGAAAATCAATTGTTGTAAAAAAGGAACTAGATTTAGTTCCTTTTTTTATTCCTTTAATAGACTGATAAACAGTATAAATATGATAAATGAAACGGATTAATAAAAATATATTATATATCTCATATTTTGTAACAATTATCATAATTGGTTCCATCGGATTCTATATTATCGGTGGCAATGGCTGGTCATGGCTTGATAGCATATACATGACAATAATAACATTATTTTTTGTAGGATTTTCAGAAGTTCATCCTTTAACAGATCTAGGGCGAATTTGGGCTATTATAGTAATTGTTTTTGGTGTCGCAGGAATAGGTATGCTTTTTGCAAGTATGCGAGATATAATAATTTATTTTAATACTTATCGGAGAATAATCATGATGAATAAAATAAAAAATATAAAGGATCATTTCATTATATGTGGATATGGCAGAATGGGTGCTGTTATTGCAAACGAATTAAGTGAACAGAATCAAACGTTCATAATCATTGAACAGAATGATGAAAAGATTGAATATATTCGGGAAGCTGGTATGTACTGCATTCATGGAGATGCAACACTTGATGACACTCTAAAGTCTGCATCTGTTGTTGATGCTAAAGGTATAGCTGTCGCCCTAAATACTGATCAAGATAATCTGTTTGTCACTATGACAATAAGAACACTGAATTCGAAAGCATTTTTACTTAGCAGATGTGCAAATGATCAGAATAAATCTAAACTCTTAAGATCTGGCGCTAATAAAGTAATAAATCCTTATATCACTGGTGGACATAGGATGGCTGAAATGCTTTTGCGCCCTGAAATCACTGACAGTGTTAGTGTCACAACTCCTGGTGATCAAAATCTAGATCTAAATATAGATGAAATATCTGTCAGTAGAACTCCATCATTTATTGGTAAAACTATCAAACAAACCAATATTCGAGATAATTATGATTTAATGATAGTATGTATTATAAAAGACGATAATTCAACCATCATAAATCCTCAATCTGACCAAGTTATCTATAGAAATGATACAATCATGGTAATAGGGGATAAAGAAAAATTAGATAAATTTGCCTCTGAACAGACATCTTAATGGCACATAACATACCTTATGTATAATAGCATATATCCTATAATTTGATAAATAAGGATTTAAAATTTTCTATATCTGGTATTATACTGTGTATTATAACAGCAATAACCGCCATATATTTATCTAATTATGTTGGAATTACTTTATTAGAATTTAAAAAGAGTCCGTTATCGCCAATCATCTTTGCAATCTTATTAGGACTTATTATAAATAATATAACTATTAGATTAGTTAAGCTAGAGTCTGGTTTTAAGTTTTGTATAAAATATCTTCTAAAACTTGGAATAATTTTTCTTGGTATTAGAATTAGTTTGTTGGATTTTGTACTATATGGATCAAAAAGTTTAATCGTTGTCATCCCATGCATTCTTTGTACCATTATATTAATTTCACTTTTAAAGGATAAATTTGATGTATCAGAGAATTTATCTCTATTGATTGCTGTAGGTACTAGTATTTGTGGGGCAACAGCGATTGTAGCACTTGCACCAACTATAAACGCAAAAAAGACAGAAATAACCTATGCGATTGCGAATATCACCGTTTTTGGTCTACTTGCTATGTTTATATATCCGATTGTTGCTAATCTAGTATTCTCAAATGACCTGTCTATTGGACTTTTTCTTGGCTCCTCTATTCATGAAACTGCACAAGTTGCTGGATCAGGATTAATCTATGCAGAGCAATATTCCAGGGAAGATGTTGTTGGTATAGCCATGCTAACGAAACTAGTAAGAAATACTTTAATGGTTATTGTGATACCGTACTTAGCACATAGATCATTATCTAATAATAATACAAAACCAAATGTTTCAAAAATATTTCCCTATTTTATTATTGGATTTATTGTGTTTGGACTAGTCAGAACATTTGGCGATTATTATTTTCTAACTCAAAATGATTCTATTATCAATAATTGGAACTTGATAATTCATTATATTAAAAAGTTAGCAGAGTTTTTATTAATAATTGCAATGGCAGCTATTGGATATAATACAAATTTCAAATACTTTAAAAAATTAGGAATAAAGCCCTTTTATCTTGGTTTTATAGCTGCTTCCATGGTTGGACTTATCAGTATATCGATTATTGGCTTATTGATAGTTTAGTATGCTCCTATACATATGTAACTAATACCTTACCTGATAAACATCAATCTTATCTTTTTTACCCTTAACACGGATTGGTTTCAATTCTTTAAATGAAAATAGTTGTTCAGTATACTTTTTAACCATCCCTGATACGATGATTTCACCAGCTGATGCCGCTGAACAAAGTCTAGACCCTAGATTGACTGTGTCTCCGACTACAGTGTAATCCATCATATCTCGAGATCCAATATTACCAGATACTACTTGTCCTTTGTTTATTCCAGCTCCAACTAGAATGGGTGGTTCTTTTCTTTTTCCCCTTACTTTGTTTAGATCTGCTATTTTTTTTTGCATTTCAATGGCTGTTTTTAGTGCTCTTTCTGTATCATCATCAGAAGATATAGGCGCACCAAAAACTACCATAAGTTCATCGCCAATAATTTTGTCTAATGTACCATTATATTTAAAAACAATATCAATCATTTCTGAAAAATATTCGTTTAAAGTTAATACAACCTTTTCAGGTGTCATTTTTTCAGCCATAGAAGTAAAACCTCTAATATCAGTAAATAGGATAGTTACATCTCTATCTTCTCCACCCAGTTTAAGATTGGTATCATCATCTAACAGGTTATCAACGACCTGCTTAGAGACGTACCTTTTGAAGGTGTTTTTTACTTTATTTATATCAGATATGTCTTCTATCGCAATAACAACGCCCTCTGTATTATTATTCATGTCAATACGTGGAGCAACAGAAATATTTATAATAGTATCCTCTGATGAAGTGAGAAACGGTATATTAATCTCAGAGCAAATCTTTTTATCATTTTCTGTTTTAGTAATAATCTCAATTATTTCATTATTTTTCTCAAAAATATACATATAATGATTTCCTAAAATATTTTGTTTTTCTGCTTTTAATATATTTTCACCTGCTTTATTAATAGAGTCGACTTCACCAATAGAGTTTATAGTTATAACGCCAGTTGCTATACTACCTAGAATGCTTTCATTAAACTGTTTTGCCTCAGTTATTTCTTTAAATAGTTTAGCATTATCCATAGCAACTGCAGCCTGATTAGATAGCGAAGTTAGCATATCAAGATCTAGGTTATTGAAATTCTCAACGCCACTACGAGTTTCTTTATCACATAATATCATATATCCCAGAAAATGTTGTTTTGCTCTTAATGGGACGACAATCAGATTCTTTTCTTTTAATTTGATTTGTAAATCGGTTTTGTGGCTATCAGTAAGGATTAATCCCCTGTTGCCATTCTGCATTTGTTTAAATACATCAATATTTTTAGAAAGAAGAAACTTTTCTTCACCCCAATTAAACTTTGATAATATATCTGATATAGGGCTTTTCTCATTTTGTAATACAAACATACCTTTAGATGCATTTAATATCCCTACAGCACGTAATAATACATCATGGGCAAGCTCATCTATATCTAATACTGAGCTTATAGCCACACCTATATCAAATAGTGTTTCTAACTCTAATAACTTTATGTTTAGTTCTTGTTTTTTTTGTTCAACATTTTTAATTAATTCATAATTAAATAATGATTTTGTTAAATGATTGGATATTATTTCCAAGATTTTATAATCGATATTAGTAAATACCTCTGACATGAATTTTTCACCAACACATAGTATTCCAAGTAAAGTGTCTTTATGAAATAGTGGAATAATTGTTTTAATTTTTGATGACAATAAATACTCTTTGAAATCACTATCAATCCAATCGGGTTGTTTATCATAATCCAGATGCCCATATTTATAAACTTTTATATTTACAAGGAATGAATCAGAAAGTTTAATTGGTTTGGAATAATTTTTTATTCCGATAGAGCATAACTCAGATACAGAAGTTGATTCCTTATGAAAAATAAAAATGGCACCACTAGATGCCATAATCGTTCCGAGAGTAAGCCTTAATATGCCAGAGGCCACAGACTCAATTTTATCGGCCTCTATTAGAATTTCACCTAATTCATCGAGAGACGATAGATAATATTCAAATTGATCGGTATCGGTACTACTAACCAATTACAAAATAATATTAAGACATTTCTGCAATTGCTTCACCCTCAGAAGCATAAATTGTGGAATATTTAGTTAAACCCATTATGCTAAAGGTTTTTTCTACAATAGGTGCAAGATTAAAATATCCAAGTTTACCATTATGGTCTTGAAGCTTTTCAATAATTTCTATGATTATTGAGACTCCTATGCTGTTTACAACAGTAGATTTTTCTAGATTAAGCAAAAAATGTATTTTCCCTGTTTCGATTTTTTCGTAACAAGTTTTTGCTATTTTCTCTCCACCTACATTATTTAAATATCCATCGGTTGCAATGATCACTACGTCACCTTCTTCTCTAACATCTATACTAAAATCAGACATGAATCACCTCTCACTATTTATTTCTTTTTTGTCATTGTTACAGTTGTACCCTCATTGGAGCTTTCAAATTCAACTGAGTCCATTAATTCTTTAATTAACTGTAGGCCCCATCCTCTCTTTCTATCCGATACTATTTTTTCTTCAATCTTTGGGATATTAACCTTTGACTCATCAAAACCCTTTCCTCTATCCGTTACTTGTATTTCTAATACATCTTCTTTGATTCTAAAATGTATTTCTATTTTTTTATCAGTACCACTGTGTTCAAAAGCATTAATACAGGCTTCAATAAGAGCCATACTAATTTCAGCTGATTTCTCATCGCTTAAATCCATATGCTTGGCCACTACTTCAGCAGTTTTCGTAGCTGCTAGTTCCATGTCTGGAAGAACCGGAAGTGTTAATTCTACAACTGGGGATGAACCTTTCATAGTCATGCCTCCTTTTAGCTAATTAAGTTTAATTCTGATAGGTTTCACTATTGAAACTATTTCTCTTTTTTAATTACCACAATGGTTATATCATCTTGGTTCTGAATTCCATCCAGCCAGACTGAGCCAAGATCAAATAAAGACTGTTTTATTTCTTCAGAAGATAATTTTCCATTATTTTGTATACAATCTAGAACAGCCTTATAACCGAGAAACTCGTCATTCTTATTAATAGCTTCTGGCAGTCCATCCGACAGGAAGACAAAAACGTCACCAATATTACTATCCATAGTTAAAAGACTATATGTTTCTCCTTTAAAACTCCCAAGCGGCAGTCCCTCAAGTAATAATTCATCAACCTCTTCAGTTTTTGCCTTATAATGATATACTGGTGGCATTGCGGCTGATGTGAACTCTACACGATCAGACCAAAATTTTGCAATGTTTATTGCCATTTTGTTTTTACCTAATTCAATGTCTTTAATTATTCTATTTAGACCAAACGATATCTCGTTTGGTGGGATATTATGCGGTGACCCCATCAGGCCAGCTTTAGTAATAGAGACCATCATACCAGCAGTCATTCCGTGTCCAGTAGCATCACCGACAACAACATATAGACTATTTTCTTCTTTTTGCGGAAAAAAATCATAATAGTCACCACCAACTTCTGAAGCTGTTTTAATGCCAGCTGCTATATCGAGTCCAAGCATATCAGGAAACTTTTTTGGAAGCATCTTCATTTGAAACTCACGTGCTTCTTCTAATTCAGCTATCCTTCTATTTTCTTCTAATTTTTTTACTTGTGTTAGATCTCTACGCCTTACAGATCCAAATACTGCTAAAGCCGCAAGCCCTAAATATCCAGAGAATGCCCACCAGGTTTTCCATAATGGGGGATAAACTTTTATTAATATGGCATCAGAAGGTGAACTCCATAAACCATCATTATTGCTTGCCATATATATAAATTTATACTCCCCGGGTTTTAAACCTTGGAATGATGCCATTCTTGATGTCCCATTTTCAACCCAAGAATCAAGATGATTTTCTAGAGTATATTTATAATTATTTTTTTCTGACTTAGTAAAACTTAAGCCCACATATTCTATCTCTATAGTCTGTATTTGATAGTCTACTTCAACAAAATCATTTGAAAATTCTAAAGACCTTCTATTGTTTTTTTGATCAATGCCCATGATTTTTACCATGGCAAGTCTAGGTGGATCAGGATTCTGAATTATTAGATTTGGATCTGCTTTATGAACTCCCTGAGGACTGCCTACATAAAGTTTACCATAGTTATCGATACCAATAGATTGTTTAAAAAACACCCTGTCTTTTAGACCATCTGATAAATTGTAATTCTGAAATCGAATAGATTCTGGATCTAATTTTGTAATCCCATTACGTGTTCCCATCCATAACATTTTCTGTTTATCTTCGGTAATGGAAACTATTGTATTGCTAGGTAAACCATTATCTATCGAATATCTCTTAAACCCATTTAAATTATTATCAAACTGAAACAACCCTTCTCCACCTGTACCAATCCAAACTTTATCATTACTATCTTCATACATGCATAGTACTGTACTGGACGAGAAGCTGTGCTTATTATTTTGATCTAGAGTATAGTGTTTTATTATGGACATGTCTTCATAATCAAGTGTATACAGACCATTATTATTTGTTCCAACCCATAGAATTTTATTATTATCATATAAAAATGCATTTATATCAGATAAATGATCATTTTTTAATGTGGGGTTATAGTAATATGAAATAAATTGTCCATCTATAAACTTTGAGACTCCTTTTATAGATGCTAGCCAAATTGTACCTTTATTGTCTTCATAGATTGTATTTATTTTTTCAGGAACTATAGAATTCAATGAAAGATTATCGTTTTCATATCTCCTAAAACTATTAGATTTATCAATGATTGTAACTCCTCCATATTTTGATGCTGCCCAGACCTCACCTTTTTTTGTAATTAATATTTTCCCAGTTTCACTAGTTAGCAACGAGTTCTCATCGGTAGGATCAGATATATAGTTAGACTCATTACCATTGTTATTTATAGAAGTAATTCCGTTATCATGCGAAAACCAAACAGAGTTATTTCTCGCTATTGATATGCTATTTGCATTTACTGTAGGCCATTTCAAATTGAAAATATCGCTATTACTGAGAAGTTTACTGATACCCTTATCAGTTGCAAACCAGGCGGTTTCATTCTGATTAAACAATATATCATTAATTTTATTAGACCCTAAAGACTTGATATCATTATCGCTTGACTTAACATGCGTGAAATCAAGCTGAGGATCAAAAAACCCGTACATTAGATAAAAATTAGTTGTTTTAAATTGTATCACTCCTTCGGATTGAGGAACATATATCCAAAGGTCACCATTGTCACCGGAATAAATACTTGATACAAATCTTCCAAATATGTCCGGATGAATTACATCTTGAAATGTTGACATGCTCTTATCATAATAGACTAAGCCACCAATTGTGGCCATCCAGAATCCTTCCATTGGTACACCTTTTTTAAAGGGAACAATTTGATTTACATTGTAAAGACCAAGCATTGAGCTCCATTTATTACCGGATTGCCTTTCAATGGACATAGTTTCTGTATCAATGCGGTCGAGGCCGTTAGGAGTGCCTATCCAAAGATTTAGACCATCATAATGAAGACTATTAATAACATTAGATGATATAGTTTCTAGATTATCTTTTTTAGAATAAAATCGTATAAAATTCTCTGTTTTTCTATTAAAAAAGTTTAAACCATTAGATGTACCAATCCAAATATTGTTATTTTTATCAATAATCATTGAAGTTTTTTGATTATGGCTAAACTGATTACTTGAAATTGATGTAGGGTCTAGTGGGTTAAATGAAAAATTAGACGTCTTACCAGAATTTATATTTACTTTATACAATCCGTCAGATAAAGTAGCCACCCATAAATAGCCTAAAGTATCTTCAACAATAAATGTCGGACTTGTTCCAGTATCATGCCTTTTAAATTGATCATTACCCAGATTATATTTATCTATGCTTTTCTCAGTACTTACCCATAGATCACCATTATTATCAGTATAAGTACCAAAGATTCTATTTCCTGATAAAGCTGTGCTGTCAAATGGATTAGAACGGTATATCCGTGGTGAATATCCATCATACCTATTTAGTCCTTCGTTTGTGCCTACCCAGATAAAACCATGACCATCTTCACTAAGTGATGTACACTGGTCATCAGAAAGCCCATCTCTTACTGTGAGGTTTTGAAAACTATGATTAGAGAATAGGAATGAATAAAATGTTAATAAGAATAGAAATCTAACTGATATCATACTACAGTCTAAAAAAGATTGGGAGTGTAAATCTAACCTTTACTGGCTTGCCTTTATCATATCCTGGTTTAAACTTGGACTTTTTTAGCACTCTGACAGCTTCTTCATCACAACCTGCACCCAATTTCTTTACTACTTTGGGTTTAATGATTTTACCTTTTTCATCTATTATAGACTGGACATACACCACTCCCTGCACACCCAAAGATTTAGCTTGGAGTGGGTATCTAATTTTCTTTTGTAAAGCGTCCATGCCCCCAACAAGTTCAGGCATTTTCTCACACATAAGGTAAACGCCTTGATCATCTATAACCGATTGCTGTGCTGGTAATGCTGTTATTACTATAAAACAGCCAATAGTTAGAATTCTTAATAATGTTTTCATATTTCTATTTTAACCTTTTTTGATTTCTTTTATTGCCTTATTTCTTACAACAGTGTAATAAAGGCCATTAAAGTTATGAGTTGCCACTTCTTGAAATAATTCTTTTGCTTTATCTGAATTCCCAGAAGCTTTATGCGCTAGTCCATTAAAATACCTAAAATATATATTTGAAGGATCAATTACTTTTTCAAAATGTTCTACCCCTTTTTTAGGATTTCCGCTCATAAGATTAGCCATCCCCATAAGATTATGGTAACCATCAAGCCTGCGTGCATTACTCTCATTTTCTACCATAGACTTTAATTTTCCTAATTTTGTTTTTGCACCATCATAATTACCCTTCATGATTTCTAGGTGGCTCTCATCCCACAATGCCTCTGACTCTGTATTTTTTATAGAGCGAGTATTTTTTGATTTTTTAGCACTCTCTAGATCAATTTCTTTTTTCTTCTTAAGGGCCGTTTTTGCAGCAGCATGTTCGCCAGTATGAGCCTTGATAAAATATTCATGCCATAATATACTGCTGATCTCGTCTTGTTTTTTTTCATCGGAAAATTCATAAGAGTCTATTTTATTTTTTAAATTAATTAATTGTGCATATGCTTTTTGAAAATTATCTTCATGAAGATATGTATATATCTTTGCGTATTCAGGTCCAATCTTTTGATCTGCATTTCTAGCATCTTTAATGGCCTGATCAAATCTCTTCCTGGCCTCTGGTGGATCTATCATTGTATACGCATGCCCGGCCTTAGCAGCGCTTAAAAAGTTATTCGTACCTGCATCGTATGCATCATCATATTTTTCCGCAGCTTTTTCAAGTTTATTCTGCCCTCTGTAAACATCACCTAATGCAACATGGTAATAGCTTTCATTTTTATTATATGACAATATTTCTGTAGCATACTTTTCAGCATTTTCATAGGATTTTGGTTCATAAAACATATAATTTTGAATTAAAGCTCCGTACGCCTCACTGTAATATTTATCTTTTTCAATAGCTGAAAGTAAGTACTTACGCGATTCTTCTATATCTGCCATTTCCCAATGGGTGTATGCCATTCTTAGATGAGCGAATGCATTATCAGGGATAAGTTCTAATATTTTTTTACTATACTCTAGCCTTTTTTCTGTATCATTATCACGATAAGAAGTGCGGACTTCTAACATGCATCGTTCTACATCATTTAATTGATCTTTTAAGCTTAATGCCTTTTCATAATATGTATCTGTTTCTGTAACAGTATTGGTTCCAAATGTAGATAGCACCATATATGCAAATCCAAAATTCTCATCAATTTCTATCGCCTTTAGTAGTTTTTCTTTCGCCTCATACCATTTAGAAATAGAATTTAATTGCATAGCCTCTTGTAATAGATCATCTGCTTCAGCAGATTTAGTGGAAACAGGTATTTTTGTATCAGAAATCTTTAGGCCACAGTTATAAATACATAACATGAACATTAAGTAAATGATAGATTTGAAAAAACGTAACATATTCTTCTCCTAAAAAATTAATGATTCTTAAATAATTAGTATTAATTATGGTAAATATTACAATAAAAAAAACTATTTGTTTAAACTATTACAAAATTAACCAACCTGTTTGGTACATATATCTCTTTTACAATACTTCCATTTTTTAAATACTTAATGAATTGTTCATTTTCTTTAATATTATTAAATATATTTTCTTTATCTAATCCGGATTCTACTTCTATTGTTCCCCTTGTTTTACCATTTATTTGAACTGCAATAGTCATAGAGTCTGAGATTATTAGTGACTTATCATAGTTTGGCCAAGATTTATCAGATATTGGACAATAGTCATCTTTAAATATCATTTCATTTAACTCTTCAGCAATATGAGGAGCAAATGGATTCAGTATGATTAAAAACGTTTGCAATACTTCTTTGTTATAACTTTCCTGACTCAGCAGATGATTTACAAATATCATCATCTGTGAAACAGCGGTATTGAAACTAAGATTATCTAGATCTACTGTGACTTTTTTAATTGTTTGGTGTAGTATTCTAACAGTCTCTTTGGACGCAGGTTCAGTTACAATTCTTGATTCATCTTCTGTAAATAGGCGCCATATTTTATGAATAAAACGATAGCAGCCTTGTAAACCTTTTGTGCTCCATGGCTTAGACTTGTCTAATGGCCCCATAAACATTTCATATATCCTAAAGCTGTCTGCACCATATTTTTCTACCACATCATCTGGATTTACTACATTTCCGCGTGATTTACTCATTTTCTGACCGTCTTCACCTCCGATCATACCCTGGTTAAATAACTTTTTAAATGGCTCTTTCGTAGAGACTAGTCCAAGATCATATAATACATGGTGCCAAAAGCGTGAATAAAGTAAGTGCAGAACCGCGTGTTCTACTCCGCCTACATATAGATCCACAGGCATCCAATATTTTTCTTTTTTTGGGTTCCACGCTTCATCGCTATTTAAAGGATCTGTATATCTTAAATAATACCAACAGGAACCGGCCCATTGCGGCATTGTATTGGTCTCTCTTTTTCCGCGGTCTGTGTTTACCCAATTATCTATACCGGCCAATGGTGACTCTCCCGTACCAGTAGGTTCGTACTTGTTTACCTCTGGAAGAGTCAATGGTAAATCGGATTCATTTAGAGGAATAATTTCACCATTTTCACCGTGTATAATCGGCATAGGCTCACCCCAGTATCGTTGACGAGAGAAAAGCCAGTCTCTTAATCTATATTGTACCGTTCTTTGCCCTTTTTCATTTTCTTCCAACCAATTTATTGCGTTTTCTATAGCGTCACCTACTTTTAGTCCATTCAGGTCAAGTCCATTCTCATTCGATGAGTTAACCATCAAGCCTTGTTCACTATCGGTAAATGCCTCTGCTTCAATATTTCCACCAGATACAACCTCTACAATTGGTAAACCAAACTTCTTTGCAAACTCATAGTCTCGATCATCATGTCCTGGGACTGCCATAATAGCGCCGGTACCATAACTCATCAAAACATAGTCTGCGATCCATATAGGAATTTGTTCGTTGTTAACAGGATTTGTGGCAAAAGCTCCAATAGCTACCCCAGTTTTATCTTTATTTACCTCTCCTCTATCAAAATCAGACTTTGTAGACGCTAATTTTATATATTTATCTACCTTATTTTTATTCTTTTCACTAACTAACTCATCTACCAGTGGATGTTCTGGAGATAGAACCATATATGTAGCACCAAATAGCGTATCAGGCCTTGTGGTATATACTGTAATATCTTTATTTATAGATGGTAGGTAAAAGTTAACCCTAGACCCCTCTGATCTGCCTATCCAATTGCGTTGTAATTCTTTTACGCTCTCAGGCCAGTCCAAATTATCAAGGCCGTTTAATAAAGATTCAGCGTAGTCAGTTATCTTTAGCATCCACTGTCTCATAGGCGCTCTGTGAACAGGATGGCCACCGATATCTGATTTACCATCGACAACCTCTTCATTGGACAATACGGTTTTAAGTTCAGGACACCAGTTAACAGGAACCTTAGCCTCATAGGCTAGCCCTTTATTATATAGTTGGAGAAATATCCACTGAGTCCATTTATAATAATTAGGGTCTGTCGTGTTTACTTCCCTGTCCCAGTCATAGGAAAAGCCAAGCATTTTAAGTTGATCCCTATAACGATCAATATTTTTTTCAGTAGTTTTTCGTGGATGTGTACCGGTTTTTAGCGCATACTGTTCAGCAGGTAGTCCAAAAGCGTCCCAACCTATAGGGTGCAATACATTAAAGCCCTGCAGTCTTTTATACCGAGAATATATATCAGTGGCTGTATATCCTAAAGGGTGCCCAACGTGTAACCCAGATCCAGAGGGATATGGAAACATATCAAGAATATAGAATTTCTCCTTGTCATCAGATTCAATAGAGCGAAAGGTTTTATTTTCATCCCAGTATTTTTGCCATTTGGCCTCAATATTTTTATGTCTATAGTCCATAATAAAAAGAAAGGGCGTAAAGTTACCTCTACACCCTTAAATAATAAATAATTTAGATTGCTATATTAGCTATCTAGAATGCTAAACTGAATCCAATAGAAGCAGACAGATCTGTATCTTTATAATAGGTCTCTTGTGAAATATAATCACCATAGTCTGGGTCAAACACGCTTTCCCATTCTTCCATTGGTTTTAATACTTTATTATCACCCTCATACTTACTATTGAAACTGTGTGACAGTGTAATATCAACTGATAGAGCATCATAGAAAGTTGCGATTGAAAAAACGAGAACGTTCTCTAGTAGATAATCTTCAGTATCATCGACCCTAGGCTTATAAAATGTACGCCAGTCCATAAAAAATGCTCCGTCGGCCAATACTAGTTTTACTTTTGGACGAATTGAGTGTCTTGAAAATGTTGCTACAGAGTCATATTCTTCATCCTCAAACATATATGCATAACTAACAGAAAAAATTCTTCCGACTCTCATTTTTCCACCGATTGCCCAGTCAGTTCTATTGATCAATCCTAAAGACCTGTCAAATGAGTAATCAAAGAAAAAGAATGGTGAATAGGTTTGATTGGCCCATAGATCAAACTGGGTATGAAAATTACCATCCAGGGCATAAGGTTCTTCATCAAGTGTCGCATAGTTTCCACCAAAAGATATAGAAAATTCTGTATCTGTAAGAGGACCAATTTCACCTACTAATGAATAACTATATTCTGCTCCTGAAACGAGGTTATTAGTATTCCCACTGGTCTGATCAAAAGCAATGTATAAGTCCTGGGACGATGAGCTACCTCCCTCTTCTTCATCCTGAGCATATACAACACCAAATAATAAACAAAAAGTAATTAACTTTATTAGTTCTAATTTTTTAAACATTCTATCCTTCCTATATCAAATTAATTATGCTGATGTAACAATGTGAAAATAATAATATCAACAAACTAAATCCTAAAAAATAAAAAAGGCGCTAAAAGCGCCTTTTTTATATGATAATGTAAAGGATTATCC
>Ga0257111_1000261_pt1 | contig 21787 bp, 15 predicted proteins | sample LP_taG_6_FD_191567 | JGI IMG/M metagenome (GOLD analysis project Ga0257111, IMG submission 191567) | Marine microbial communities from Northeast Subartic Pacific Ocean, Canada - LP_J_2015_P26_500m | ecosystem: Environmental > Aquatic > Marine > Oceanic | place: Canada: Northeast Subartic Pacific...
TCCTTGTCAACAGTACCATCGTCCTACTCGTCCTCATCGTGCTGCGCACTCCGACCGTGCTGCTGACTCTACTAGCCTTCTGTTCGGGCATAGCGCTGCATAATCGACTTCCATCTGAGGCTAGAGCTCAGCTCCAGAAGCTCATGCGTGCGGTGGTGGTCCCAGCCTTCTTCGTTCTCGCCGGTGCGCGCATTGAGTGGTCTGCAATCACTGGCTCGTGGAAATGGCTCGTTTTCCTGCTCGCTGCCGCAGTGACCAGACTACCTCTTCCCCGGCTCGGCGCGGACCGAATCCTCGGGCACGGCCCGGAAGATACGACCTACTTCGAGGTACTGGCCGCAAGCCGTCTGACCTTCGCCGCCCTCATCATCTGGCTGGGAGTCGAGGCTGGCGCCATGTCCTCCGCACTCCTTTCCGAAGTGACGATTATCGTCTCACTGCTATCAGCGTCCTCTGCATTCGTAGCGCATTATCTACACCTACGCTCTCCTGCCCGTTCGTTCAATTAGAGGGAATCCTTGGAAGCGTCACTGATCCATAGTGTAGCCTGGATCTCATTCTAGCCCCCGGAGTTGGAAACCCGTGTTCGATTCCTCGTGAGTCGCGGGTGAATCAAAGGGTTTCAATGAGTCACATTGGATTTCTTCGGACCCATTATATGATGAACCGTCCAATCTTACCCTGAGAAGTCAATTGATACGATTCCAAGGAAGAGCGATGATGGACCCCGCTACAGTAATCTCACTCTTGCTGATACTGTGTACTGCTTTCTTCTTCGCCCCTCTGGGTCTAGGGGGTGGGGTTCTGTTCGTTCCGATTTTCCTGTACATCATGAAATGGGATATGCAACTATCCATTGTTAGCTCCCTCATCCTCGTCCTGATGGTATCGTTTGGAAGCAGGAATGCACATTCCAAAGGCGGCTATGCAGTAATGGATGTGGGCAAGTCCGCAATACCCTATGCCATTGTTGGCGCTGTTGGGGGTACGATTATCGGGTTTTTCCTAGTTGAGTACGTGGGGGACTTCACAATCAAAATCGCTGCCGTATCTCTACTAGTTTGGGTTATAATGGGTACCTTCAGGCAGTTGGCAGAAGAGTCCGATGGTAACGCCGCCGAGGCCATCGAACCCAAGGTGATTGACCCTAATGTAATGAAGAAGTATAGGGGGATGTGCATGGCCAGTGGGGTCACATCTGGACTTCTTGGTATCGGAGGGGGGATGCTGTTCGTCACATTCCACCGCTCTCTATTCTCGTGGAAGCTCCACTATGCTGCCGGAACCTCATACGTCATCGAGACTTGGATGGTGCCTGTGGGCATAACATCTCACCTATTGATAGCCCAATCTGGCAGCAATCTAGTGTCGGCTATCAGCGGATTCTGGATCATCATCACTCTACTGTTAGTCTATGCCTCTGCCTGGATTGGAGCTAGGGCCGCAATCAAGATGGTCCCTCAACAGGTTTTGGCCTATCCTTTCCTACTAGCACTGCTAGCTAGCCTCGCTAGGTACAGCTGGGACATTCTAGAGATTTCTGGTTTAATCTAATCTGGAACCAATTTCCTAGCGTCAGACATTCCATTCCATAATCAAGGGGTGACGCGGCTTCGGTCACGTGGGAACAGCACGACCTCGCGTACATTCCCCGCCCCCGTGAGCACCATAAGCAAGCGAGCGACGCCGAGCCCCCATCCTGCGTGCGGCGGCGCTCCGTAGCGGAACCCGTCGGTGTAGAAGGTGAAGTCAGTGGGCTCGAGGTCCATGTCCCTGAGGTTCTGCTCGAGCACGTCGATGCGATGCTCGCGCTGGCCGCCGCTGGTCATCTCGTCACGTCCGTAGTTCAGGTCGAAGCCACGGCTGAGCTGGCCGCCCGTGGAGCCTTTCTCTCCCTCTTTGTGGTGGATGTAGAATGGTTTCATCGCCATCGGCCAGCGCGGGATGAAGTGGAAGCCAGGGTATTGGGCCGCAATGATGTCGCAGTGGTGGCTCTCGATGTCGTCACCCCACTCGATCTCCCCACCGCCCGCCTTCACGATGTCAATGGCATCGCAGTAGGGGATGCGAGGGAAGGGCACGCTGGGAACTTCCAAGTTCACCGGTTCCTGTCCCTGGGTCGCCCGGTACTCGTTGACCACGCCGATTAGGTTCTGGTCGTTGGCTGCGATCTCGCCCCAAATGTAGTGGATCATCCCCTCCAAAACGCCCATCACGTCCTCGTCGTCCATCCATGCGCCCTCGATGTCGAAGGAGATGAACTCGTTGAGGTGACGGTAGGTGTCGTGCTTCTCTGCTCTGAAGGCCGGACCAATCTCGAAGACCCGCTCGAGCCCACCTAGGACTGCCATCTGCTTGTACAGCTGCGGGCTCTGTGATAGGTAAGCGTCCGTTTCGAAATACTTCATCGGGAACAGGTTGGTGCCGCCTTCAGCGGCAGCGGCAATAATCTTCGGGGTATTGATTTCATCGAAGCCCTGGGAAACGAGATGATCGCGGCCGTACTGCAGGACCCTGCCGCGAAGTTGGAACATCGCATTCACATGCGCGCGCCGTAAGTCGAGGTGGCGGTTGTCGAGACGCACATCGAGCCCCACGTGAACATCGTCGGTCACCCCGACCGGCAGGGGGGCTGCCGCTTCGGCAAGGATAGTGCCAGTGGTAACGTTGACCTCGTACTCGGCAGGCGGCGCCGGCTCGCCCTCGGCGACCTTTGGCGGGCGCTTCTGAGCCACGGTTCCGGAGACCTGTATAGTCGACTCGCGGGTGGCCGACTGGATGGCGTCGAACAGACCCTCGTCCATGTTGTCCTTCTTGAGGAAGGCCTGGATGCGGCCAGTGCCGTCGCGCAGCATCAGGAAGCAGATTGCGCCACGACCGCGCACCGTCTCGGCGTAGCCGGCTACAGTGACATCGGAGCCGACTAAGTCCACACCGTTGGCCACGACTTGGCCGATGGTGTGGGACCGGTAGGCCGTAGGCCTCCATCCGCTGCTGTCCCGCATGACACGTGGGACTGCACACGGGTTATCAACGGTGCTCATTCTTCCTCGTAGGGGGCAATCTTTGCACTTATGAGGAGGAATGCGGTGTGCCCCATCGGCTGGTTCCCGGGCCTCACTCCCCCTTTGCTCGCCTTGACCCACCGACGTTCAATCATCTCGCCGGCCCATTCGATGACTAGGCCCTGTTCCTGAGCAGACTCCCAAGACTTTTCGAGTTGAGATGTGGTCGGGCAGTAGCAAGCCAGCCTCCCACCAGCCCTTAGGAACGGTACTATGGAAGGTATCACGTGCCATGGTTCGGCGATGTCAATGATGGCTGCGTCGAGAGAGCCGCAGACGCTCGATACAACCTGACCTATTTCGGTCATGTCACCGTCTATCAGGTGCCAGTCTGGGAACTTTGGGAGTACCTCGGCCAAGCGTTCCATGTTGGCCTGTCCGACCTCAGCGAGATCGGGCCTGGAATCGACTGATATCAGGGTGCCTTCTGAGCCGAGGACGTTGGCGAGATGCATCGCCAGACCCGCCGAACCATGACCACCCTCGAGCACCCTCGAGCCGACCCCGATTCCCATCCAAGAGATCAGGAAGCCGGCGTCCTTGGCCCCGATTACCTGAGCCCTCCTTGCCATGTTCCGACGCGCTTCGGGCAGCGCGGGGTCCACGATAGTCAGAGACTTCTGCCCAACCCTAATCCTGTCGCCAATCGAGTATCCTTCTAGGAGTTGCTCGGCATCAAACCTGCCCAGTCCCTTCACCTTAACCTCGCCGGGCGACCGTCGCAGCAAGTAGGCCCTGCCGTCATCCTCCCTCAGAGCAACCCAATCTCCTCCGCCCTGCTCGCTCATGGACAACGAGGCTCCCGAGCACGTTTCAAATCACTTCATTCTCAACAACTTTTACTTCGCCCTTTAGGGCGAACAGCATGACTATACCTGACTGCCGTTCTGAAATACCGATGACCTCAGTCGTAAGACTACTTACTCAACCGGCGATTTGGACCTGCATACTGCTTCTGATGGCTCCCCTTTCTGGCATGCTAATCCAAGAAAACGAGTCCTACGGGGGGTCCGAGTTAGAGCAGAAGCAGATGCCACTCTATGCCACCAGTCCCGGTCACACAGTTTTCGGTGAGTACGTCGGCGCCCACTGGTGCCCGCCGTGCATGGACAGCGCCTCCCCCTCCCTCACCAACCTCAAGACATCCAATCCTGAAGAGTTCACCTTCGTCTCATTCTTCGAGTCTAGCGATGACGGCTGGCCGGACGACTCCCCCATCGCTCGCACCGACCACGTGATGTTGGGCTCGGATGGCTACCCGACCTTCGCCTTTGCCGACCAGCAGGCCGGTTCCTGCTACAAAATCGGATCCGCCGGCACCAACTACTACGACGCTGACTTCTCAGCTGGAGGCTGCATGAGCGACGATTCGAGTGACTTCCTACTCGAGCTCTCGCTGACTCTAAACTCCACTACAGAGGAGGTCACGGTCATAGTCGAGGCGACCTACACGGGGGCTTCCTCCTCGGTTGACGTTTACCTCTACGGTGCGGTAACCGAGCACATCGGAGGGGATGCCTATGACAATGGAGTCAGGCCCCACCACAACTGGAGGAGCTGGCTTCTGAACGACGACGAGGACGGCTTCGCCCAGTTGACCCTGTTCAAGGACGCGACGGCCGAGCACTCCTGGACGGTGCCGGTGAACACGGTCAGGGCGGCTGCGGGTCACACCCAATGGGAGAACTTCTGGCCAGTGCTCGCCCTGATGGACGGCCCCCACACGACCTACAACACGTTCTACGCGGCAGTCGACCCAGAAATGGGCCCCCTCATAGATGTCGGCATCACCGACTTCGAAGTGGAGAACCAAAACCAATTTCCCGGCTTCATTCCTGGCGACATCTTGGACATCAACCTCGAAATTAGGAACAACGGAGTTGATCCCTATGCTGAGGGGGGCCAGATTGGAATCTACCTGATTAGCGGCTCGGACGAGGTGTACCTCGATGGCGAGTCCATCGAGAATCTAGGCGTCGCTGGGACCCAGAACCTCGACTTCGAGTTCGACACCTCAGATCTGACCGTGGTCCCTTCCGGCGTCACGACCTTCCGAGCCATGCTGACCAACCTCGGTAGTGACAGGAACTCCACCAACAACCTCCTCGATGCCGTTGCACTGCACGACATGCCCCCCGTCCCATCACATCCCTCCTCGATTGGAGCGACCTCTTTCGAGAGGGGCGACACCGTCCAGTTCGAGTCGCGCGCCCTCCCCAACGACTTGGTCGACGACATGACGACTATGTCGCCGACGCTTCAGCACGCTAAGTCGGGCATGACCGACTGGAGCGATGGTTGGATCACCAACTCCGAGGTCGTCGGCACCGGAGGCAATATGGCCTACGTGCACACTCTACAGACTCCCCCTACAGCCGACTCCGGGCACTATGACATCAGAATCCTGTGGCAGGACGCTGCAGGTCAGCAGAGTGAATGGATGATCTCCGAGGAGGCCTTCGAACTGCGAAATGCCCTACCTAGGGTTCTAGGTAGCAGCGACCTTGGTTTCGCCGGTTACCCAGCGGTGAAAATCGACACCTTGGAGAGCGTCTCGATTATGGGGCTCGTACGAGATGCAGAGAGCCCCCTTTCGATGCTCGAAATCGACAGCAACGACCCCGAGTTCAAGGGCTGGAACTCTGATACGTCCACGGTCTCCGTCCAGTTCGACACAATCGAGACAGACCTCCAAGGCAACCCTATCGCTCAGGGAATCTACGTGTCCATCGACGACGGCGAGGATGTCAATCACGGGATGCTGCTGTTCAACGTGATTGAGAATGGGGCCCCAAGATGGTCTCCCATTCCGACGCAGCCCATGTTAGAGGGTGGCTCTGCGAGCACCAGCCTAACGGAGTTTCTCAGCGACACGGACGATGACGGCAACCCGATCTCCGTCGCCGGACTCACTCTCACGATGGTCTCCAATAGCGACGAGGATCTAGTTCAGGCGTCAATCAACGGCCATACTTTGTTCGTCTCCGCCGTCGACGATGACTCATACGGTGTCGCGGAGATTACCGTTCGGGCCTACGACGGGGCCAAATCCTCAGACTCCACCATCGTCTTCTTCGTCATCAACGTCAATGATCCGCCTGCTATTTCCTTGGGTGACATCACGGAGGTGACTCTGAAGGCGAACGAGATGGCATCTCTCGATCTAGTCTCCTTGATGTCCGACATCGACGATCCCGATGATGAGATCTGGCTCTCTGCTACCTCGTCCATACCGGGTGCGGTGCAGTACGACTACGTCAGCGGCGTCCTCGACATGGAATGGGCTAATCCGGGAACTCATGTCGTCACCCTTACCTTGGCAGACCGACACGGTGATTGGAGCACTTCTGATATCATCGTCACCGTGCTCGACAAGAAGGTGCTTACATGGCATACTGAAGAGCAGGACGGCGATCTGAAGGTCGTTATTGTTGACGACCTTGGCCTCGGAAACGACCCCTATGTCGGTTCGGAGCCGACCGTGACGATACAGAACATCGGTCAGTTGGAGCTTTCTGAGATCAGGACGATGTGGACGGTCTGCAACAGCATCGTTGGAATCTGCCACTCGGCTGGCACCTCCAACGGCTTGGGGCCGTTCTCCGTGGTGCCAACGAGCGGCAACGGCCTAGCAGTCGGCGACTACTTCACTTTGTTCGTCGAGGCAGTCGATGCTGATGGCTGGGACCGGGCAACTGAAGACCGCCTCGAATTTACAGCAATCCAGTTTTTCCAGGTGGTGGAGGAACCCGACGACGATGCCAACCAATTGGCCGAGAATCCGACTGGTGAGCCCGGGACGAATGCCCTGCAATTAATCGGCTATGCGACGTTCGTGCTGCTTTTCATAGGGGCGGGCACCTTCGCGGGGCTTTACCTGTCCCGAAGACTAGGCCGCAACTCTGACGACTGGGCGGAGCCCCCTCATCAGAAGGCTCCAGAACCAGAGCCCACGCCCTCCATCCATCCGCCAATCCCAGAAGAGGGGATACCTTCCGGTTGGACCATCGAGCAGTGGCAGTACTACGGCGAGGAGTACCTTGCTAGGAAATAGAATTGGTGAAATCTGGCCACTGGCCCGTTAGACACACCTTCAAGAAGGTGCCATTGGCAGGCAATGCTCCGAGGGAGTGCTATGGCAGATGAGGAACTTGCAGGGCAAGTCGATGAGGAGCCCCCCATCGATCCGTTGGAATCTTGGGAGGACGGTGCCGCTTTCGGCGCCTCCGAGGACAAGGACCCGCTGTGCGAGAAAACCGTCGAAGATTGGATTCAGGACATCGACATTTTCTCCACTGAGGAGGTGCCTATCCCTGAGAAGTTGGTCGATCAGGTCATCGGTCAGGAGGCCGCCTCGATAGTCGTCAGGAAGGCCTCGGTGCAGCGCAGGCATATGATTCTGGTCGGCGAGCCTGGAACTGGTAAGTCCATGCTTGCTCGTTCGATGACGGAGTTCCTCCCCAAGGAGCAGCTGGAAGACATTCTCGTCTATCGAAATATGGAGGACGAGAACGAACCCAAAGTCAGGACCGTACCCGCTGGACGCGGCTCCAGACTCATTGGAGAGAGGAGGGCACACGTACGCCAGCAGCGCGAGCGTACCAACCGTACTCTACTCTTCATCGCTCTCGTAGTTGGCGCCGCACTCCTCCTAGCCACCATTTCTACCGGTGAGATCCTGACCTTCATCTTCGGTTCCTTCATCCTCGTCTTCGGCTACTTCTTCCTGCGCACACGACTCACATCTGGCGACGAGGCTAACATTCCCAAGCTGCTGATCAAGCACGAGAGGAGTGATGACCCTCCCTTCGTAGATGCCACTGGCAATCTCGCAGGCGCACTCCTTGGTGATGTCCGCCACGACCCCTTCCAGTCAGGGGCCGATCTTGCTACCCCCGCTCACGAGCGGGTCGAACCAGGGGCCGTGCATCGGGCCCACAAGGGTGTCCTCTACATCGATGAGATTCGTATGCTGAGAATGGAGGAGCAGCAGGCACTGCTCGTTGCCATGCAGGAGAAGGAGCTGGCCATCAGCGGTCGCTCCGAGCGTTCCTCAGGAGCCCTGACCAAGTCCGAGCCAGTGCCGACTGACTTCATACTGGTCGCCGCCGGCAACTTGGACAGTGTACAGAACATGCACCCGGCCTTGAGAAGCCGCATCCGCGGCTATGGCTACGAGGTCTACGTGAACACCGACATGAAGGACACCGAGCGCAACAGGCGCAGACTCATCCGATTCATCGCCCAGGAAGTCAGGAACGAGAAGACTAAATCGACAGGCCAGTCAATCCCGCACTTCGACAAAACCGCCATAGCCCTCATACTCAAGGAGGCCCAGCGCAGGAGCGGTCGAAGGGGCAAGCTTTCCCTCAGACTGCGTGAGTTAGGGGGGCTGGTCCGAATAGCAGGCGATCTCGCCGCCGAGGATAGCGCCCCTCTAACGCGCTACGAGCACGTCATCCGAGCGCGGATGATAGCCAAGCCGCTTGAGCAGCAGGTCGCAGACCGATATCTGGAGCGACAGTCCGAGTATGCCATGCTCGTCAACCGTGGCCACAGAATCGGCCGGGTCAACGGCCTAGCTGTGCTTGGTGCCGATACGGGTTTGTCCGATTACTCTGGCGTCGTGCTCCCCGTTGAGGCGATGGTGACACCTACCCAAGGGAGGTCGGGGCAAGTCATTGCCACGGGAGGTCTGTCCGACCTAGCCAAGGAGAGCGTGACCAACATTAGCGCTGTCGTGAAGAAGCTCACTGGCAAGGACATCAAGGACTACGACCTCCATGTCCAGTTCCCCGGTACCCATAACGTGGACGGCGACAGCGCCTCCATCACCATGGCCACTGCGATTATCAGTGCCTTCGAGGGCATTCCAATCGAGCAGAACCTAGCGATGACTGGTTCCCTGACGGTTCGTGGCGAGGTGCTCCCCATTGGCGGAGTCACAGCGAAGATAGAGGCTGCTGCAAAGTCCGGCATACGCAAGGTCATAATCCCTAAGTCCAACCTCCAGGACGTCCTAATAGACGATAGGTACGAAGATCAGATCGAAATCCTCACCGTCGACTCACTGGACGAGGTCCTCGAGCATGCTCTCGTCGGCAAGGAGGAGAAGGTAAGCCTCGTCGAGAGGCTCGCTAAGGTTATCGACACCATTTCCTCGGGCACAGAGATGCAGCCCTCTGCATGATGGCCCCCCAATGCTTCAAAGCCCCTCTTATCGAGCGCCCGCGGGGCGCATGGCAGGAAAAGGTAGTTCGCCGATGAGGGTGCTCTTCCTCGTGGTCCTAGTCGATATGCTGGGACTCACCCTAGTGATTCCATTCCTCACTTACTTCGTTCAGGACCTAGCCTCTGCCGAGGGCATAACCGATGTAGGCAGCCGCGACTTTTGGGTTGGCGTAGTGATCGCCGTGTACTCCCTTGCCCAGTTCATCTTCACCCCGATACTGGGTTCTCTGAGCGATCGTGTCGGGCGCCGACCAGTCCTGATGTTTGGGCTTCTATCGAACACCATCTTCTTCGTGGTTTTCGGGCTTTCCGGCAGCCTCTCCATGGCAATCATAGCACGTTTCCTAGCAGGGGCTGGCAACGGTAACATCGCTGTGACTAGGGCCTATATCGGTGACATCAGCGAGACGGAGATGGTCGCAAGGAGGATGGGGATGATTGGAGCTGCCTTCGGCCTCGGATTCATGTTTGGCCCCTTCATCGGAGGCGTCCTTTCAGATCCTGCAAGCGGCCTAGGCGGTGCTTTCGACACCACGTTCTGGGCTGACTACCCTTACCTGCTGCCCTGCCTCTTCTCCAGTGCGATGTCGCTGCTCGCGTTCTTCCTAGCATTCACGCAACTTCCGGAGAGCCTCCCTGCTGAGTTGAGGACCCACTCGGACGCCCCTCCATTCGCTCGCTTGGGGGGCACCGTGACCAGCCTCACATCGGTCCTGCGCCTGCCCAACATCTCAACTCTAATCGTCATCCACTTCCTCTTCCTATTGGGATTCACCATGATGCACGGCACGTTCATCCTGTTCACATCGATGTCTCCGGAGGGTGGCGGCCTAGGGTGGAGCGAGATGGACAACGGCTGGATCTTCGCCTTCATCGGCCTTATTGGGGTGGCCATCCAAGGTGTGTTAATCGGGCCTCTGACTGATCGTTTCAACCTGCATCAACTGATGCTGATTGGTACGCTGGTCTGTGGTCTGGGGATAGCAAGCATACCCTACGCTCCGGCCGAGGCGAGTTGGCTGATCTTCGGATCCTCGGCCGGCATAGCGATTGGCAATGGGCTTTTCTCACCAACTCAGACATCGCTCCTGACCTTCGAGGCCAAGGTCGGTGGACACGAGCTTGGTATGGTCATGGGTGCGCAGGAGGGCTCAGGCGCGCTTGCTCGGATTATCGGGCCCCTGTTAGCTGCCTATCTCTGGTCGCAGACGGTCCAAGGGTCGGGTATCTGGACCTACCACACTTGCTTCCGCGTCGCCGGAATCGTCTTCTGCCTAGCACTCCTGCTTCAACTCAGAGTTCGCCCGAGTGAGAGCCCAGCGACTCGGTCAACGGAGGCCTGATTCATGACAGTTCCAGCAGTCGTTGCTCACGGGGGCGCTGGGGCCGGCCCACACAGACTCCCCAACATCGAGGCCGCTGTCAGCAGGGCGGCTGAGATCCTTGAATCAGGCGGCAGCGCAACCGAGGCCGCAATCGAGGCCTGCGTAATCCTCGAGGACGACCCTGTCTTCAACGCCGGCACGGGTGCGGTATTCAGAACTGATGGGTCGGTTTCACTGGATGCTTCAATCCAGACTTCCGATGGTCGCATGGGCTTCGTGATCGCGATGAGTGACACTCCCAACCCAATCAGGGTTGCAGCCGACCTGCTCAACGAGGACATCAACGGCCTCGCAGGTGATGGGGCCAGGTCCTGGGCCGATGACAGGGGCTTCGAGAAAGCAAATGTCGAAGGCCGCCCACCTCACGATGAGGTCAGCGACACGGTCGGAGTTGTGACTAGGGACGCGACTGGTGCGATTGCCTGTGCCACCAGCACTGGTGGGTGCAGCAATCGACCTCCTGGCAGGGTCGGCGATGTACCGTTGCCCGGCTGTGGATTTTGGGTGCAAGAAGGCGTAGGAGTGGGTGCAACTGGCATCGGCGAGGCGATCACCAGATCGCTGCTGAGTTTCCGCGTCGCTGATCGAATTATCGATGGCTCTAGGCTAGAGGATGCTATGCAATGGGCCCTCGACGAGATAATCGAGGACGGTGCAGAGGTCGGAGTCATAGCTTTGGGTTCCGACGGCGAGGGACTGGGCCTGTCCAACAGAACGAACATGCCGTGGGCCAGTTGGATTGGTCGATGATTGGGTGAGTTGGAGGGGGAGTTCGGCACAAGCGGAAACCAATCGAACCGCTGGCCTATTAGCCGAGTGAGCGGGGATGCGCTTAAGGAGGGCCCTTGAGTGCCAGCCCCGGAGATGGTGCGGTGTCAGATTTGGATTTGCGCATACGGCAGATTGCGCAAGTACTCGGTCAGCTAGACGACAGCCAGGTCCCTCGGAACATCAGATCATCTTCGAAGGATGCAGTCGAGAAGTGGCTGCTGAACGCAGATAAGGACATGGACGTCAGGCTCGGGATGACTGCCTCAATCCTCGACGAGATTTTCAACGACCCGAACCTACCCGGGCACTACGGTCCCCTTTGCCTGCAGATTCAAGCTGCCTTGGAGACGATGCTGAACGAAGTCAGTCGCTCGTGAACTCCTGGACGGTGTGGACATGCTTGCAGACCTCGTCGAACTGGTTTTGCGACAAGCACTTCACTAGCACTTCCGACCTGCCTTCACGGAATTTTCTGTTGATGACCTCGTGCGATGCCTCCTTCGAGCATAGGGGGCATCTGATGAGAGGAAACTCTTCCTTCAGGCGCTGCTGCTCGCGAACAGCCTCTCCACGCGCACGAAGACGGGTAATTTCCGGATCAGAGTTGATTATGTCGTCTTCTGATTTCTTGATGTGATATCCTTGAGCTGCTGCGCTGCACACAGTCATTATTGCGATTACTGCGAACTCCAGGTCATAGCCTGACTCTGGGAGATTACCTGTCCTAATCGTGTTAGCCCCTGTTACCAAGAGTACGCCTGAGATTCCAGCAGATATCAGGACTGGCACTAATCTCCACAGGTACATCTTGAAGACCATAGTCAGGAAGGTGGTGATGAGGAAAAAAATGCCCTGCAGCGTCTCGCTGGATATGTTGGGAAACTCGGGAATCCTCTCAACGTAGTCCAGCATGTCGATGTCCTTCTCCACCCTCAGAAAATCATAGCCCAAGAGGACGACCATTGGCGGGCCGAGGGTTACTATCGAAGCCTCGGCCATCCTAGCCAAGTTGTATGCCACCACTCCCCCTACTACGAACCCTGCTAGGAGCATGTGCTCGGTAACAAGTGTGGGTAGCAGATCGACAAGTACTGGCTCAAACAACCCTACGAAGTAGTACCCTGATCCTGCCCCGATGAGGCTGAACAGCTTGAAGATGCGTCGGTAACCCTCCACGAACAAGTAGGCCCCGAGAATGATACCAACCAGTCCGAAGTAGATATCCATGGCGCAATTGGACACAGTTTCGGATTTCTATCTATTCCAAGCGCAGACGGCTGCAGCTTGGGGCTCTCGACGCGTTTGTCCACTGCACCAAGATGATAAGTGCAAATTGCCGGAACTCGGCCAACTAGGGAAGTGTTCACCATCGAGGCACCCAAGCGCTGGATCAATATCTCCTACGCCAACATAGCGACCACCTCCCCGGCAGCACACCGAGCCGCAGCAGAGTGGGCCGATGCTATAGCTAGGGGTGGAGCGGCCGAGTTCGACGGCGATGCCGAGCAGAGCGCGCTATTGCCGCTGCGCAGAGCAACCTCCCGACTGCTCGCATGTGGGGTGGCGGACATCTGCGTGGGATCTAGCGCGACTGCCCTGATGTCATCTATAGCCTGGGCAATAGCGCCGAGGGAGGGCTCAAACGTCGTCTCGACGCAAGCATCATTCCCCTCTACCGTGTATCCTTGGAGCAGAGTATCAGAGTCCTTTGGAGCCGAGGTCCGCCTCGCCGCCCACGACGACGACATGTACACCGACCCAAACTCGGTCATGGCCCTCATAGACGAGCAGACCGCGGTCATCGTGCTCTCTCACGTCGAGTACTCCAACGGGCAGCGCTACGACCTCGAAGCATTCTCCAAGGCCGCAAGGGAGGTCGATGCGCTGCTAATCACGGACGCGACACAGTCGATGGGGATGGTACCCATCGACGCTCCGAATTTTGGGGTGGATGCCATGGTCGCCTCTGGGTACAAGTGGCTGAGGGGCTCCTTCGGCGCGGCAGTCGGCTACGTCTCACCGCGACTCAGGGAACTGAACCCGGGCCTAGTGGGTTTCCGCAGCCACGCCGATATGTGGGACATGCGCCCTGACAGGGTGGATCTGCCACGGGATGCTAGCAGGTTCGAGTACACCACCCTGCACTTCGGTGCAGCCCTCGGACTTGCCGAGGCGGTCAAAGAACTCGACAACTTCGGAATCGATGAGGTCTGGGAGCACGACCTAGGTCTAGCAGACCTGATAATCTCCGGGGCAGAGGAACTCGGATTCGACATCGCATCGCCTACTAACGAGGCCGAGCGCAGCGCGATAGTCAGTCTGAGACCACCCGAGGGCGTCGACAGTGACGCTGTGGCCTTCGACCTGCAAGAGGACCATGGGATTATCGTTAGCAGCCGCTCCGGGCTCATCCGTGTCTCTCCGCACATCGACAACGTTCCCGAGGACATAGCCCGACTAATCTCGGCCCTCGGGAGCATGCTGCCATGAACGGCCTAGACGGGGGGTGACTCACGTCTGCCTCTTCTCAGCGGCCTTCTTCCTCAGGCCGGTGTAGCTGCACTTGCGACATGCCCTAGGCTTGGAACCTCGATGCGTGGCCGAGCAGCGCATGCAAATCCACTTCTTGAGAAGCCTTGCTTCTGCCTCCGGATGCCTTTGTGCCATGCTGACCCGGCGACTTACGAGTCATTCATAACCGCTTCCCACTATCTGCGGCCTCGAGCGAATCGAATCGCGCCAAAGCGTTCAAACACGTTGGGCCGTGTAACCGGGCACGTTGCCAGCCAACGTAGTGCTTGGGGCCCAATGGGGGGACGAGGGCAAAGGCAAAGCCATAGATCAGCTCGCCGCCCACTCGGATTGGGCTGTTCGGTTCCAGGGTGGGAACAACGCTGGCCACACCATTGTCATCGGCGACACGACGCTCAAGCTTCACCTCCTGCCTTCGGGAATCACCGCTCCGAATTGCAAGCTCGTCCTCGGGTGCGGTATGGTCGTGGACCCGTGGGTCCTCGATCAGGAGTTGGAGCGATGGCACGCCCTGACGGGGGAGCAACCGGAGGGCCAGCGCCTCTTCATCAGCGAGCGTGCAGCAGTCATCCTCCCATTCCACAGGCTCTACGATGCTGCGGACACACTGGTGGGCACCACCGGTCGCGGTATAGGCCCGACCTATCGCGACCGCACAGAACGCGTGGGCCTGCGCTTCGTTGACCTCTCGCACGTCGTTGACGACGTCGGGGCAATCCGAGTCATAGCGGACAGGATGAACAAGCAGCTCGGTACTGTGGGGGTTGAGGGGACCATTGACCCCGGGCAACTCCAGTCCGAGATTTCTTGGGTCATCGGTAGGTTCTCAGATGCAATCAGGCCCACTGGCCCCATGCTAGACAAGGCCCTAAGAGAAGGAGAGGAGGTACTGCTCGAGGGTGCTCAGGGTGCCATGCTCGACATAGACCAGGGCACCTACCCGTTCGTAACCTCCTCGATTACAGGCAGGGCGAACGCAACTCACGGCGCAGGCATTCACCCCGGGCACATCGAGCAGTGCTTCGGAATTTCAAAGGCGTACACTACCAGAGTCGGCAACGGCCCCTTCCCGACCGAACTCGCTCTTGACGAGGGTCCCGGCAGGCAGATGTCCGAGATGGGCAATGAGTTCGGTACTACCACAGGCCGTCCGAGAAGGACTGGCTGGCTGGATCTGGTTGCACTAGGGGGGAGCCAGAGGATTAATGGCCACACTGGCATGGTAATCACCAAGCTCGACGTCCTCGGTGGGATGGATGAGCTAAAGCTCTGCGTTTCGTACAAGTTGGACGGTAACGAAACGCAGTCCGTTCCCGCCTCCTGCGAGGACCTCGCGCGATGTTCCCCTGTCTACGAGACGCACCCTGGCTTTCCCACCCTCAGCCCGGAGGAGTGGATAGACCTCGCTGACGAGTCACGCCAAGGCGGTGGGTTCGACGTCCTCCCCAAGACCATACGCTCTTACCTCACGAGAATCGAGGAGGCCATAGGGGTGCCAGTGGTCAGCGTCGGCGTCGGCCCCGACCGTCGAGCCTCCATCGCGAGTAGCGATGGCCCGTTCGACATCCACCTAGGCGAAGCAACCTTCTAATCGCCCTGCTGAGCCGAGCAACACATGGGATTCAAGTCGAGGGCCCGCAAGCGCCGCAAGGAAACAGGAGAAGACAGAGGCACCTCTGAAGGCGGAGAGTCCGAGGAGTATGAAGGTCAGATAAGATGCGACATCACTGGCTGCGACAACTGGGCCGACAAGAAGGTCGGGGGCCGCAAGATGGCTTACGACAGGGCGGTCGAGGTATGGGGCTCGTCCGGCGTCTCGAGGAAGGTCCGCAGGGTCCCCCTGTGCAAGTCCTGCTACAGGACATGGAAGAAGGAGAAGAAGGACGAGCCTACGGAATGGTCCTGAGACACTCGGCGCAACAATGTTAGTTGTGCACCTTCTCGAAAAGGTGTGACAGGTCACCCTAGCAACGAACCCATCCTGGGATATGCCCCCGGAAGTCCCGAGAGGAACGAGCTTCAGGTCGAGATGGACCGCCAGATGGGCGAGGTCATAGAGATACCATGCATCATCAACGGCGAGGAAATCTACACGGGCACTACCACTGCTCAGGTCATCCCTCATGACCACGGTCACGTTCTCGCCAACGTCCACCTAGCAGGCAGAGGGGAGATGGAGGCAGCCTGCGCAGCGGCGGTCACTGCACAAGCGGCCTGGATTGACCTCGGACTTGATGGCAGGTGCGCAGTCTTCGAGCGTTGCGCCAACCTGCTGGCTGGCGATTGGAGGATGAGAGTCAACGCAGCCACCATGCTCAACCAGTCCAAGACAGCGCTCCAGGCGGAGATAGACGCTGCTTGCGAACTCATCGACTTCTGGCACTTCAACTGCCACTACGCGCGTGGCTTCCACGATGACTTCCAGCCACTGATTTCCCCCTCGGGAGTTCAGAACTCAACGGAGATCCGGCCCCTCGAAGGCTTCGTCCTAGCCATCACCCCGTTCAACTTCACGAGCATAGCCGGAAACCTGCCCAGCGCTCCCGCTATAGTCGGCTGCACTTCGGTCTGGAAGCCCAGCCGCAACTCCTACCACTCGAACTACATGCTGATGCGATTAATGATGGAGGCCGGCCTGCCTGCAGGCGTCATCAACTTCTTACCCGGCTCGGGCGCTGAGATTACCGAGGCTGCTCTCGCCAACCCGGACTTCGCAGGCCTGCACTTCACCGGATCCACTGCAACCTTCCAAGGACTCTGGCAGGAGATCGGGATGGCACTGCCCAACCTGCGCTCATACCCACGGATTGTCGGCGAGACCGGGGGCAAGGACTTCGTGGTGGCCCATCCCGACTGCGACAGGCAGGGTCTTCTGGTCGCCTTGCTGCGAGGCTCCTTTGAGTACCAGGGACAGAAGTGCAGCGCAGCGAGCCGAGCGTACGTCCCTCGGTCCGTATGGGGTGCAATATCTGACGATCTGTGCTCCGAGATTAGCAAGATTGGGATGGGCGATGCCCGTGACTTCTCCAACTTCATGACTGCTGTCATCGACCAGCGCGCCTTTGACAAGATAACTGGCTACATCGAGCGAGCTCAGGAGCGTGACTGCTGCGAGGTCATAGTCGGTGGCAGCAGCGACGACAGCACGGGCTGGTTCATCGAGCCCACCATCATAGTAACGACTAATTTCACCTCCGAGTCGATGACCGAGGAGATATTCGGACCAGTGCTCACGGTGTATGTCTACGAGGACGACGACTTCGAGGAGGTCCTCGGGCTGTGCGACGAGGCATCGCCCTACGCCCTCACCGGTTCCATCTTCGCCACTGACGAGGCGAACGTCCAGAGGGCGTTCGAAGCCCTCCGTTTCACTGCCGGGAACTTCTACATCAACGACAAGCCTACCGGTGCGGTGGTCGCCCAGCAGCCATTCGGGGGTGCGCGTGCCAGCGGCACCAATGACAAGGCAGGAGGACCGCTGAACCTGCTGCGCTGGATTAGCCCGCGCTCAGTCAAGCGAACCCTCGACATACCCCAGGACTGGAGTTACCCGTTCATGGGTGATAACTGATGGACGCTACGGCCTCCTATGCCCTCCTTCTGGGAACTCTAGCCTTCTTCGGCTACGTCGGGTACACGGCCGCGGCTGAGCGGGAGATGGACTCGGACACCTATCTGTCCGCGCGCGGTAGTCAGAGTTGGGTGCGCATCGGGCTGAGCCTGTTCGCTTCTGGAATGGGTGTCTGGATCCTGTTCGGCCCCTCGGAAGTCGGATACTACGGTGGCTTCTGGGATGTGGTGGGCTACGCGCTTTCTTCTGCGGCCCCGTTCATGCTGCTGGCTTACGTCGGGCCGCTGATTCGTGAACAGCTTCCCGATGGCGTCACTCTCGCAGATTATGTCAGCAAGCGCCTCGGCCGGCCGATGCAAGTCTATGTTGGCCTGATTTCAGTCCTCTACATGTTCACATTCCTGTTTGCCGAGTTCACCGCCATCGGGAAGGGCATGGACATTCTCACGGGCATGGAACCGATAATACCCATGATAGCTGTGGCTATTGTCACAGCCGCCTACACGGCATACGGTGGCCTACCTGCCTCCCTGCAAACTGATCGCTTCCAGGCTTGGATGATCCTCTGGTTGGTCATAACACTCCTCCTAATCCTCTTCGGAACTGATTTGGCGCAGCTAATCGTCGATGCGAAGACGTACAATCCAGAGGATGACTGGTCTATAGGCAGCATGTCCTACATGGGTTCGTTCAAGTCCGGACTCGCACTAGTCATTGCCATCACCGCCGGCGAGATGTTCTCCCAGGGGAACTGGCAGAGAGTATGGGCGTCCGAGGATGACGAGACGCTGAGGAGAGGGGCACTGATGGCATCGGCTCTGGTCCTCCCCCTAGTCTTCGTCATGGGGTTCCTCGGCGCGGTCGTTGCTGGGAGGGGTGCTGCAGCCGACCCCTCTGCAGCGTTCTTCTACCTTATCGAGGACGCTGGCACCCCCCTCATAGCGGCATTCATCGTCCTAGCCGTCGCACTGGTGTGCTCGAGCGCAGACACTCTGCAGAACGCCATCGTCGCGTCTCTAGCACGTGACCTCTCCGATGGCAGGATGGAGCTGAGCCAGGCCCGGACTGCGACGATTGCGGTCATCCCGGTGGCGATTTACTTCGCCTCCACGATGGATGCACTGAGTGTATTCAGGATATTCCTCTTCGCAGATTTGCTGGCGGCGGCCACAGTTGCCCCCGTCCTGCTGGCTCTCTGGCCCGTGGTCTCTTCTAGGGGCGCTCTGATAGGCGCGGTAGCGGGACTGACTTCGGTCGTAATCTATGGAGTCGTCACTAGCGATCTCAGCACTGGGTTGAATTTTCTTTGGTCACCTACAAACGAGAACGGTCTGGCAAACCTCGGGGTTTTCCTGTCCGCCCTGATTGGATCTGCCGTTGTGACTGTGGCAGGTTCATACGCATTTCCAGACGAGTGATTCCATGACTAATGAGGGACCTCTGTCAAGACTGACTACTCCATGGGGGGGATTCTGGGCTCCATCATGGTCGCGTCGGGAGCGCTGGGGAGGGATGAGATTCCCCATTGAGATGTTCCTGATCGGCCTCTTTCTGGTCGTCGCACCCTACTTGATTTCGAACAGCATCTCTCACCAATACCTAGCCACTGTCTGGGACCCCGAGATGGCGTTGGACCGCCAGATTCCAACGGTCTATTGGATGGTTCTGCCGTATACCGCGCTGTACCTGTTCTACCCCGTGACACTGGTCCTCAGCCCTAGGGACGACAGGGGGAGGGCAGAGTTGGCCGTGGGAATGCAGGCGCTGATTTCGGTCACAATCCTCTGCACCTCCTTCCACCTAGTCATGCCAGCCGAGGTCGACCTCAGGGACCAGCTCGACTGGGACTCGATGAACGCATGGCAGGTCGCTTTGTTCGAGTTTATACACTCCTCGGACAACCCGTGGAATTCGTGGCCCAGCCTCCATATCGTCCACGCCTACTTCCTCACTCGCGTGATGACTATGTGGGTAGATAGGGAGTACTCTGAGCACGCTCTGGCCAAGCCGTTCCTAGTCCTGCTTTGGCTAGAGTTGGTTCTGCTCTGCGTCAGCATCATGACTACCAAGCAGCACTACGCCTTCGATCTCGTCACCGGCATGGCCCTAGGCCATCTTGTCTGGGTCATGTGCCAGCCCACACTCACTTTGGTCGAGTCGATGGGCCCCCATGCCTTCGCCGAGGAAGCAGGTTGGGCATGACCTAGTTGTAGACGATGGGAAGCAGTTCGTTAGCAGCCGTTTCGCAGGCATTGGCCACATCGTCCAGCCTCTGCAGCACCCGATACATGTGTACGGCTGCCAGGGGTGCGTCCTCGCCATGGCTGAACACGAACGCGGCAGCCCGACTTTCGACCAGATCAGCCTCGTGCTCCGCGAGATTGACAGCGTCAATCAGATCCCTGAGCCTCTCTCGGCCGGCCTTGGTGTACCCAGATAGGGAGAGGTCGAGCAACTCCGCGACAGAATCCTCGTACAAGGCACTGGTCTTGGCAACCGCCTCTGCCATTTCCTTGAGCATCTTCCTAGCCTCCGCGTTGTCATATAGTGGTCGGAACGACAATTGCTCGGCGACGTTCTGTGCATAGTCGGCAATACGATCTTGCTTGCTAATCATCCCAAGGAAGTCCTCTGATCTCAGGATAAGGCTCCATTGGCCAAGCCCGATTTTTTTGCGGAGAGCACTCTTGATGTTGTCTGCCCTGAGCTCAGCTAAAACGGTCTCCTCGATCTCTTTGGATGGGTCATTTCCTTCAGCAGCCACGTTTACAGCTTCCAGCATGTGGATCACTGTCTTCTCGACAGCCTCAGCATGGGTATGGAAGAGTTCGAAGTAAGTCGGTACTCCGATATCTGAACTACTTACGTCCGCAAGAGCCTCGTCCACAAAGACCTCACCATCGCGAGTCGTCCAAATCACGTAGATTACAGTGGCGAGTGCGATGGGTATTACGATGAGCATCTTGATTGGATCGGAGTCGGAGGCAACGTAGATTACTATCGAGCCAAATCCTGCGGCAGGGAGGCTCACCAGCCATGACGCGACGATCTTTCCGAAGACCCTGAAATCGACTGCTTTAGCACCCCCTGCAAGCCCAACGCCCACTACACCACCCACGAGCGTGTGCGTGGTGGAAACGGGAACCGCAAGGAACGGCATGGAGAAAATCAGGACGGTCGTCGCCGCACCGAACGTAGCGGCGAAGCCGCGGGTCGGGGTGATATCGGTAATCTTGTTTCCAATCGTCTCCATGACCCTCCAGCCCCAAGTCATCACACCGATGGCGATACCAAAGCTTCCGAGCAATACCAGCCAGGTCGGTATATCGGCCTCGGCTGTGATTTCTCCGCCGCTTGAGAGGATTTGGTAGACTGCTGCCATAGGGCCAATAGCGTTGGAACGGTCGTTGGCTCCGTGAGCGAAGGCGACGTAGGCAGCAGCGATGACCTGCAACCAGACAAAGATCCTCTCGACTCCATGGAAGCCTTCTGCCTCGCCCTTGAAGTCGTAGTTCCTCAGGACGTAAGCCAGAACCACTGCGGCGATTATGGAGATAATGCCGGCTAGGATGAGGCTGTTGATGGGAAACCAGGCGCTCTCCGACATGGGATCCCAGACTCCGTTCTCCTTGATCGGTGTCCAGTCGTACTTGTTTTCGATCCAGCCATTGTTTTGGGCTCTGGCGAAGAATCCGTTTAGGGCCTTGAACTGCAATGCCATGCCAAGCACGAAAAACGTCGGAATGGCCAGTATCGGCGCCACCCATCGCGAGCGCGCCTCTGGGTCCGGTGCGTTGAGAATCGTCGCTCGGATTAGCCAGAAAGTGAAGAATGCGAACAAACCACCCATCAGTGGACTGACAAACCACGACACGGCGACCTTCTTGATAACCTCCCAGTCAATCAAGGAGGTGTCATGCTGGACCTCCATGACTAAGCCAACGCCCACGATGCCACCAATGATGCTGTGGGTGGTCGATACTGGGAGGCCGTACCGCGTGGCAATAGTGAGCCAGACTGCAGCCGCCATCATGGATGCAATGAAGGCGTACATCAGGTCGTTGGCGAAGGTTTCGGTGGCGGTCTCGAAATCGACGGAGAGTATACCCTTCCGAACGGTGTCAGTCACCGCATCTCCAGCGAAGAAGGCGCCTGTGAACTCGAAGACGGCCGCCACGACCACGGCTTGCTTGAGTGTCAGAGCGCGAGAGCCGACAGAGGTTCCCATCGCA
>Ga0257111_1000263_pt1 | contig 21780 bp, 25 predicted proteins | sample LP_taG_6_FD_191567 | JGI IMG/M metagenome (GOLD analysis project Ga0257111, IMG submission 191567) | Marine microbial communities from Northeast Subartic Pacific Ocean, Canada - LP_J_2015_P26_500m | ecosystem: Environmental > Aquatic > Marine > Oceanic | place: Canada: Northeast Subartic Pacific...
TTTTCCAATAAATCCAGATCTAAGTCGGGTCAGAATAATTTCTAATGTTGGACCTCTTGTATTATCACCAATTAGATGTATTTCATCGGAAACCACCAATCCTATATCATAAATCCAATCTTGCTGAAACGCCATATTTGCGTCCATACTTTCATTTGTGAGAAATACTACATCTGCGTCTTCTAATTTCTCTTTTTTTTCCTTTGAATCTCCAGTAGACAGTGCTACTTTGATTTTTCTACCTAGAGATAATTTCTCTAATTTTTTAAACTCTTCAAATTTTTCACTAGTTAACGCACGTAACGGAGTGAGATAAACAACTTTGGTTTTATGTTTTGAAAGATGAGAGAGAATTGCTAACATTGCGATGAGTGTCTTTCCACTTGCCGTAGGTATTGTAATCAAAAAATTCTTTTTTTCATCAAATAGTCCAGCCTTTACAGATCGTTCTTGTGGTTCAAAAAGTTCTTCATATCCCTCAGACTGAAGAAAATCAAGTGCTGATGATTCTAGTTTTAATTCACTAACTTTCATACTATGTTATAATAGCCTGGTTTAGATTCATAAATAACTGAATCCTTTTGCATTTTTCGAATATAACTTCTGGCTTCATCTTCAGTGAATTTTTCTGTCTTTGCAAGATCCTCAACTAATTGTCCTTCTTCAACAGGATGCTTATGTTCACCTTCTGAATCTCTTATTACAACCATAAATAATTGCATTTTTGAAACTTCACTACGTGGTCTACCCTGTAGTGTTCCAAGATCTACTTTTCCTGTATTAACATCAATACCAGCTTCGTTAAACATACTTTCCAACAAATCAATAGCACGCTGTGCATCTTGACCTTCAACTTGACTTTTTAACAATAATCGTGCCCTGGCAGTTGCGAGTCTAATCAAACCCTCCAATTGTCTAGGAGTAACTGTAATAGTATCCTCACTATCCTGACCCATACTTCGCATTTTCATATAATAATCTAGAATCTTTTCTTCCGCTTCTTTAGTTAAGATTGGCTGTATACGCTTGGCATATGTAAGATACTTCGTCAAAGTTTCAGATTCAATTAGGGATCTACTATCAATTCCCCTTGGCGTATGCAGATTGATTATGTGTTTTGCAATTTTAGTATCTCTTTCCTTTGATGGTTTATCCTTGACTACAAAAATTAAATCAAACCTAGTTAGTAGTGGTACAGGCAAGTTAACATTTTCTGTAATATTTTTGAATGAATCATATTTTCCATACATTGGGTTTGCCGCTGCAAGAATTGAGGCTCTTGCGTTTAATGTTGCAACAATTCCACCTTTTGCAATACTTGCTGTTTGTTGTTCCATTACTTCGTGTAACGCACTTCTATCCTCAGCTTTCATTTTATCAAATTCGTCAATACATACTAAACCTTGATCTCCGAGTACAGTGGCGCCAGCCTCTAACATGAAAATTCCATTAGCGTCTCTTACAACTGCTGCAGTTAATCCAGCTGCAGTTGAACCCCTACCAGAAGTATACAATCCACGTGGAGCTATCCTTGCACAAAACTTTAGCATCTCACTTTTTGCAGTACCTGGATCTCCAACCAGAAATATATTGATATCACCTCTAATTTTGGATCCATCATTTAATTGCCGCTGAGTGGAACCTGCCATTAATAATAAAATTGACTCTTTGATTATTTCATGACCAGTTATGTGAGGCGCATAAGAATCAATTAGTCTCTGATAAATATCAGGATTTTTTGATAATGCTAAGACCATTTTTTCTTCTTCTGGTGATATTTGCTCTCTCTGAATTCGGCGTGAGGTCTTGTCTCCTTTTCCTCCAAAAAATTCAACATTATTTCCATCTAATCTTAATCGGTAAAGTGGACTTTCATTTTTTGAAATGCCTGACATTCTTTCTTGCTCAATTCTAATAATTCCAGTAAGAATAATTCTGTCCCCTGGTCTTGCATTATCAACTAAATCCTGCTTTACAGTGACATCAAGATAATGTGGTAATTGCCCCGGTGGAAGATCCTCTGGTAATTCTTGTAATCTAACAAATTGAACATCAATGAATCTACTTGATTTAGGCTCAATTCCAAGATCTTTATGTGTACATTTAGGATTTGAACATTGTAATGGTGTAGTTAGTTTTAGATCTTTATCTAAAATTACATCTGTCCTATGACCCTCTGGACACAGGAAAACAAGCTCTTTTGCTAGTGGCTTAACTTCGGATGCACGTAATACCATGCCAGAAACACTAGTTATTTTTCCAATTACTTCAGCATTGATTTGACGGAGACTTCTTTGTACAGGATAATTTCCAATTCTGGCTCTTATCTCATGTTCAATCTTTTTTGCATATTTTGGAAACCGTTGCTGTAATATTTCTTTAATTGCTCTTGAAAAGGCTTCTAAAATTTCATCAGGTTTTTCATTAAACATAGATTCAATTTCAGGATGAGTTACGAGATCATTATAATCAATGTTTATGGATTTTGAATTTGATGCCATCATTTTATCAATGTCTTCTACATATCGAAATGTGCCTGAACTATCTTTTTGCTGCATCAAAAAGTTCTTTACATAATCAGAAAGTGCAGATGGTGTTTGTGTTTCTTGGCTCATTTGTTGTCACCAATTACTTGTTTTTTAAATTCAAGACTTGCTTTATAGATTTCACTATAATATACTTCTTCTTCTACACTAAGTTTTGACTTCAAGTCAGATGTAAGTTTTGATGAATCAGCTAATCGAACTATTTTACCTTGTCTAATACGTACTAATTCGTTTAACATACTTTCAACTTTAACAGAATCATCGGTTGGTAATTTTTTCATGTATGAATTCATCCTGATGTAAAAATGTTTATCCAAAGTAGAAAGTGACTCTTCACCTTGAACATCTTCCTTAACTTTAGCCTGTTTTAACTCTGTAACCATATCTTGTTCATGTAGTATTACATGTTTCTCAGATTCTAAAATCTCAGCGACCCATCTTGGTATATTCATTATCTCGGATTCTTTTCCTTCAATCTTTACACCTGATACGTCCATCTTCAGTTCGTGCTTAAATTCGACTTTTACTTCTTCGATATCATATCCTATCGAATGCACTTTAACAACATCTTCTAATTCCATGACGATCAAATGCATTTGTGGGATTTAATGGGATCGATCGATCAATTTCGTTAACAATTAGCTTTGATCATTTGATCCTGCTAGTCATTTATTAATAAGAAATTGCAGTTTGCTTCTATGTCAGTCTCAGAAATTATGTGGGTTGAGAAATATCGTCCAAAAAATCTATCAGATATAATAAATCAAAAAGAGATTATAGGAAGTTTAACAGGGTTATTGAAGAAACAGGGGGAGATGCCAAATCTGTTATTTTCTGGTGGAGCTGGTGTTGGAAAGACAACTACAGCAATGTGTCTTTCTCGTGAGATATTAGGTGATAGATGGAAAGATTACACATTAGAGCTCAATGCTTCTGATGAGCGTGGGATTGGTATGGTTAGAGAGAAAGTGAAAAAGTTTTCAAGGTTTGCTGGTCTAGATACTGAAATTCCATTTAAGATGATAATTTTAGATGAGGCTGATGAGATGACGTCGGATGCACAGACAGCATTAAGAAGAATAATTGAAGATACTGCAAAATTTTGTAGGTTCATACTAATTGCTAACAATATTTCAAAAATAATTCCACCAATCCAAAGTAGATGTGCAAATTTCAAATTCACGCAGATTGATCAAACGGATGTCATTAATCATCTAAAGATGATTCTAAAAAAAGAGAAGATACAATCTGATGATAAAGGGATTTTAGAAATTACAGAATATGCAGAAGGTGATCTTAGACATGCAATTAATTTACTTCAAGCAGTTGCAAGTACAGGAAACATCTCTCAGACAAGTGTGAAGGCAACTGCAGGTTTGACAAAAACAAATGATGTTTCTGATGTTTTAAAACTAGCTTTATCAGGAAAGATTCAAGATGCCAGAAATAAGATGATCGAGTTGATCAAAGTTTATGGAATGTCTGAGTCAGATTTCTTAAAGTACATTAATCAAGCATTATTTGGACTAAAGCCAGAGAACCTTGAAGACATCTCTCAAATAATTGCAAAATATGATTATAGGATTTTATCTGGAGCCAATCCTGAAATACAGTTAACTGCAATGCTTGCAGAACTAACAAACATTCCAAAAATTAAATAGTGCAATCACAAAAGAAATTTGGAAAATCTATGAGTGAAGACAAAGATATACAACATGAACTGTTGTTGGATATCAAAAAAATTGAGGGGGTTTTAGAGAGAATCGACGTCGCATGTAAAAAATATGATGATGAGGTAATGGATGGGGCGCTAACCATTCTAAAGATTAAGAGTGAATTGGAAAATATGCGTAAAATTATTCCCCACATGCATAGTTTTCTGGAATAATAAATCTACAAAATTGCTGACAAGATTTATCTTGCTAATTTATTGATGAATCATAATTTGGCTTCAAATTCAACAAAAAATCTAGTTAAAGATGTTATAATTATTGTAGTAGTTATAGCAGTTATCTGGATTGGATTACAAGTGATCTTTGGAACGGCAAATCCATTTTATGTTGTCTCAAGTGGGAGTATGATCCCTACCTTAGAAGTTTATGATGTTATAGTTGTTGAGGGAAATACATCTTTCCAGGATGTAAAGAAAGGTGACATTATAGTGTTTTATTCACCAGCAAAATACGAACTAGGTGAAGAGAGAGTAATTGTTCATCGCGTAGATAGTATCATGAGTGAAGATCCAAAAATAATTCAAACAAGGGGTGATGCTAATCCACGTTCAATGAAAAATGTAGATTATCCAATTACCGAAAAAATATACCTCGGAAAAGTTGAATATGTAATTCCACAAGTAGGATATATCACTCAAATTTTACAACCTCCAATAAATTATATCATAATTGCAGTAATTATTGGAATCATGATTGTTAAACAGGTATACAAGAAAAAGAAAGAACCAATTTTTCAGAATACAGAAGAACCAGAAGAAAATGAACCGAAGAAATCAGATGAAATTAATGATATAAAATTAGATAGTGAATATGTGGATGAAACAAACGGATCAGAAACAAACGGATCAGAAACAAACGGATCAGAAACAAACGGATCAGAAACAAACGGATCAGAAACAAACGGATCAGAAACAAACGGATCAGAATCAAAAGATGACGAGTCGGTTAATTCTACTTAAAATCTGAAATAAATGAAATCTTCTGGATTTCCATCAAAAAAGAAAATTATTAGAGATAATATCACTCCTAGAACGATTCCCCAATATCGCAATTTCATATTTGCAATTGTCTGAATCAGATTTGCTCTTCTGTATGAGATGAAATGGAGTATTACAAATGCAATCATAAATGCTATTGGAACTTTATGTGTCAATATGATATCAAGAGCACCATCCAGTTGAAGATCAATAATTACGAATTTTTGCATTGAATACAACATGTGCTCTGTATCATGAACTCTAAATGGAATCCACGCAAGGAATACAAAATACTGTGTAATCAGTATTGAGATTATTTTTCCTAATCTACTCTTAAAGAATGGATTATTGGCAAGTGTTGGAAATGCCTTTTGTAGCATTTTGTGTATGGCTAGATAGGCTCCGTGCAACAGTCCCCAGATAACAAAATTCCAAGATGCGCCATGCCACATGCCTCCCAAAAACATCACTATGAACAGATTTGCAAACGTTCTACTGCCAGATTTCTTGTTTCCTCCTAATGGGATATAGAGATAGTCTCTCAGCCATGATGATAAAGAAATGTGCCATCTTCTCCAAAAATCAGAAGGTGATATAGCAAAATATGGTTTATTGAAGTTCTTTGGAATTTTAAAACCTAGAATAAGTGCAGCGCCAATTGCAATGTCAGAGTATCCTGAAAAATCACCATAAATTTGAATGCCAAACGCAATTGCACCCAACCAAATTTCAAACGAACCGGCATTCATGGGATTGAGAAATATGGAATCTACTAACGGCGCAATGTTATCTGCAAAAAACATTTTTTTCAAAAATCCAAACGCCATAAGAGTAACTCCCATCTTGAGGTTAGGACTATGGATTTGGAGCTGTCGTAGTTTGTTCCCAGTCTGGAAATTATCTAATTTTTCTCTTAATTGCGGAAGAAAATCCCTAGCTCTGAGAATTGGTCCTGCAACTAGTTGTGGGAAGAAACTTACAAACAGTGCAAACTCTTTGAAAGACTTGCTTGGTTCTAATTTTCCTCGATATACATCTACAGTGTAACTAATTGTTTGGAAAGTATAAAATGAGATGCCGATTGGTAGGACTAAATTGAGTAGTGGTATCTCACCTGCAATATCTAGTGAGTTTCCAAGAAAATTGAACTGTAGTATTGCAAAGTCTGCATACTTGAAGAATCCAAGCAATCCTAGGTTTCCAGCGAGGCTAGAAATCAAAAGTATCTTCTTTCTTCTTAGATCTTTTGTTTTCCAGATTGCTTTTGCTATATAGAAATCTAATACCGTAGAAAATACCAATAAAGACAAAAGATAGTTGCTAGAAACATAAAAGAAAAAGTAGCTTGCGATTAGGACAAAAAAATACTGAGATGATCTATTTCTTACTATTACTATTGTGCCTAATACGACTACAAAAAAAAGTATGAATTCTATGGAATTGAACAGCATTATTCTTCAATTTCCTGAATTATCATTTGTGCAAAATCATTGCTAAAGACAACAGATTTTTGGTTGAGTGCTACATGTGATGTATCCCTCCAAATTGAAAGTCCTTCATATTTGTTAGAATAATCATAGATCTGAACACCAAATTCGTCTTCAATATCAGATAGAAGTTTGTAAAAATTCCTTTTTTCTATCTCAGGAATTTTTTCAATAACTGAACTGTGATATGGTGTTGCCATAACTACTACTTTTACGTTATTTTCTTGTAGTATCTGGATTATTGTTCGAAAATAATCTAATTGTTCATTGTCTTGTGTTGTTATGATAAATTCTCTTACTGATTCTGAATCTTTACGTAATTCATCTGAACTTGCAATTTTTTCTTGGATTACTTCCGCAAAAATTGACGTATTTGGGTATGGAATGTCGGTCTTCTCATCTGCTTTCATAAGATCTATGGTAAACGATCTTAATACCTGCAATGTGGTTAGTTTTGGATTTAATGTCTCCACTTCTGTAGTGTCAAAAGGAATCAAATCAGCAACATCAAGTTCGGTCTGAAGACTTTGTTCTTTTTCCAAACTAAAATCTCGAAATCCTACACCATAAATTACAATCTCAGGTTCTAGTTCTAGGTCTCTATCTATGTTTAATGATCTCTTCTTCGGCGTGTCACCATTCTCTGCCATGTTAAACACACTATAGTTTTCTGAAACAGTGGTTACTTTGTCTTTGATGTGAGTTGAGTTTAATTGTAGTAAATGACTTGAGCCATAAATCAAAATTTTCTTTTTTGATGAATCAAATTCTTGAGAATAAAACTTATCTTCTGAAATTTTCATAAATGCGTCATTAAATAAAAAAAACCCTGAAAAAACAAAAATAAATACAACTGCTATAACCAAACAAATCTTTCTGTTCATACTAGATATCTCGAAATTTGTTTTTAATCGGTGTTATTATGGTTAATTATACTATAATCACCATGAAATGACAAATTTTTACTAATACAATAACGCAGAGAGAGGGATTTGAACCCCCGCGTTCTTGCGAACACAGGCTCTCAAGGCCCGCGCCCTACCAGGCTAGGCGACCTCTGCAAGTTGTGATAAATCTCACTACTTAAAATTTGTTCAGCATTAATGCTTCACAATTAAAAATAAAGAAATGATTAGATACTAATTCTAATCGTGTGCGTGTGGGTTTGATGAACCAGATTCCATCTTCACAAAAGTTCCAGCTGCTTTTTCGTGCCATTCCATGTTGGCTTGGTCAACGAGAACTGCTTGTGGCGGACAAACTGATACACATGCCATACAGTAAATACAGTCATGCTCTCTTATTGCGTCTGCCTTGTCAGTGAAGTCCAGTCGCTCTTCTTTTTCAGTTGTTCCTTCGCCTTTCCAGTCAGTAGTATCATTAACTGCGTCTATGCCTGAGATATCCTTATCAGTTCTATACCACTGAAAGATTTGCACAGGACATGCTTCAATACATGCACCATCTGCAACACAAACATCCCAATCATTTGCTACCATAGTACCAGTAGTTCCAAGTTTTACCATCTTTTCGCCATGTTTTTCATAATCTGCTAAAACTTGTTCATTAGTTGATGCATCCCAATCATTTCCTGGCTCGCCAGCTTGAGATGGCCAAACCCAATGAAAATTACCAGATGGTCCATCAATGATCTTACCAATTGGTTTTTTGCCGTCTTTACAAAAATTTTCTAGTATTGCCATAGTGAGTCATTTTTTTAAATATTATTTAAACCTAAACAAAATTAGTTAGAACTAAACGATCTACTACAAAAATTTCCGGTGATATAACGCTGTTTCAAAGATTTCTCTACGTTCATATCTTTTTGATGTTTTGATGATTTGATGGATATTTACAAATCTAGTATTTACAATGGACCCAACATAGGAATTTATGCCAAAGTTAATGATGAATTCCTTTTTATTCCTACTAATGCGTTTACTGAGGCAAAATCAAAACAAATATCAGAATATCTTCAGACTGATATAATTATTACATCAGTTGCCAATACCAGTTTGTTAGGAATTCTCATGGTTATTAACAATCATGGGATCTTGTTGCCAAACACAGCATCTGAAGATGAACTTACGAGATTGAAAAAGAAGACCGATCTTAACGTTGAAGTCTTAGATGTCAAACATAATGCTCTAGGAAATATGATGAGTGTTAATGACACTGGTGGAATTGTATCACCTAGTATACCCAAAGAAATGTTAGACAAAATTTCAGATGTGCTTGATATTGAAGTAATCCAAAAAAAAATTGCAGGGTTTCATCAAGTTGGTGCCGTGATGGCAACTTCCAATACAGGGGGAATTGTTCATCCTGAGACTGATGAAGAAGATATCAAAGTTATCAAAAATGTTCTAGGGGTAAACATTGAAGCTGCAACAATTAATGGCGGTCTTCCATTCTTGTCATCTGGAATTTTAGCAAATAGTAAATCTATGGTCGTTGGATCATTGACAAATGGTCCTGAAATAATGATGCTTACACGTGCATTCATCAACTAAATTCAGATAACAAGTCTTCTACTTTGATCTGTTTCTCTGATCTATCTAACATGTTACGTAAAATTATCATGCCGTTAGCAAATTCATTTGGTGCAACTATCACGGCAAATTTTGAATTAATAGATTGCTCCATCTGTTTTTTTAGTGGTTTATCGTTGAGATCAATGTCTACAAACATTTCATTATCACGTAATGATGAAGCAATTTTAATTGCGTGATTTTTCATTTGCTCGTTAACATATAAAACAGAAATTCGTTTGTCTGCTTCTTTAAATTTAGAGTTTTGATTTTCTAGTGCCAGAATTATTCTTTCAATACCACCTGCAACACCTGTTGCACCAAAATCAGTTCTTCCAAATGCTTCAGGTAAACTATCATATCTTCCTCCACCTACCAGAGCGCCTATATCAAATGTTGTATCAAATGCCTCAAAAACAATTCCAGAGTAATAATCCAATCCACGAACGATTCCCAAATTAATTCTAATATTTGAAACACTGCGATTTTTTAATGAGTCATAAATTCTTGTGATCTCATCCCAGCTATCAAGTGAACTAACATCAATTTTTTTTATAATGTCCTCAGGTGTACCATGAATTTCAGAAAATGCAATTATTTTTTCTAATTTCTCTGTTGAGTAACCCTTCTTCTCATATTCAGAAATTATATCCTGTTTTGACTTTTTTTGGATCTTATCAACTGCTCTTAGCATGTCAGAAATAATTTGCGAGTCATCAGACTCAAAAATTTTATTAATATATGATTGAACCAGTCTTCTATGCGATATGTCAATAACAACATTATGTAAGTTGAGTTTGGAGAAAAATTTTGACGTGAATTCAATTATTTCAGCATCATACTCTAGATTTGCTCTCCCAAAAATTTCAATATCCCACTGGTGAAAAAATCTGTACCTTCCTTTTTGAGGTTCGTCATATCTCCAAACTCCACCAAATGCAGAGATCTTTGCAGGAAGCTTCATAGATCTCTGAGAAACTGCAAAACGTGCAAGACCAACCGTAAAGTCAAATCTTAATGCAATTTCTCTTTCACCCTTATCCTTAAAAAAATAAATATCATCCTTAATCGATTCTCCACTTTTCGTTTCTAGTGTGGAAAGCGATTCGATTGGAGAGGGTTCCATTAGTTTGAAACCAAAGATTTCCGACGTTTCTAGAAATTTTTCTCTTACAAATTCAATTTTTGAAAATTCACTATTTTCAAAGTCTTTCATTCCTCTAGGAAGATCCATTCACACAAAAAATCGAATTAATGCATTTAGACTTTGCTATTAGAACTAATTAATAACAGAACCTATAAAAAAAAGAAAATGAGTTATAGGCACCTTGAGCATTCAACAGACGCAATAATTGAAGTTACTGCACCTAATCTAACTACTGCATTTGAAGTAGCTGGAAAATCTGTAGTAGAAACTATTATTGATCCATCAAAGATTGAAGAAAAAACTATGAAGTATCTGTCAGTATCAGGAAAAGATCTTCGATACTTGTTATATAACTGGCTTGAAGATATTGTTATTTTGACAATTACTGATGGTTTTGCTGCAAAACAAATTTCAGTCAAAATCGAGAACAAGCATGGGTACAAAATCCAAGCAGAGCTTTTGGGTGAAGAGATCGATATTAAGAAACATGGATTCAAAGTAGAAATAAAATCACCAACATTTCATGAAATGTATATTCAGGAAGGCGAACAAATCACTTTACGATATCTGTTAGATTTGTAATATGAATAAATAATCATTTTTTTTAAGACCGAGTATGTCAGATGATGAACTGGATCGCATCAAGAAAAAACAATTAGATGATTTGCTAAAACAACAACAGGAACAACTGGTAGTACAAGAAACACCTGTTATAGAGCTAAACTCTTCAAATTTTGATGATGCTTTATTAAAAAATAAGTTAGTGTTGGTCGATTTTTGGGCAGAATGGTGTGGTCCATGTAAATCAATGCATCCCATCTTTTCTAGAATGGCAAAAAAATACAGTCATGTCAGATTTGCTAGAGTAAATGTTGACGATTCACAGAATATTGCAACAAAGTTCAATGTTCAATCTATTCCAACATTCATCATGTTTAATGATGGAAAAGTCGTACAACAGATGGTTGGAGCAATAGGAGAACCTGGAATTCATATGATTTGCAAGAAATTTCTTTCTGACTAATAACCGTAAACAGGATTTATCTTTCTTTGAATTTCAACTATCTCGTTTAGTACTTGCAACTCTTCAGAGTCAAGCCTGTGTGAATATTTTCTTAATAGATTTTTTGCTTCGTCTGGTGTAGGAAGTGTATAAAATACATCTTCCTCAAAAATCTGTCTTCCAATTGTTATATTTTGCACAGAGCATGCGACCTCTTCGTTAGTCTTCACAACATTAACAGTTTTTCCTTCATTTTCAAGTGAGTGTATTGTACCAATTTTTTTGCCCGCTTTATTCATAAAAGAAATTTTTTGCCGTAATTTTCCAACATCTATCCTTATCCCAAAAACTGCTGGATTACTATTTCTGAAAGCATATCCTTTAAGAAAAGTAAATTTGCAGAGCGGAGTGAATTCGTTGAAAATGGAATTCTCAAGATCTGCACTGTCTTCTTCTACCCATAATGAATAATTATCGATTAAACTGTAGATTACTTTCTCCTCGAAAATTTGAATATGACTTTCATCAGATTCTGTCTGTGCGTCTGGAAAAATTTTTACGTTAAATGATAATATCACTCCAAGATGTCTGTCTTTTTCTTTTATGGCTTTTGCTTCCATAACATCTCTACGAGTTACTGGACCAATGTCAGCTTTAGAAATTGGAATTTGTTGTCGTCTTAACATCTCAGTAATTGCCTCAAGAGAACCAATTGTATCACATTTTATGATTAAACCAGTAGTCTCTGTATCTATGAAGACTGATTTCATCTCAGATTCTAATGACCTTTTCAGCTCTTCTGCTTTTTTTATATCTGATGCTGCATAAACTGCACTTCCAGGTAGCACGCCATCAAGATCCGGTGATGCAATTTTGATACCTGCAGCTGCAGTAACTTCATCAATTGGTTTGAATTTGTCACGTGGATCACGCATTTCATCTAATGCTTTGGGTAGTAACATAGCTTTAGGCTTGGTTATTATTACAGAATCTCTTTTTGCAACAACTATGTTATCATCTTTTGTTAATTTACCATCAATGAGGATCATGTTTGCTGTAGGACCAAGACCAACTTCGTCATTTACTTCTAAAATAATTCCATGTGTAGACTTTTTGTCTTGATCAAGTTTTTTCTGTAAAAATTGTTGAGTAAGACCAACTAACACTGCAAGTAATTCTGGTATGCCAACGCCTGAGCGTGCACTGACAGGAACAATTGATATTTCTTTTTTAAAGTCCTGTACACGATAGAAGGCCTCAGACTGATAACCAAGTATTGATAGTGCGCCAACAACATTATAGATTTGTTCGTCAATTGTAGTTTGAATATGAGTAGCCTGATTCTTTATTGCCTCTGAAATATATGGTATGTCTGACTTTTGCCAGCCAGATATCATATCAACTTTGTTGAGTGCAACTACAAAAGGAACTTTACGGCTTTCAAGGATTTTCAGACTTTCATTTGTTTGAGGCTGAAACCCTCTGTTAATGTCAACAACCAAAATTGCTATATCAGCAGCTGAACCGCCTCTTGCTCTGAGATTAGTAAAGACTTCATGTCCAGGAGTATCAATTACGAGAATTCCTGGAACTTTTGTTTCGGCCTTTCCTAACTTCTCATATAGTGAGCCACAGATTTTTTTTATTGTATCATCAGGTAAGAAACTTGCGCCTATATGCTGTGTAATACCTCCAGCTTCTCTACCTTGAACACCGGTCCCACGAATTTTATCTAAGATTGATGTTTTTCCTGAATCAACATGACCTAATACAGCCACAATAGGTTGTCTTATACGCAATTCTAATCACTTGAATACCACGTTCATTTCCTTTTCAAAACTTTCTACTGAATCTGATGCATGAATAATATTTTCAGTGAAACCCAATCCAAAGTCGCCTCTAATTGAACCCGGTTCTGCCTCAAATGATTTGGTTGCTCCAACCATTTGTCTTGTTGTTGCAATTGCATTATTTCCTTCAATTACAGTCACGACAACTGGACCAGATGTTATGTATGATAATAGTTCTTCAAAGAATGGTTTGTCGTTGTGTACAGAATAAAATTCTGAGGCTAATTCTTTTGTAAAAGTAAACATCTTTAATTTCTGTATTACAAATCCCTTTCTTTCAAATCGTGCTATTATCTCCCCAACAAGTTGTCTTCTAACGCCATCTGGTTTTACAATGAATAATGTTTGTTCAGTCAATTTACTTCTTGACTTTAATTCCGCCTTTAACGTACTTATTTGTCCACTTCAACTTTCTTGGATCTCTCTTTAGAACCATCATGTTCTTTTTGCATTTTGATGAACAGAACCATAACACAGTACCATTGTTTAATGCCTGCATTGTCCCTGTACCTTTCGCAACAGGTCTATCACAAAAATTACATGATTTTACTAAGAGACTCATCCAGATCACCTATGTATTTTCTTGGCTTCACGTTCTGTTTCTCGTAATATGATAATCTCGGACATTCTTACAGATCCTTTAACATTTCTTGTAAGAATACGTCCTTTATCATTTCCTTCTAAAACTTTGACTCTAACTTGTATTACTTCTCCCGCTATACCAGTTCTACCAACTATTTGAATAACTTGTGATGGTGTTAAGCCGCTTTTCGCTGATTGTTGACTCATTGTTCAGTATTACCACTTTTGATTTTAGCCATTGATGCAACTACTTCATCTATAATATGTTGTGCATCTCCAGCATCTAAGATAGCTGCAGCTGCCGATGTAACTTCAATTCCAAGTGCTTTGCCTAATTCTTGTTTACTTGGAACAAAAGCATATGCAGCATTTTGTTCTTCACAAATCAATGGAAGATGTGCAACAACCTCAGGTGGATCAACATCTTCTGCTATTACAATTAATTTACTAATCCCTCTTTCTATGGCTTTTGTTGCTTCATTGGTCCCTTTTCTTACCTTACCAGTTTGAGCTGCAACCCTTAATGCCTCTAGTATTGGACTTACAAGATCTTCTGGAGTCTCAAATTTGACATAATATGCTTTAGCCATTGTTATCACCCATTGGGATCATCTTCATTTTAAAACTGCCTTTAAAAGGTCTTAAAAGTGTTATCGGACTAAATCTGATTTAATTTTTTCAAGAAACATGGACAACAAATCATCAAGATTTTTCTGTGAATCTGATTCTGCATAAATTCTAATTATTGGTTCCGTGCCACTTGGTCTTACCATTACCCAATTTTTTTCATCAATAACTATTTTTATTCCATCTGTAGTGTCAGAGTCAGGAAATTCACTCAAAAGATGCTCGATAATTAGATGTGATTCGTCTTTTGTGCAGTTAATTTTTGTTTTTGTGGTAAAAGATTGTGGTAAATTTTTGATATTTTCAGCAAAAGTAGATTGAGAGTCTGATAGTAGATCTAGCATTAAAGCTAGTGTCATTGCCCCATCACGTACCTGATTATGATTACCAAACATGAAACCTCCATTTTCTTCAAATCCTATGAGTGCATTCTCATCAACCATTTTTCGAGAAACTTCTACACTTCCAACTTTTGTGCGAATCACTATGGCATTAATTTCTGAGGCCAATTTTTCAATAATAGTACTGGAGTTTAAACATGTAACAACTTTAGAATTTGGGTTTTTTTTAAGTAAATAATTACAAAGTAGTATTGCAGAACTATCACCTGTTAAAATTTCACCGTCATTATCACAGAAAATGCTTCTATCACCATCACCGTCAAATGCGATTCCTAGATCAGAGTTTGTAGATTTTACCAATTCTGATAATGAATTTAGGTTTTCTGGTGTAGGCTCTGATCCTCTTCCAGGAAAACTACCATCAATTTTCTCATTAATTAAATGCACATCACAATCCAATTCTTTGCATAATCTAATTGCAGTTATTGCTTGAACACCGTTTCCAAGATCAAGTGACACTCTGAAGCGTCTATCTTTTATTCTAGATACATCTAGATGTGATTTTATTCCATTAATGTATGCATCAACTGCATTTTTTTCGTTCTGTGTAGAAGCAATTTGTGATAAAGTACTCCAATTTTTTTCAAAAAATATATTTTCAATTTTCTTCTCATCATCCCTTGATATTTCTACACCATCAGATGCAACTACCTTGATTCCATTATATTCAGGAGGATTATGCGATGCTGTAATCATGATTCCACCATCATATCCAAGTTTTTTTGTTGCAAATTCAAGACATGGTGTAGGTATTAATCCTGCCAGAAAACAATCTAAACCGGAAAAATTTAACGCCGATGATACAACTTTTTCTATAATATGGCTAGAGTTTCTGCCATCATGCCCAACTAAAATTTTTCCTTGTTTAAAATTAGTTGCTACTGACAAAACAAGATCATGGATAAACTCTAAATTGAAATCTTCGGCAAATATTCCTCGCACACCATTAGTTCCAAATAATTTTTCCATATGCACTGATTCAATAGCGATAAATTTGACCGTTGCTGTACAATGATTGCGGGAGTCGCCCAGCCTGGTCAAAGGCGCAGGGCTTAGGACCCTGTCTCTTAGGAGTTCGTGGGTTCGAATCCCACCTCCCGCACCACTTTGGTTTTTTGAAAAAATTACGTAAGCATATATGTAATTATCGCTGACCGACCCCATGAAAAAAACTTTAGTTGGAATTACAGTAGTGGGTAAAGACAAAGAAGGAATTGTTGCTAGTTTTACCAATTTTGTATTTGAAAGAAAAGGTAACCTTGAAAAAGTAAATCAAAATGTTATCAAAGGATTATTTGGAATGTATCTAGAAGCATCCTTTACAAAAAAACTTGATATCAAAAAATTTGATTCCGATCTGCAAAAACTTGCAAAGAAACTCAAAATGGAAGTTAGTAGCCACCATGAGACAAATTCACAAAAAAACATTGCAATTTTGGTTACAAAAGAACCACACTGTCTTGATGTCTTTTTACGTGATAATAAGAAGAAAGACCTCAAGGGAAGCATTTCCGTCATAATTGGTACTGAAAAAACATTATCTTCAAAAGTGAAAAGTTTGCGTATACCATTTGTAGTCATTGATGAAAGGAATCAAGAAAAAGCAGAAGCAAAAATCCTACAAGTATGTAAAAAGCACGATATAGATCTGATTGTTCTTGCAAGATACATGAGAATACTATCTCCAAATTTTGTCTGGCGATTTCCAAATCGTATTATCAACATTCACCCTTCTTTACTGCCAGCATTTCCTGGTGCACTTGCATATGAACAAGCGTTTGAAAGAGGAACTAAGATTATTGGTGTTACAGCACATTATGTCACTGAGAATCTTGATCAAGGTCCAATAATCTTTCAAGATTCTTTCAAAGTTTCTCCTGATGATACATTAGAATCAATAAAAGAATCAGGTCAAAAACTAGAAGCAAATACATTACTAAGAGCTGCCAAGATGCATCTAGCAAACAAATTAGATGTTCGCTGGAGAAAAGTTCACACTAAATCAAAGTGAAAGTAATGAACATTGACGAGCTGTATGATCCTGAGTTTAGAAAATTAAGCAAATCAAAAAGACCCACAATAATCATTCCTATAGGCTCAATTGAGCAGCATGGGGCTCATCTACCAATATCAACTGACTCTGATATTGTCACAGAAATTGCCTCGCGTCTGGCAAAAAAATGTGGTTTTATCGTTTTTCCAACTATAAGTTATGGAGTTTCATTTGAACATGATCCTTTGTTCCATGCAAGTATTGGTAAAAAGACCTTATCAATAATGATCATGCAGATTTGTTCCTCTCTAATGGCGACAGTCAAGCCTCAAGTTATTATTTTAAACGGGCATCATGGAAATATCGAGGCTATTAAGAAATTTGAAGAAGCAGTTAATTCTGGTGAATTATCCTTGATCTCAAAGCAGGTGAAGAGAGTAAGTGGTTTAGATTTTATTAGTTTTTTTAATTATTGGGAGTTTATGAAGCATGAATTTGATCATGCCGGGTTTGTAGAGACATCACTCATGTTGGCCATCTCAAACAAGGTAAAAATGAAAAAGGCAAAAAAAGGTCTTATTACAAATGGATTAAGCGAAAAAGAAAAGAAAAGAATTAGCAAACTTTCTGCAAAAGTTGGTGGTTTTCCTAAAGTTACTAAGAATGGTGTCTGGGGTGATCCAACAGGTGCAACAAAGAAAGATGGGCAAAAATTAATTGTTGAAATTGTTCGAAACCTAGCAAAAAAGTGTCAATCTTGACTTACTGAATCAAATTGAAAAGTTTACCAGTCAACGTTTAATACACTCTTGAATAGGTGATCCAATAAGTGAAATAAATGTCCGTAGATATGGCAGTAAAAGTACTCGATGAAAGTATCAACAAAATGGTACTGATCAAGTTGAAAGGAAACAAGACCATAAGAGGTAATCTCTTAGGTTTTGATCAACACATGAACCTGCTACTCGACAGATCAGAAGAGGTCCCTTCTGAAGGCGATTCAATAAGTCTAGGGTCCATTGTTGTACGTGGAGATAACGTCGTTATGATATCTCCACCTCCAGAATAGGTGAAAATCTATGAGCAGAGGTACGCCATCAATGGGTTTGATGACAAGGAAGAAAACTCATATTAGATGTAGACGATGTGGAAAAAACTCATTTCATAAACGTCATCAACGGTGTGCAAGTTGTGGTCATCCTGACTCTAAACTAAGAAGATATTCTTGGATCAAATGGTACACTTAGATGTTAAGACAATTTTTCTCATTAGGAAATAAAATAGAACCACAAAAGATAGGTGCAAATGAGCACATCATAAGTCAGATCCATTCGTTAGAGGTTGAAAGAGATATTCTCACAAAAACAATTTCAAGATTGTATGATAATGATTCTGACCTAAACAAAATTCAGCGTGATAGATTACTATTAAGATATCAGCATCAACTTGGAGTGATTATAGCTAGAATTGAAAAATTAGAAACTGTAAGCAAGCATCCAGATTTAGGACCATTAGGTGAAGGGTTGATTACTTTAATGGATCAGAAATTATCACATTTAGATCAAAGATTATACGAACTGACATCAAGAATCCAGATTTCAGAAGAAGAAAAACAGAATGCCACTAAAAAAGAATCCAAAATAATTCAAAAACCAGAAAAATCCTCTAAGATTTTAGAATCAGACCACAACGAAAAACCAATTTTTGAAAAACCTCTTACTGATTTTGTTGAAAGACCAAATGAAGTTTCAAACAAAAAATTTGAAATTACAACATTAACATCTCACTCAAAGATGGATCCAATTAAACAGACAAAATATGATCAAATGCTTTCACAATTAGACAGTGATGTAATTACTCCGCCAAAGAAAATATCACAATCAAATATTAAACCAAAAGAAGAGATAAGCCGTGAAGAAAATAAACCAGAAATTATTCCGCCAAAAATTACTGCGTTGCCAAAATTGCCAATTCAATTACCAGAAGAATCAGAAATTGATGACGACGATGATATTGAGCAAATTAAATCTAATATCATGAAAACATTATCAAAGATTGAACAAGCTGAGGTTGATTAATGTCATTTGATAATGCCATAAAGGCATTGTCTTTAGATGCATTAAAATTTGTAAAGAATGATTATGTTGTTGGATTAGGTAGTGGACGAGCTGCAACAGCATTAGTTAAATCATTATCCTCTTTTGTTAAAACTAAAAAAATCAATATTAAATGCATACCAACATCGATGCAAATTAAACTAATTGCTGAAAAAGGTGGACTTACACTGATAGATGCAGATCAAATTGATAGAATTGATGTAGTGTTTGATGGTGCAGATCAAATTGATAAAAATAAATTTTTAATAAAAGGTGGTGGTGGTGCATTACTTAAAGAAAATATTTTGATCAGTGCAGCAAAAAAAGTTATCATAATGGCTGACAAATCGAAATTTGTAACAAATTTTAATAGAGCAATTCCAATCGAAGTTCATCCATCTGCAAGAAAAATTGTTACAAATAATATTCTAAAAATTGATGCAGTTCCAACTCTTCGTGTATTAGAACGAGGTTATCCATTTGTAACAGAAAGTGGTAATATCATATTAGACTGTGATTTTGGCATAATCAAAAATCCAAAAATTTTACAACAAAAGATTTTGAACATGCCTGGAGTTTTAGAAGTAGGAATTTTTACAAGAAAACCTGACATAATTTACAAAGCAAAAACAAATGGAAAATTCGATATACTAACTTGATCTAGAAACGAATTTTCCAAATCCTGGCTTGCCTACAACGTGAAAATCATCTGCTACTAGACTTCCTCTCACAATTGTCTTAACAGGCCAACCTTTTAGATTCCAGCCGTCATAGACAAGATAATCAGAAAACCCGCCAAAGAGTGAAGTAGAAACTTTTGCTTCCTTCTTAAGGTCAACTATAGTTATGTCTGCATCAAAACCAATATCCAGATTCCCTTTTGATTTTAATCCAAATATTTTTGATGCGTTTGTACTTGTAAGTCGAACCAATTGGTTTAGGTTTATGCGCTCTTTGTTTACTCCCTCACTTAGTAATATTGGTAATGATGTACCAATTCCTGGAAAACCTGCCAGTGTATCCCAAACATCATCTCCTCCAAGTTTCAATTTTAGCTGATTTGCAACATGATCAGTACCTATCGTATCAATCTGATTTTTTCCTATTGCAGACCAGACAGATGCAATGTCACTATTGCTTCTAATTGGTGGCATAACCTTTGCAAGATATCCATTTTGGTTTTCATGCGACAAAGTTAGATAGTGAGGACATGTTTCAACAAAAATTTTTGTTCCTTGATTCCTTTCCAGATTTATTTGCTCTAATGCCAGTGTAGATCCTATATGAACAAAGTAAATTATACAATTATACTTTCGAGCATACTCACATATTGTTTTAATTGACTTCACCTCAAAATCAGGTGAACGGCTTTGAGACCATGCATGTAAACCATTCTGCTTTTTTTGTTTTGCAGTTTTAATTGCACATCCACATTCTTGATAATCCTCTGCATGAACAAGTACTGGACAATTTACTGATGCAGCCTGTTGAACAATTTTTTCTACAATTTTGTTGTTCATGTCAACTTCTGACTCGATCAGCTTGTTCTCACCTGGATTCATATCCATGTAGACATGACCAATCTCTCCTCCAAGATTCATGTATATTTTAAATGAAGAGATTCCTTTGTTAATGCAAAACTTCATTCCATTAATTTGTTGTTCATTGAATATTGATGCATGAATTGTATAATCAACATAATGTGATTTGGAACTTGCAACTAATTGCTTGGTTAATGAACTTTCAAATGAACTATCTAATCTTAGCATTCTCATCATAGTTGTTACTCCACCAATAGCTGCTGCATGTGATTCTGTTTTAGCAGAATTTTCGATAGGAGAATAAACGCCGTAATGTACGTGTGTGTCTATTACACCGGGAATACATACAAGATCTGAAGCATTAATCACTAGATCACATGAAGGAATGCTTGTTGTGAGTGAGACAATTTTTTCTTCGTCAATTACTATGTTTTTTTCTTCCATTCCACGTGGAGTAATTACATGGGAACCAACTATGACAGAATCATATGTCATGATAATCTGTGTGAGTTTGCTTGCTATATTAGTTGACCAAATGAATATACACCGATTAAAAATTATTATTTTAGGGCCGATGGCTTAGGGGTATAGCGCCACGTTCGCAACGTGGATGTCGAGGGTTCGATTCCCTCTCGGTCCACTTCTCGAAAACATTATACAGTAATTAAAAATAATTAATACATGAAAGTTTTCAATGGTAAAGAAGCGGCTAATGACTATATGTCTGCACACACATTAGCATTTTCAACTCCAGAACTAACTTTGATGAGATTTTCATTTTGGTTAGGTGATATGGTACCAGATCCTGAAAACAAGGAAGACAGTATACCAAGATTAATGACATACATTGAGGAAAAAGACTTTGCTCCAGTTGAAATTATAGATGATGACAAATATGTTCCAACTGGTGCAGTTTTAGGTTCAGGTATGTATGGAAGCGCAAACTCTGATACTGCTGATGAAGAACAATTTTGTGCAGAATGTGGTGGAAAGAATTCATCATCAGCAAAATTTTGCCGTGAATGTGGAACTACTTTAATCTAAAATTATTGTTTTGCTCCACATTTGGTGCAAAACTTTGCATTTATTCTAAGTCCAGCACCACACGCAGTACAATTTCCACCACTTTGTTGTGGTGGAAGTAATGAAGGATCAGGAGTAGGAAGCGTTCCAGGTTGAGTAAATGCTTCATTAGTTCCCATAACTGAAGGAGGTCCTCCAACAGGATTGTCAGCAGTACCAGAACGAGGAGGAACACCACCAGGC
>Ga0257111_1000264_pt1 | contig 21721 bp, 17 predicted proteins | sample LP_taG_6_FD_191567 | JGI IMG/M metagenome (GOLD analysis project Ga0257111, IMG submission 191567) | Marine microbial communities from Northeast Subartic Pacific Ocean, Canada - LP_J_2015_P26_500m | ecosystem: Environmental > Aquatic > Marine > Oceanic | place: Canada: Northeast Subartic Pacific...
ACATCTACGACCACTCGTTGTTACCGCTCCTCAAAATACGATTGTTAGCGCGGAATATCCTGCTCCTTGTGATTCCTATGGTTATGTAGCGGAATTAATCATTCATTTGCTCATTCGAGCTCTAGCAGAAGCTGTCCCTGATCGTTGTCCAGCAGCGAGTTATCAGATGTACGCATGTAGCATAATGAGAATGGATCCCCGTTATGGAAAGACTTTCTATCATTCTGAGCCAATTGATGGTGGAGGAGGAGCATTTCCTCATGATGATGGGCCTAGTGGAATGATGTTTGTGGGTAATGGAGATGCTCCTAATGTCCCTGTAGAAGTTATTGAATCACGCTACCCATTGAGGATTACGCGTTATAGTTTCAATGATAATAATTCAGGTATCGGAAAGTATCGCGGAGGCTATGGAGTTATTAGAAATTATGAGATGTTAGAAGATAATATTTTTCTGCAGACTTCTACTGAAAATAATAAACATCGACTTTGGGGTCTTAGTGGCGGAGGTGATGCTGGTATATCAAACACTATTATTAACGAAGGTACAGAACGTGAAATTAATCTCGACGATAGAGTATCTGATTATGGGCCGCTAATGTCAGGGGAAACATTGACCATGAAAACTGCTAATGGAGGTGGTTGGGGTCACTCATCAGAAAGAGATATTAATTCGATTGCAGAAGATGTAAAGAATGATTTTCTTGATTTTGATGAAGCTATCAGAATTTTTAATATAGATCGCGGTGATTTAGTTGCTGCAATTGATCGGCAGTAGTAGTGAAATAAAATTTCTCTACGCTTAATTTAAATACAATATTATAGCTCTGTGGGGGAAGTGCTTTTGCACGAGTGTCGGGCTATAATTAGTCTAGATACAAAGATCATCCAATTGGAATTAAAAATGAGTACCGCAGAGCCACCAACAGCTAACGATTCATCAATCCAAGAGCTCGTTGCGAAGGCACGTAATGCTCAAGCGGTATATGAATCATTCAAACAGGACCAAGTCGACGCAATCGTTCGTGATATTGGCAAATTTGTTTTTGATAATGCGGCGCCACTAGCGAGAATGGCTGTGGATGAGACTGGTATGGGATCCTATGAAGACAAAATCCTAAAAAATAAGGGTAAAGCACGCGTCATATGGAATAACCTTAAGGATAAGAAATCGCGGGGAGTGATTGGCGAAGATACTGAAACTAATCTCATGCTTGTTGCCAAACCAATGGGCGTTGTTGCTGCTGTTACACCTGTTACTAATCCGATTGTGACACCAATGTGTAATGGCATGTTTGCGCTTAAAACTGGCAATGCAGTTATCTTTGCGCCCCACCCAAAAGCACAGAAATGCACTGAGCATTTAACTTTAGAATTTATGAAAATCGTCAAATCTCATAGCGGCCCTGATGATCTTGTTCAGGTTATTACTAATGGTTCTGTTGAAAAGACGCAACAACTTATGCAGTCAGTTGATGTCGTCGTTGCTACAGGCGGAGCCGCAATGGTTAAATCTGCATATTCATCTGGCAAACCTTCCTATGGAGTAGGAGCTGGTAACGTACCGGTGATTATTGATAGAAATGTTAACTTACAAGATGCTGTCGAGAAAATTGTTGCTGGCGCATCGTTCGATCATGGCATTATTTGTTCTCATGAACAGTTTGTATTTGCTCCGGAGGAAGACTACGATGAAACGGTGCAGTTATTTACAAAGACAGGTAAGGTCTGGTTTACAGATGATCAAGAACAGATACAGAAGTTGCGTGAAGTAGTTTTTCTGGATGGACATTTAAATAAGGACGTTGTAGGTATATCAGCAAGTGAGGTCGGTAAGATGGCTGGAATCGATGTCCCTGAGTCTGCTAGACTTATTTTGTTGCCCGCCGCTGGTTCTGGAACTGAGGATGTTTTTGCTAAAGAAAAACTCTGTCCAGTTATTGCAATTGTGCCATATAAGGCTTTTGATGATGCAGTCGCTATGGCCAAAGCCAATCTTCTCGTTGAGGGAGCTGGACATTCAGCTGCCTTACATTCAAACAGTGATGATCATATTCAAAAAGCTGGCCTTGAGTTACCGATTAGCCGTCTTGTTATTAATCAAGCAAGTTCTCTGACCGCAGGCGGCTCATTGACTAATGGTTTTGCCCCTACAACAACGCTTGGATGTGGTTCTTGGGGAGGTAATTCGATTTCAGAGAATCTTGATTATAAGCACCTGATGAATGTATCACGCATCGGTAAGATTATTCCTGATAAGGTGGTGCCGACTGATGAAGAAATTTGGGCATGACACAAGTTTGATGGAATATTCGGCATACTAAAAAATTTATTTCATAAATGTACTATTGTAATTTAAAAACCCCAATTGGAAAGCTTGTTTTGGCCGGTGAGAATAATATTCTTTATCAAGTTGTTTTTCCTACGGAACATGTTGCCAGAGAACCAGAATCACAATGGATATATTCTGAGAAACCTTTTTCTGAGGCTATAGACCAATTAGGCCGATATTTTGAAGGATCACTTAAGACTTTCGATCTAAACTTAAAGCTTGCCGGCACTGAATTTCAGTTACTAGTGTTAGAAGCACTAAAAACCATTCCATACGGAACGACTGTTTCTTATGGCGAAATAGCAAAACGTATTGGACGACCTAAAGCGGTACGTGCCGTTGGCGCAGCTAATGGCCGCAATTTAATTCCAATAATTATTCCATGTCACCGTGTTATTGGTAGTAACGGAACCTTGGTTGGATTCGGCGGGGGTTTGCCGTTAAAAAGGGCTCTATTGGATCATGAAATTAAATATCGGTATTAATCGCTTATATAATTCTATTTTGCATTGCGAGTACAGCTGCTGATGGTTCGATATTAGGTAACAGTCTGTCATCATCTTCTACAATACCAAGTTGCGATTTAATCGGTAAAACACCTGCCCATATAGGTATTTCATAATCTTCATCTTCGTCTTCTGGCATTCCAGAAGAAACTTTTGCAGATGCTGATTCAATTGCCAATTTTATGACCCCAGTCATTTTTATTTCTCTATCTTTAGATGCGCGGACTTCGTTCCAACGACCGGGCATAGTATGTTCACTAATTATTTGCATTGCATGTAATTTTTCATCCCTATCATCGATAAGTTTTGGAACTCCAAAGATAGTTGCGGATCTATAGTTCATTGATGAATTAAAAGTTGATCTAGCAAATACGATACCGTCCAGTAATGTCACATTTAGTGAAGCAGTATGTGTTTTTTCTAGCATACGAATGATTCGAGCCTTCCTGGCCCCATGCAAAAAAATTGTTTCATTTTCACGCCCATATATCATGGGGACAACTATTGGATGGTCATCTTGATTGAAAGCCACATGAGCGACGAGTCCTGCATCAAGAATTTGATGAACAACTTTTTTTTCATAATTTGCATTTTCTCTAAGTTGCTTGACTTTATTTTGATGATTAATCGAATAATTTTTCATTGATTTTTACCCATTTAAAAATTTTGGTGCCAATGTTATTGCTACTATAGAAACAATAACGATACCTATAATATTTAATACAAGGCCCGCTCGAATCATTTTTGGAATAGTAAGTAAACCTGAACCAAAAACAATGGCATTTGGCGGCGTTGCAACAGGTAGCATAAACGCACAGCTTGCAGCTAGTGGAATTGGAGCGACAAGAATTATAGGATTAATACCCATTTCAACAGCAATGGCACCAACTACCGGAAGAAAAGTTGCTGTGGTTGCTATATTACTAGTTAATTCTGTTAAAAAGATAATCATTGCAGTGATAAGTACTACTATTGCAACTAGTGGTAGTGTCCCAATATCGACTAGATTTACTCCTAACCACTTTGCTAAACCAGTTTTACTAACGGCGGAGGCGAGCGATAAGCCGCCACCGAATAATAGAAGGATGCTCCATGGTAATTTTTCAATATGTACCCAACGTAATAGAAATGGATCGTTCTTATCTCCGCTGGGTATTAGAAATATAGCTAGGGCTCCTGCCATTGCAATTCCTGAATCGTCGAGAGCGCTTAAACCTGGAATATTCGTAAGCAATGGCCTTAGAATCCAGGTCAATGCAAGAACTATAAAAATAATACCGACTTTTTTTTCTGGCAGTGAAATTTTACCCATTTCCTCTTTCATTTGTTTTAATTTTTCTTGGCCTTTGTAGCCAGTTTTAAAGTCAACTTTAAAAATAATACGAGTGAGGGTTAACCATGCTAAAGGAACCATAACAAGAGTTAATGGAATGCCTACAAGCATCCATCTAGAAAAATCTATTTCTATACTATAGGTATCCAGCATGAAAGCCGCCATCATTGCATTTGGAGCTGTACCTACTAGTGTTGACATACCCCCCATGCTTGCCGCATAAGCCAATCCAAGAAGTAAAGCATATTGAAAATCATTTTTTTCTTTCTCGTTGAGATGTTTTACGGAATTTTTTATTACGGTTATTATCGATATAGCTATTGGTAATAGCATCATTGTAGTTGAGGTGTTCATTACCCACATGCTCAATAAGGCGCTTACTAGCATGAAACCTCCAATCAAAGATCGTCCATTACCTCCCACATATTGAAGTATGGTTAGCGCTATTCTTCGATGTAAGTTCCATCGTTGCATGGCAAGAGCCACAATAAAACCGCCCAGAAAGAGAAAGATTACTTTATTTGCAAAAGGAGTGGCTGAATCCTGAATATTCGCGATCCCAAGTAGTGGGAAGAATATAAGAGGTAAGAGTGCAGTAACTGCGATGGGAACTGCTTCAGTTGCCCACCAAATAGCCATTAGTGCTCCCATTGAGGCTGTTCGCCAAGCAGCAAGTGACAGATGATCTGGTGTCTCTAGAGATAAAATTAATAGAGCAACTAAAGGCCCTAATATAAGTCCAATTCTTTGATGCGTGGCTCTACCTTGAATTACTGTTTCGTCCAAAATGTTCTGATTTCCTCTTTATTTGATTTTTCGATTGAATTCCAGAAAATTATTTACTTACGAGTTTTGTGATTGTAGTTCCAAGTTTCATCAATTTTTGAAGTGTTGATGTAGGAATTGATCTAATTTTTTCGTACCAAGTATTTGTTGAATCGATGAACTTAAGCATATTTTTGATGCGCTCTTTAGTAATATCATCAGTCTGACTCTCTTGTTCTACTTCGGATGCACATTGCTTTAACATAGTTAGGGTTGGATTGAGTTCACGCTGTTTTCTTTGTTCAATTATGACTCGAAATAACTCCCATACATCATCAATAGATTCAAAATAGTCACGTCTGTCACCAAGCAGATGTATCATACGCACTAATCCGTAACTCTGTAACTCTCTGACACTTGTGCTCACATTAGAGCGAGCTACAGATAAGAGATCTACTATTTGATCTGCCCGTAAAGGTTTAGGAGATAAGTATAGCAAGGCTTGAATTTGGGCTACCGTTCGGTTAGTTCCCCAACGAGCTCCCATCTCTCCCCAGTGAAGGATATATTTTTCTGTAGCTGGGGATATTTTCATAGATTTCACTTTGTTCAGTTTAAACAGAAATTTTCGTAATTAGAGTTCTTAGTACCAAATTGAATGCATTTTATTAGATTAGGATCTAGATGTCTTGCACATAATAATTATTCTCGTTGGGGAAGGCCATCCTTCAATTGTTTTTTTAGGATTGTTTGGATTTAGACCTTCTTTAAGAGATTCAAAAGGCATCCATTTAGTACTCCTCTGCTCTTCAGTTGAAGTGCGGTTTATATCTAGGACAGATATATCATGAAAACCACTTTTTTCTAGCCAAATTTTTAGCTCAGTAATGGTTGGTATAAACCATATATTACGCATTCTGGCATATCTATCATTTGGAGTTTTTGAATATGAATGCTTTTTCGTAAGTATGAGAGTCTCAAGAATTAGTTGTCCTCCCATTTTTAAGGTATTTTTTAATTGCCTGAGATGATCGAAGGGAGATCTTTGGTGATATAGCACCCCCATGGAGAATACAACATCAAATGCTTGAATATCTTGCCTTAATTCGCTTAATCTAAGAGGTAAAATATATACCGGCTCAGGCAACATAAAGTGTGTTATCGCTTTGAATTGGAATATATTGAGAGGGATTGGATCGATACCAATTACTAAACGTGCTCCTTCTCCTCTCATTCTTAACGAGTAATAACCATTGGCACATCCAACATCAAGTATTGTTTTTCCCTCGAGAGAGCCCAGTATTTTTTTTATTCGATCCCACTTAACATTTGATTTCCATTCTGAGTCGATAAATATTCCATCAATATCAAATGGACCCTTTCTCCATGGAATTAAATTTAATAGACATTTGTTTGTGGATACTTTTTCCTGATGATTTAATTTTAGTTTAGGAATATTTATCACAGAGGTTTTTAGATTAGCAGGTAACTGATTTTTTTTAGGTAGTAGATTAATTGCTTCATGCCAATCTTGAATATTACCATGAGATTTTTTCTTCATTCTCTCTTTTATTAGCAATTCAACATTTTTTTGAAATAGCTCTAGTTTTTCTCTTTTGCAAACAGAAATGATCATTTTTGTATTAATCATTTTTATTTTATTGCTAAAAATGATATAAAATTCAAATGTTTAAGATAAATAGCTACATGCTCAAATCCAGCCATGTGTAACCTTTTTTTATGCGTAGAAATATACTCTGGAATCAAAACGTTCTCCAAAGCAATCTGTTTCTTTTTAATTTCAATGTCACTATAAGAATTATTGCGTTTAAAATTATAATGCATTTCATTTAATAGATTATCGATTTTTTTATCTTCATAAATTATTTTTTCTGAAAGAAAAAATAATCCTCCTGATAGCATTCCTTTATATATTTTTTTTATCATGCTTGAACGGTCAATGATTGGAAGAAATTGTAATGTGTAATTTAGAATAATCATTGAAGCATTTTTTATATTTAGTTCACGTATATCTCCTGTTATTATCTGAATCGGGATGTCTGAATTGTCCTTAGAAACAATCTCCATACATTTAGAGGTCATTGATTTAGAATTATCGACTGCTATTATTTTTGAGTTTTTTGCAACAATATTATGCCGCATTGCAAGCGTTGCGGCTCCAAGTGAACAACCTAGGTCATAAAATAGGGTGCTTGGACGAATACATTTTTTTGTTAAACGACTGATTGCTTTAATTGAGGCATCATACCCTGGAATCGAGCGTCGCAACATATCAGGAAAAACAGCTGCAACAGACTCATCAAACACAAAGGGATCAATTGAATCTCTATCTGGTAAAAAAATTTTATCTTTTATCATGTTTTATTTTTATACTGTTATCTGTATTAATGTGATGAAAGTTATAATTATTGATCAATCTTATAGCTTGCTGTTATGAAATAATATGAGACAATTATCTTAATATATTCAAAATATCAAAATAATAATTGATGCTAGATAAAACTCAACAAAAAATATTTAAAGATCTACAGATACCTTATGATTATGCGGAAAAAAAAGGGTTATTATTCTATCCTGATGCAACTGATTTAGTCGATGTTGGCCAAAATATTTTCGGATTATCGCAATATTTATCACAGAAAACTGCTTTGGCCTGGGAGAAAATGGTTTTAGCTTCAAGTAATGATGATGTTAGTTTGATGATTATTTCTGGTTTTCGAAGTTTCGAGTATCAAGCATCTTTGATTACAAAGAAGTTAAAAAAAGGTTCTTCAATTAAACAAATATTGCGCGTTAACGCACCACCTGGCTATAGTCAGCACCACGCTGGAATAGCTATTGATATTGGAACACCTGATAGTAGGCCGCTCACTGAAGAATTTGAGAAATCTATGGCTTTTGATTGGTTAGTTAAGAATGCAAAATATTTTGGGTTTTGCATGACATATCATAGAGATAACAAATATGGCTTTATGTTTGAACCATGGCATTGGGCGTTAAAAGAATAAAGATAATCAAGACAAGTGTCCAAAAATACTAAACAGTAGTTGTTTTCATATAGTTTTGTATAGAAATTAATAGTTTATTTGTTGACACAGTGGCCCAGTGATTAGACAATAGCCGGCTTGTCCTCGCTGGAGGGGTACTCAAGCGGTCAACGAGGGCAGACTGTAAATCTGCTGGCTATGCCTACGTAGGTTCGAATCCTACCCCCTCCACCAGGGATTCGACTAAAGGTAGATAGTTAGCAGTATACATGTTAGGTAATTGAAGTTTTTTTTATTACTTTTATTATCTGGCGTGGTAACACTAGATCTAAATCTGGGTATAAAGAACTGCCTTGATATTTGCGCTAGTGGCTTTTAAAGATAAAATGATAGGGATGAAGGATTAAATTAATTTTATAGATCATTGCATATGTCATTTTTTTTTAATGTAATGGTTGGCAAAGGAAGTAGCAGCAACGGGTTGCGGGTGTAGTTCAACGGTAGAACCTCAGCCTTCCAAGCTGATGATGTGGGTTCGATTCCCATCACCCGCTCCATATGGAAGGTATTTTGAGAGACTGAATAAGCCCACATAGCTCAGGGGCAGAGCACTTCCTTGGTAAGGAAGAGGTCCCCGGTTCAAATCCGGGTGTGGGCTCCAGCTTGCTGAATTGGTAAGTTTGGTATTGTAAAATTGTTTTATATTTAATGAAGAGTAAGAAAAATGGCCAAAGAAAAATTTGAACGCAATAAACCACATGTCAATGTAGGAACGATTGGTCATGTTGATCATGGTAAAACAACCCTCACGGCTGCTTTAACAAAAGTTATGTCGGAAAAGTATGGGGGCGAAGTTAGCGGATATGATCAGATCGATAATGCGCCAGAAGAAAAAGAGCGCGGCATAACTATTGCAACTGCTCATGTGGAGTATGTAAGTGAAAATCGCCATTATGCTCATGTTGACTGTCCGGGACATGCTGACTATGTAAAAAATATGATTACTGGGGCCGCTCAAATGGACGGAGCTATTCTGGTTGTAAGCGCAGCGGATGGACCAATGCCACAAACGAGGGAACATATATTATTAGCACGACAGGTTGGCGTCCCACACATCATAGTTTATCTGAACAAAGCAGATCAGGTTGACGACGCTGAATTACTTGAACTTGTTGAGATGGAGGTACGAGATCTTTTGTCGATCTATGAATTTCCTGGCGACGATACCCCGATAATAACTGGTTCAGCATTAAAGGCTTTTGAAGGTGATACATCTGATATTGGCGTTGCTTCAATTGAAAAGTTAATTGAACAAATGGATAGCTTTATCCCTGTGCCAGAACGAGCTATTGACGGGGATTTCTTAATGCCTGTAGAAGATGTTTTTACAATTTCAGGTCGAGGTACAGTTGTAACGGGTCGAATAGAACGCGGAGTTGTTAAAGAAGGCGAAGAGATTGAGATCGTAGGTATTAAAGATACCGCTAAAACAACCTGTACCGGTGTAGAGATGTTCCGCAAGATACTTGATCAAGGGCAAGCCGGCGATAATGTTGGGGTATTATTAAGAGGTACGAAACGTGAGGAAGTTGAGCGTGGCCAGGTATTAGCAAAACCGTCTTCAATTACTCCCCATACAAAATTTGAGGCAGAGGTATATATATTAGCTAAAGAAGAAGGTGGTCGTCATACGCCATTTTTTAAAGGTTATCGACCCCAGTTTTATTTTAGAACAACTGATGTAACAGGCGCTGTTGAGCTACCCAAAGATACTGAGATGGTGATGCCTGGTGATAATGTCCAGATGACTGTAGAACTAATTGTTCCGATTGCAATGGAAGAAGGGGTACGCTTCGCTATTCGTGAGGGAGGACGAACAGTTGGCGCTGGTGTTGTCGCTAAGATAATTAAATAATTTCTTGCTAACGTTTTTAGGTAATTCGGTAAAAAAGGCCAGTAGCTCAATTGGCAGAGCGGCGGTCTCCAAAACCGCAGGTTGGGGGTTCGATTCCCTCCTGGCCTGCCACTTGCCAACATGAGATTTCCTTTAACACTATGACCATGTTGTATTTTTGATGGGCAGGGAAACTGAAAATTTTGAGAGCTTAGATTCCATAGGGTTTATATGAATACAGGAACAGCAGAATCAAGTGAGTCAGGTATAATTGACATTATAAAGCTGTTAGTTGCGGCTACAATTTTGGTGAGCGGCTTATTTGCTTATTATTATTATATTGAAATGTCCCTGCCTCTTAGGGTGTTGCTTGTGCTTGGAGCTGTGGTTGTTGGTATAGGGGTAGCGATGACCAGTATTCAGGGTAAGCGTTTATTATCATTTATAAAAGGCTCAAGAATAGAGATTCGAAAAGTTGTTTGGCCTACTAAACAAGAAACAACGCAAACAGCTATTGCAGTTTTTATTTTTACTCTTTTGCTTGCATTATTTTTTTGGGGGCTTGATTCGTTTTTACTTTGGCTTACAAGAACTTTGGTAGGTTCTTGAGCTATATAAATTTATAAGAGGTGTAGCTGTGGCGTTACGCTGGTACATCGTCCATGCATATTCAAATTTTGAACATAAGGTTAAAAGTTCCCTTGAGGAACGGATTGATATGATGAACCTTGGTGATAAATTTGGAGAGATTCTCGTTCCAACTGAGGAAGTGGTTGAAATGAAAGGCGGGAGCAAACGCTCCTCAGAAAGAAAATTTTTTCCAGGTTATGTTCTTGTGCAGATGGAAATGAATGATGAAACATGGCACTTTGTTAAAGAAGTGCCAAAAGTACTGGGATTTGTGGGAGGATCTAGTGATAATCCAGCACCCATATCTGATGCTGAGGCGCAACACATCCTTCAAAGTGTTCAGGAAGGCGCTGATAAACCCCGTCCAAAAATACTTTTTGAGCCAGGCGAAGTAGTACGTGTTGTTGATGGCCCATTTAAGGATTTTTCTGGGGTTGTAGAGAAAGTAAATTACGAAAAAAATCGTTTACAAGTTTCAGTTCAAATTTTAGGAAGATCAACTCCTGTGGAGCTTGATTTTGTTCAGGTAGAGAAAGGATAAATAGTTTAGTAAATAAAAATTAGCTATATAAATCTGATTATATAGGGAGTCTGGGTAGGATATTCCTACTCAAAAAGTAATTAAGATGGCAAAAAAAATTGAAAGTTATATAAAGTTGCAAGTACCTGCTGGCCAGGCAAATCCGAGCCCACCAGTGGGACCTGCTTTAGGGCAACATGGCCTAAATATCATGGAATTTTGTAAGGCATTTAATGTGGAAACCCAAGATGTCGAAGCGGGATTACCTATACCTGTGGTCATTTCGGCATATAGTGATAAGAGCTTTACTTTTATAACTAAAACACCACCAGCTTCAATTCTGATAAAAAAAGCTGCTGGGATAGAAAAAGGTTCAGGCACTCCTAATACTGAAAAAGTCGGTAAGGTTAACAAGAGGCAATTAGAAGAAATTGCAACAATAAAGATGCCAGATCTTACTGCATCTGGAATGGATTCAGCTATTCGCACTCTATCCGGGACTGCTAGAAGTATGGGTATTGAAGTGGAGGATTTGTCCTAATGGCTCGTTTAAGTAAACGACAAAAAATAGCTTCTGAAAAAATTGGAACTAATACTCAATACGCTATAGATGAGGCACTTAGTTTAGTTAAAGAATTTGCTACAACAAAATTCCCAGAGAGCATTGATATTTCCGTTAACCTCGGTATAGATTCACGTAAATCAGATCAGGTTATTCGGGGGGCCACTGTATTACCAAATGGTACTGGAAAAGATATTCGTGTTGCCGTTTTTGCTCAGGGAGAAAATGCTATTAAAGCGAAAGATGCTGGGGCAGATATTGTTGGTTTTGAAGATTTAGCTGAAACAATTAAAGCAGGGGAATTAAATTTTGATGTTGTTATAGCAACTCCGGATAGTATGAGACTTGTAGGACAGTTAGGGCAAGTTCTAGGACCTCGAGGTTTAATGCCAAACCCAAAAGTAGGAACAGTTACAGCTGATGTTCAAACCGCTGTCCAGAATGCTAAAGCAGGACAAGTGCGTTATCGGGCTGATAAAGGTGGGATTATCCATTGTTCTATTGGGAAAGCTAATTTTGAGATAGGAGCTTTAAAAGAAAATTTAATTACCTTGTTGTCTGATCTCAAAAGAGCGAGACCATCTTCTGCTAAGGGTCTGTTTTTAAAGAAGATGACAATATCCTCTACAATGGGCCCCGGCGTTAAAATTGATCAAGCAAGTATAGATATTTAAGCGAATTAACAATCTAGGTTTTTTTGACCTCAGATTGTTGTGTGATTAAGTAATTTTTTTGAGTGAGTTTCATTAATGAAGAGTGCTTAATCCTAGTCGAAGACCGTAGGTGATTAGAGTGATAACTAATCTTAATAACATGCCTACGCAGATGGTGTTACCTGAGTCAGACAAAAAGACAATGGTCACTATCAAAATAGGGAGGCGGAGGAAAATTCTGCCTGAAATGTGTGACCATAAGTCAGGAGATATAAATGGCGTTAAAGCTTGAAGACAAAAAAACATTTGTCAAAGAGATAAGCGAAGTTGCCAGGAAATCTATTTCAGCTATTGCAGCGGATTATAGGGGATTATCTGTTGCAGAAATGACTACATTAAGAAGAGAAGCACGTAATGTTGGTGTCTATCTTCGAGTTGTTAAAAATACACTAGCTCGTCGAGCTCTTGAAGGAACAGAATTTGAGTGTATGAAAGATACACTTGAAGGGCCTATTTTGCTTGCTTTTTCTGAGGATGACCCTGGTGCAGCTGCAAGAGTTATAAAAGATTTCTCAAAAGAGCACGATGCTCTTAAAGCGGTTTCATTATCGACAAATGGAGAGTTATTACCAGCTACTGATCTTTTGAGATTAGCTGATTTACCTTCTTTGAGCCAAGCCCAAGCAATGTTTCTTGGAGTTCTTATTGCACCTTTAACAAAAGTGGCCTACGTACTCACAGAGCCACCAGCACAAATTGTCCGAGCTATGTCTGCACAGGCTAGCAAGGATGCTGCATAAAAGTATTGTTTACATAAGGATTGATTTTACCTGACTTTAGGAAATTTAATTACAAGAGGAAATAGACATGGCGATGTCAAATAAAGATTTGTTAAAAGAATTGAGTGATAAACCTATCATGGAAATTGTGGAATTAGTGAAACTACTAGAAGAAAAGTGGGGTGTTTCTGCTGCAGCACCGGTTGCTGTAGCTGCAGACCCTTCGACAGCTGATGGAGCTCAGGCAGCTGAAGAGAAAGATATATTCGATGTAGTTATGACAAGTTTTGGAGGAAGTAAAGTTGCAGTTATAAAAGCAGTTCGCGCACTAACAGGTTTGGGTCTTAAAGAGGCTAAAGACACTGTTGAAGGTGCTCCATCCACTATAAAGGAAGGCGCAACAAAAGATGAAGCTGAAGACTATAAGAAGCAGCTTGAAGAGGCGGGAGCAACGGTAGAGCTTAAATAAATTGGAAATTTTAATTTTTGCGAGGTCTTGGATAGCCTGTTTCGATCCATTGAAGCACTTATTTAGATTTTTAAAGATTTATTGTCTTAAAAAATTATTTTTTTAAATTAAGAGAATAAATGGTTCTACTAACGGGTATTTAATAATCAATGTAAATCTAAGGGTATAAGAAAAGCATGACATATTCATTTACTGAGAAAAAGAGAATTCGAAAGCATTTTAGCAGAAGTTCAACAATTTTGGATATTCCTTACTTGTTGTCGATACAGCTTGATTCTTATAACGAATTTCTACAAAAAAGTATATCTCCCGAAGATCGTGTCAATGTTGGGATTCATGCAGCTTTTAAAACTGTTTTTCCTATCATGAGTTATTCAGGCAATGCATCTCTTGACTATGTTAGTTATAAACTTGGAGAGCCCTTATTTAATGTTAAAGAATGTCAAATACGTGGGCTTACCTACGCGGCACCTATTCGCGTAGCAGTGAAACTTTTTATCTATGACAAAGAAGCCGCTGGAAAGGAAAAACCTGTAAAAGAAATACGAGAACAAGAAGTTTATCTAGGAGAAATTCCATTAATGACAGACAATGGAACATTCGTGATAAATGGAACTGAGCGAGTTGTTGTATCTCAATTACATCGTTCTCCAGGAGTTTTCTTTGATCATGATAAGGGTAAAGGCCATTCTTCAGGAAAATTGCTTTTTAATGCACGAGTAATTCCGTATCGCGGGTCATGGTTAGATTTTGAATTTGATGCAAAAGATGCTTTATTTACCCGTATTGATCGAAGAAGAAAATTACCTGTAACTATTTTATTAAGAGCTCTTGGTTTTACTAGTGAAGAGATGCTAAATATTTTTTTTGAGTTTGATGATTTTTATCTCACTGAAAAAAGTATCAAGATGAAGCTTATTAGCGAGCATTGGAGAGGTGAAACAGCCACTTTCGATATTAAAGTCGGAAGAAAAACAATCGTAAAAGCAGATCGTCGAATTACAGCTAGAAATATAAAAGAGATAAGCGAATACGGCGATACTGAAATTGTTGTCCCTGTTGATTATCTTGTGGGAAAATTTCTAGCAAAAGATGTGCTTAATAAAGAATCAGGAGAGCTTTTAGCTTCTGCAAATGATCAAGTTACAAACGAATTAATTATTACTTTTAATGAAAATAGCATTGAACATATTCAAACAATTTACGTAAATGAATTAGATCATGGTTCATATGTTTCTAACACACTTAATATAGATAATTCAAAAACACGTTTAGAAGCTTTAGTTGAAATTTACAGAATGATGCGACCAGGGGAACCCCCAACAAAAGATGCAGCTGAAAATTTATTCCAGAATCTGTTTTTTAATTCTGTTCGCTACAATCTTTCTGATGTAGGCCGAATGAAATTTAACAAGAGGGTAGGACGCGAAGGTATCGAAGGTTCTGGTGTTTTAGATGAGAATGATATTTTAGATGTTTTAAAAACTCTTATAGAAATACGTAATGGGAGAGGCAGCGTTGATGATATAGATCATCTAGGTAATCGACGTGTTCGAAGTGTTGGAGAAATGACTGAGAATGCATTTCGCGTAGGTTTAGTAAGGGTTGAACGAGCTGTTAAGGAGCGCTTAACTCAAGCTGAAGCTGACAACCTAATGCCGCAAGATATGATCAATGCTAAACCAGTTGCGGCTGCAGTTAAAGAGTTCTTTGGTTCAAGCCAATTATCGCAATTCATGGATCAAAATAATCCTCTTTCTGAGGTGACGCATAAGCGACGTGTTTCAGCTTTAGGTCCTGGCGGGTTAACACGTGAACGTGCTGGATTTGAAGTCCGTGATGTTCATCCGACTCATTACGGGAGAGTATGCCCAATTGAAACCCCTGAAGGACCAAATATAGGATTAATAAATTCTCTTGCTGTTTATGCAAGAACGAATGATTATGGTTTTCTAGAAACTCCTTATCGGAAAGTCGTTAAAGGCAAAGCAACAAAAAAAATAGATTATTTGTCAGCCATTGAAGAAAGTGGTTTTGTTATTGCGCAGGCAAATTCTAAATTAGATAAGAACGGGAAATTTACTGATGATTTGATATCAGTCCGTCATAAAAATGAATTTACTATGTCAGAATCTATGTCTATAGATTATATGGATGTTTCGCCAAAACAAATAGTTTCTGTTGCTGCATCGCTGATTCCATTTCTTGAGCACGATGATGCAAATAGAGCCCTAATGGGATCGAATATGCAACGTCAAGCTGTCCCTACACTTCGGTCAGAAGCTCCATTTGTAGGTACCGGTATGGAAAGGATTGTAGCCATTGATTCAGGTGTAACGCTAATAGCAAAGCGAAATGGATTGGTTGATACGGTAGATGCTTCAAGAATTGTCGTTCGTGTAGATGATGACGAAACTGGTTCATCGACTTCAGGAGTAGATATCTATAGCCTAACGAAATACACTCGCTCAAATCAGAATACTTGCATCAATCAGAAGCCTCTAGTAAAGCCCGGCGATAGTATCAAAAAAGGCGATGTTTTGGCTGATGGGCCATCTACAAATATGGGGGAGCTAGCATTAGGTCAAAACTTGATGGTCGCTTTTATGCCTTGGAATGGTTACAACTTTGAAGATTCTATTCTAATTTCAGAAAGAGTTGCCGAAGAAGATCGTTTTACAACCATTCACATAGAAGAAATAAAGTGTATAGCAAGAGACACAAAACTTGGTGCCGAAGAAATTACATCTGATATTCCGAATGTGGGTGATTCTGCTTTAAGCAAGCTCGATGAGTGTGGTATTGCATATATCGGCGCCGAAGTAAAATCAGGAGATATTTTAGTGGGAAAAGTTACTCCGAAAGGAGAATCTCAGCTTACTCCAGAAGAGAAGTTGTTACGCGCTATTTTTGGCGAAAAAGCATCAGATGTTAAAGATACATCGGTACGTGTCCCTTCTGGAATGGATGGAACTATAATCGGTGTTCGTGTATTCACAAGAGATGGTGTTGAGAAAGATGCCCGCGCTTTAGCAATTGAAAAAATAGAAGTGGACAGAATAAAAAAAGACTTGGATGACACCCTAAGAATTCTTGAAGATGACATCTATGAACGAGTTGAGAGAATGTTAGTCGGAAAAATAGCACACGGAGGTCCAGATAAACTCAAATCGGGCAGTAAAATTACAATTGATTATCTACGTGCATTATCTAGAGATCGCTGGTTTGAAATACGTCTTAAGAACGACAGCATCAGTAAAAAATTGGAAAAGGTTTCACAGCGTATTGATAATCAACGCTTAGATTTTGAAGAACGTTTTAAAGAAGAGAAAAGTAAAATTACTGGTGGCGATGATCTTGCACCAGGCGTTCTTAAGGAAGTTAAGGTGCATTTAGCTGTAAAAAGAAGAATTCAACCAGGTGATAAAATGGCTGGTAGGCACGGAAATAAAGGAGTTATATCAACTATAGTTCCAGTTGAAGATATGCCATATCTAGACGACGGTACACCAGTTGATATTGTGCTCAATCCACTGGGCGTTCCTTCCCGTATGAATGTAGGTCAGGTATTGGAAACACACTTAGGAATGGCAGCTAAAGGTATAGGAAATATAATCAACAACATGCTCAAAAAGCAAGTCTCTATTTCCAAAATTCGTCAGTTTTTAGAAACTGTCTATAACACTACAGGCGGAAAATCGGAAAATATTAAATCTTTGTCAGATGAAGAATTATTAGAGCTCGCAGGGAATTTGGTTGATGGCCTTCCAACAGCAACACCAGTTTTTGATGGTGCCACCGAAAAAGAAATAAAGAATCTCCTATCAATAGCAGGTTTACCAACAAACGGGCAATTAAAATTAAATGACGGGAGGACAGGTGAACCCTTTGATCGTGAAATAACAGTTGGGTATATGTATATACTTAAATTAAACCATTTGGTTGATGATAAAATGCATGCTAGATCCACTGGGCCTTATAGCCTTGTCACTCAACAACCTCTTGGAGGTAAAGCTCAATTTGGCGGCCAAAGATTTGGTGAAATGGAGGTGTGGGCATTAGAAGCTTACGGAGCCGCATATACTCTTCAAGAGATGCTAACCGTTAAATCAGATGATGTGCAAGGACGGACTAAAATGTATAAGAATATTGTGGATGGAGAGCATGAAGTTGATGCTGGTATGCCAGAATCTTTTAATGTTCTTGTTAAAGAAATTCGGTCTTTAGGAATTAATATAGATTTGGAAACAAGCCAATGAGAGATCTACTAAAACTGTTTAAATATCAAAATAACGACGATGATTTTGATGCAATTCGCATTGGGCTGGCTTCACCTGATATGATCCGATCATGGTCATTTGGTGAAGTAAAGAAACCCGAAACAATAAATTATCGAACATTTAAGCCTGAGAGAGATGGCTTATTTTGCGCAAAGATTTTTGGCCCTGTAAAAGACTATGAATGTCTTTGCGGTAAATATAAAAGACTTAAACATCGAGGCGTTGTTTGTGAAAAATGTGGTGTTGAAGTTACTCAAACAAAAGTCCGACGTGAACGTATGGCTCATATCGAACTGGCAAGTCCTTGCGCGCATATCTGGTTTTTAAAATCTCTACCTTCACGCATAGGTCTTATGTTAGATATGACTCTCAGAGATATTGAGCGAGTCCTTTATTTCGAAGCCTTTGTAGTTATAGAGCCAGGTATGACTGAACTTGACCGTGGCCAGCTTTTGACAGACGAGATGTACCTAGAAGCAATGGAGCAATACGGCGATGAGTTCGATGCCAAAATGGGGGCTGAAGCTATTTCAAGAATGCTATCAACAATGGATCTTCAAGTAGAAACAGCTCTAGTGAAAGATGGTATTAGCGCAACTCGATCAGAAACAAAAATTAAAAGATTATCGAAGCGTCTAAAATTACTTGAATCTTTCATTGCTTCAAGTAATAAGCCTGAATGGATGATTTTGAAGGTTTTGCCAGTATTACCGCCGGATCTTCGTCCTTTAGTTCCCCTTGATGGAGGCCGATTTGCTACTTCTGATCTCAACGATTTATATCGAAGAGTAATAAATCGAAACAATAGATTACGAAGACTTCTTGAGCTGAATGCACCAGATATTATATGTCGAAATGAAAAACGAATGTTGCAGGAGTCTGTTGATGCACTCTTAGATAACGGCAGACGAGGAAGAGCAATAACAGGTACGAATAAAAGACCACTAAAATCTCTTGCTGATATGATCAAAGGTAAACAGGGTCGATTCAGACAAAATTTACTTGGAAAAAGAGTTGATTATTCAGGGCGCTCCGTAATAGTAGTTGGTCCAACCCTAAAATTGCATCAATGCGGTTTACCTAAGAAAATGGCTTTAGAATTATTTAAGCCATTTATTTTCTCAAAATTACAATATAGAGGAGAAGCTACTACTATTAAAGCTGCTAAACGAATAGTTGAACGCGAAGGATCAGAAGTGTGGGATATTCTTGAAGAAGTAATTAGAGAACACCCAGTAATGCTAAATAGAGCTCCAACACTTCACCGTTTAGGCATTCAAGCATTCGAACCATCACTTGTAGAAGGAAAAGCAATACAATTACACCCGCTTGTATGTACTGCTTTTAATGCTGACTTTGACGGCGATCAGATGGCTGTGCACGTTCCACTCTCAATAGAAGCTCAAATTGAATGTCGCGCACTTATGATGGCCTCAAATAATATTTTGTCCCCAGCTAATGGAGACCCCATTATTGTTCCATCTCAAGATGTTGTCCTAGGCCTTTATTATATGACTCGCTCAAAAGTTAAAGGTAGGGGGGAAGGGATGTTTTTTTCTGATGTTGATGAATGTCGTCGTGCTTATGAAACTGGTTTTGTTGAATTACAAGCGCAAGTCAAAGTTAGAGTAGAACTTACAGAATCCGAACAAGAAAATGAAATAGGAGCGACTAACCGTCTGGTTAAAACTACCGTAGGTCGCGCCCTTTTATCATCTATATTACCTATGGGATTAGGATTTGAATTGATTAATCGTAATATGACAAAAAAAGCTATATCTGACTTAGTTAATTCTAGTTATAGAAATCTTGGGCTTAAGGAAACAGTTATTTTTGCAGATAAATTAATGTATACGGGATTTAGATTTGCAACGATTGCGGGTATTTCAATTGGTGTAAATGATATGGTTGTTCCTGAGGAAAAAAATAAAATTCTGAGAGATGCTGAAATTGAAATAAGAGACATTCAAGAGCAATATTCCTCAGGTCTTGTTACAGATGGAGAACGTTATAATAAAGTAGTTGATATCTGGTCGCGAACCAACGATCAAATTGCAAACGCAATGATGGTTAAATTAGGTTCAGAAATTGTTAAAGATAAGAATAACAAAGATATAAAACAAGAATCCTTCAACTCTATATACATGATGGCAGATTCTGGGGCACGAGGGTCAGCAGCTCAAATAAGACAGCTAGCAGGTATGCGTGGGCTGATGGCTAAACCTGATGGTTCTATTATTGAAACTCCAATCACAGCTAATTTCCGTGAAGGTCTTGATGTTCTTCAATATTTTATATCAACTCATGGCGCACGAAAAGGACTTGCAGATACCGCACTAAAAACAGCCAATTCAGGTTATTTGACTAGACGTTTAGTCGATGTAGCCCAAGATCTTGTAGTAACTGAACTTGATTGTAAAACAACAGACGGTATTTCAATATCTTCTGTGGTTCAGGGGGGTGATATTGTTGAGCCTATACATGAACGTTTACTTGGAAGAGTATTGTCTGAAGATTTATGCAATGTTAGTGGCGGTGAAATTATATTCAAAGCAGGTACCACGCTCGATGAAAGTAATGTTTCCCGCGTGGAAGAATTAGGGTTAGATAGCGTAATCGTAAGATCGCCAATCACTTGTAAGTTGAGATATGGAGTATGTGTTAAATGTTATGGTAGAGATCTAGCGCGAGGTCATGATATAAATCTAGGCGAAGCTGTTGGTGTGATTGCAGCACAATCTATCGGGGAACCTGGCACCCAATTGACGATGCGAACTTTTCATATTGGCGGCGCAGCAACTAGTTCTGCAGCTGCTCACAATATCGAAATAAAAAATTCAGGTATTGTAAGACTCGAAAATATAAAGCCAGTTATAAATAAAAAAGGACACATTGTTTCTGTTTCACGTTCAGGGGAGATAAAAGTTACCAATGTAGATGGCCGTGAACGTGAGCGCTATAAAGTTCCTTATGGCGCCACTCTGACTATAAAGGATGGTGATGACGCAAAACAAGGACAGATTATTGCTCGATGGGATCCTCACACTCACCCAGTAGTTACGGAAGTTGCAGGAAAGGTAAAATTTGTTGATTTTATAGATGGCATAACGGTTACTGAGCAGGTAGATATTGATACTGGATTAACAAGTATTGTTGTCGAAGATCCAAAAAAGAGAAGCGGTAATAATAAGGACCTCCGTCCCAGTATTAGATTATTAGATAATAAGGGAGAACAATTATTTTTTGCAAATACTGAAATACCGGCTCTTCATCAGTTACCACCAGGCGCAATTGTTAATATGAAAGATGGCGCAAAAGTTTCAATTGGTGACGTAATTGCAAAAATTCCTTTAGAAGCCTCAAAATCGAAAGATATAACGGGAGGTTTGCCTAGAGTAGCTAATTTATTTGAAGCTAGAAAGCCGGAAGATAACGCTATTATGGCAGAGCATACTGGAACTGTGAGTTTTGGTAAGGAAACAAAAGGAAAGGTTAGGCTGGTAATTACAGATGAAAGCGGTGTTAGTCATGAGGTATTGATTCATAAATGGAGGCATTTAAATATTTTTGAAGGAGAGCAAGTCACTCGTGGTGAAGTTATATCTGATGGTGAGCCAATTCCCCACGATATTTTGCATTTACATGGAGTTGAAAAGCTTGCAAGTTATTTAATACAAGAAATTCAAGATGTTTATCGTCTTCAAGGCGTAAAAATAAATGATAAACATATTGAAGTTATTATCAGACAGATGTTACGCAAAGTTGTCGTGCTTGATCCGGGCGATAGTATTTATCTGAAAGGCGAACAGATTGATAAAGCTGGTTGTCTTGAGACGAATGACAATTTTGAATCTCAGGGAAAAAAACCAATAGTCTTTGAACCAATGTTGCTCGGTATAACAAAGGCATCATTGGCTACAGAATCGTTTATTTCTGCTGCATCCTTCCAAGAGACAACTAGAGTTTTAACTGAAGCCTCAGTTCGAGGAA
>Ga0257111_1000268_pt1 | contig 21587 bp, 20 predicted proteins | sample LP_taG_6_FD_191567 | JGI IMG/M metagenome (GOLD analysis project Ga0257111, IMG submission 191567) | Marine microbial communities from Northeast Subartic Pacific Ocean, Canada - LP_J_2015_P26_500m | ecosystem: Environmental > Aquatic > Marine > Oceanic | place: Canada: Northeast Subartic Pacific...
TCCAGTACAATGTCAGGTTCAGGGGTGCTGGCTGGCTTGTGAGGTTCTCCACGTAGGACTCGGAGTACTCAGCCAAGTCAAAGACGTTGAATGCCCCTCCGACGCCCGAGGCGTCGGCTCGGACTGGCGAGGAAGTGAAGTCAATGTCAGCGCCGGGCTGGCTGGTGTTGTAGACGCTCGAGGTAAGACTGTAGATCTCACTGCCTGTGGCTGGGGTCTTTCGAACGGTCTGGTTGAACAGCCTCTGACTCCCCTCGGAGGACGTCAGGACCCGGACTCCGATGTCGGTTGCCGAGTTGATCGAGATGGTCGTGTTGAACGACCCGGCGTCATTCGTGTGGGTTGTGGCGAGAATGACGCCGGTCGTGTTGTCGAACACCTCCACGTCCGCCTTTCTGATAGGCAGGTACGGATTGACGCCGGTGAACCCGGTCTCGTTAAACTCGCGATCCTGGTATTCGAACGCGCCAGACACGTATGAGGAGGTCCCGGTCTTGGGGGAGACTCCCATAGGCTGGATCGTGGGCTCGGCGCACCCCTCTGCGATGGCTTCCGAGAGCGTGAGGTGGTGGGGGCACTCATCATCTGGAGACAGTGCCTCGTTCGTGATTGTGTGCTGCTCCCTGAAATGGAAGCCCTCGGTAGTTATCGCAGTAGCGACGATGACGATGTCCGCGTTTTCGTCGGATGAGTGCTTCGTGAGATTGAACGAGTATTTACCGCCGGGGTTGAGATAAAATTGGGTGGTTCCATCGAATGGTAGGTCCAAGAAGTCAGGCGAGAGCACTTCCAGTGAGATTTGGGCCTCCGAACTGGTTGAGACTGACACCTCGAAAATCCCGTACTTCCCTCCCGATGACTCTATTTTGATTAGCGATTCAACAGGGAATGTGTGTTCAGCGTGGTCATGACGCTCAGTACTGGATTTGGTTGTCTCATCGAAAACCAATGACTGACTGGGTGCAGCTAACAGCTGAAGCAGCAGTATGGCCACCACTGCTACCGACGAGTTTGCCTGAGGGTCCATGGTTGGCGGTTGTCAGTATAGTACATCAAAGCATTTCATTCTCCCACTGCTTCTGGGAGATGCGGTCACAAGGGACTGCGCGGCCCATGTTGCGTAGGCCTAGACTCACGAGAGTCTAGCGCACTGTTCAAGGGTGAAACCCCCTTCCGGATTCATGGATTACATCATTCTCCGCGCCCGCGGTCCGAATAGACTGAGAGAGCAAGTATTGGCCTACATAGAGGAGGGGTGGAAGCTGCAGGGTGGAGTATCCTGTGAATCAGAATGGGCTCGGAAAGAGCCCGCTCGCCGCCTCTTCCAGGCGATGGTCAAGGATTGACGCATTCCAGACTGGCGAGCGTCTAGAAAGTGACGTTGAAGGAATTGGCGCAAGAGGGGCAACTCAGCTCGCGCTTGCCCGGGCGCGGGCGAATCCTGAGCCGGCTCTGGCAGTTCGGGCACTCGATCTCGACCTTGACGATCTTTCTCGTGATTACGAAGATCCCCGAGCACGAGACGCAGGTCAGCTCCACCGGCCTCTTGTCAGTGCCCGCTACGACCACAGTGGTGCAGTGCGGGCACTGTATCGACTCAGCATTGAGCGCCTCTATCGTTGGTTCGTGGGTCACTCGACACACAGCACCGCAAATCTCGCACTCCACCTCCCCCCAGCCCTGTGGCAGCATGTGGTCGCAGTTGGGGCATTCCGCCAATGGGGGAGCGAACCTAGACTCGACTTCGGGAGGCAGTGCCACGTCGGGTCCAACTGCGTCCACTTAATCAAGCGGTCGCCGATGTGTCGCCCGGTCCCTTGCCCATCAGCAGGGCCACGATCTCAGCAAGGTCGGCCACTAAGTCACGAGCGAGGTCGACGAGCGAGGACAGCCTCTGCACGCCCGAGCCGGAAACCCACATCCCATTGAGGATGATGAGAATGGCGCTGGCCTCGTGGAGAGCGATGCCGGCGGCGAGATTTATCTCGAAGCCCAGCAGTACGGCAGACACTAGGGCTGCGGTGACGATGATGGAGATTGCGATGTTCGCGTACACCACGCGACGAGTTCGCTTGGCCAAAGTGACTAAGCGAGGGAGCGTTCGTGGATCCTGTCCGGGAATCAGCACGTCGGCGGCGTCGAGGTTGACCTGCTCTCCGCTACCGACCGCGACGCCGATGTCGGCTGCGGCCAGGGCCCCCGCGTCGTTGAAGCCGTCACCGGCCATCAGGGTGCGAACTCTCAAGGAGCGCTCGGAAACGTACTCGGCCTTGCCCTCGGGATCCACTCCACCCCTGCATATCGATGGGTCGATCCCTATGAGCTTCGCGAAGGCCTCGACGCTGGCCTGCTCGTCGCCGCTGAGAATCTCGACCTTCACGCCCTGTGACTTGAACGCCTGCACCGCCTCCAGCACGCCCTCTCGGGCGTCGTCGTGGGAGAAGCCGAACGTTGCGATAGCGGTTCCGTCAACCGCTAGGACGCTCGCGCCGCTCCCGGCCTCGCGAGACGATGCGAGTGCGGCTTCAATCACGGATGGCATCTCGATGCCTTCGGACTTCAGCCAGTCAGCGCGCCCCAGCATCACGGGCTTGCCCCTCAGTCGTCCTGACACGCCCGCATCACCGTCGGTGATACCAGACACACTCATTGGTTTCAGAGTGCGCTGGCCGGCGGCTTGGAGGATCGTCCTAGCATAGGGGTGGTTGGAGCGGAGCTCGAGGCCGGCGGCTATGCGCAGGGCGCGGTCCTCATCCTTCCCGCTGGCTAGGGTGACTCCGGAGAGTCGGGGGCGGCCGCTGGTCAGCGTTCCAGTCTTGTCCAGCATCGCCAGTTCGATCTCCGCGGCAGCCTCCAGTATGTCCCCTCCCCTGGCGATAAGACCGAAGGACGATGCCGAGGTCAGGGCGGCCGCATGGGGAACCGGGGAGGCGAGAAGCAGGGAGCAGGGGCACGAAACGACCCATAACAGCAGAGTTGTCAGAATCGCCTGCTCGATTGAGTCAGTGAACAGGAAGCCGATCGCAGGGGCAGCGAAGACAACGAGGGGAGTCCAGAAAATCGTGAACCTCTCAATGACACTCTGGGTCCTCGTCGGCTGGTCCTTGTAGTGCCTGACTAGGTCGATCAGACTCGACAGGCGGGTATCGTCCCCGCTCGCTTCTGACCTGATTACTAGGGGGCCACGAACCAGAACCAAGCCCGCTTCGACCGAATCCCCCTCCTTCACTGGGATGGGGATGGGTTCCCCAGTGAGCGGGGCGCGGTCGATTGCGCCGGTACCCTCTACAATGGTTCCATCGACGGGGACTGTCTCTCCGGATCGGACCTCGACGAGCTCGCCGAGCTCGAGCGCCTCGACCGGAACGAGGTCGTCAGCGTGGCAGTGCGTAGGTGCCAGCGTGGTCCCCGGCTGAATCACCTTCAAGGCCCGTTCGCCACTTTTGGCAGGTGATTCGGGGACATGGATGCGGGCGGTTCTCGGAAGTCGGTCCAAGCCCCCTTGCATCGATTCCCTGGCCCGGATTAGCGCTCTGTTCTCCAAGTGCGAGGCGAAGGCGACGAGCGCCACGACCATCAGGGCCTCGACCCACTCCCCCAAGGCCATTGCCCCTACGACAGCAAGTGTGGTCAGGACTTGGAATCCAACAATGCGGTTTTGCAGGCTGGCCAAGGCCGCTTGGAACATAGGCAGTCCAGTGAAGGCTATTCCAACCAGCGCAACCAGAGATGCGACTATCGAGGGAATGCTGTCGGCCGCCTCGATTGCTACTACGATGATAATGAGTGGTATCGTCAGCGCTGCCGAGAGCAGCTGAATCTGGTCTTGGCGGAACCTAGCCCCGCGATATGGTGCCATCCTGAATCCGGGCCCGAGGATCCCAGCGAGTTTCTTCTCGGACGCCTCCCTGAGCTCAGTGTTGCGCAGCCACAGACGCTGGACCTCCACCATTCCCTTGTTGAGTCGCACGTCCAGGACGCCGGGAGCGTCCAGAATCCACTCTCTGAGCAGTTTCATGCTGATTCCTTGTTCGGAGGCCAGTCGCTCTGGGTCGGCCCCTACGACGTGGAGCCAGTCGATGTCGGGGGCGTGTCCTAGGCTCCCCAAGACCGACGAGGCCCTTGACACACTCCCTCTGGCTATGTTTTGGGAGATTTCCACGGTTCCGTCTGCGACAGAGATTCTGCACGACTCGACTCCCGGAAGCCGGTTGACGGCCCGGGTCGCCTTCATCGCACAGTCCGGACAATCCATTCCCTGGATTCCCCAGTCGAACTGGTGCACACCATCCAACGACAGTCCGATGTCAGGAATCTCGCGTGTTGCCTCTGGCAGTGGCTCGTCTGCGGGCTCGCTCGTGGCCCCCGATGTCAAGCGCGACCTTCGAGGGAGTCTGAGGGAGCCAAGCTTGGGGAAGGATGGGGTCTTGGAAGGCTGTTCCTCCACATCTGAGGGTGATTCGGACTCCTCGTCGCCCAGAATGAGGTACTCCTCAGATTCCTCTGACATCAAGTCCCCCATCGTTAGGTCCCGCTTGAACATGATGATATCAGTAGCCGGTGGAATCATCAATCCAAGTCCTTCCGATTGCCCATGGTCGAGCTGCCACAGGGAAGCGACTGGGACATGATCGTCTTCGACGTCGATGGCACACTGCTCGATATCGAGGGCTACCACCCCGAACTGGTTGCGCTCATTCGAAGAGTCGACTCCGAAGTGATGACTGTCTCCCTCGCGTCGGGACGGACGCTTCCAAACGTCACCCCCATCAAACAGTCCTTGGGCGTCTCTGGCTTCATCGTGGCCGAGAACGGCGGGATGGTCTGGGACAGCGACGAGGGCCATGAGATTCTGGCTTTGGCAGACGGGACTCGTTGCAAGGAAGCGGCGCAGTGGCTAGCAACGCAGATCGAGGGGCTGGATCCACGAGGCATCGAGTCGAATCGCTGGCGCGAGACTGAGTGGTGCCTGAAGGAGGCCCAGTCCTATAACCAGATTAGGGATATATTGTCTGACAGTGAGTGGGGCGACCTAGAGGTGATTCCGACTGGGTTCGCCGTCCACATAGTAAAGCCCGGACTGGACAAGGGGAGCGGGTTGCGGTTGGCACTGGAACAACGAGGCGTCGACCCGACGCGCGTAATCGCTTGCGGTGATGCTCCAAATGACATTGCCATGTTCAATCTGGTTGGATTTTCCGTCGCCGTCAACGACGCCTACCCGAACGTCATCGAGGCAGCGGATTGCGTTACCGAATCCAGTGGCAAGGAAGGCTCGATAGAGTTACTGAAGGCCCTGCTTGAGCGGGCTTGAGAGCTCAATAGTGGTGCAGGTGGCAGGATTTGAACCTGCGAAGCACTATGCATCGGATCTTGAGCCCGACCCCTTTGACCACTCGGGTACACCTGCAGTACAACGAGAGGAGTCATGCCTTTGATTCTCGCGCATGCTTCCCGACGGGTCTGATGAGGAATTGTTGATGTATCGCCTCCGTGGTGTGCGCGGCAGGTCACTTCCATGGACGATGCCTCAAACGCTCCTAGGCTTTCCAAGAACCAGTTGGTCACTGTCGAGAAATCCCTGTTCGAGATGACTAGGAAGCAGAAGGGCCAGACGGTTCCAGTCGACTTGCCAATGTCAGACTTCTGGACCTGCGTCGGCCAGCTCCTCCAGCACCTTGAAGTCGAGTTGGCGGAGACCGTTCGCGAGGAGGGGATGACCGCCAAGGCGCAGCTGCAGTCGCGCAGGCTGGGCGTCGTCAGGACCTGCGTGACCGACCTGACCAGACTGCGCCTCAACGCGTTCACCCAGCATGCCGTCCTCTCCAACCTCATGAGATCCCCTCAGGGCGATGCCATTCCCTCCACTGGCTTCCAGAGACTGGAGTGGGACAGGCACGATCCCTCGGAGCGAGCATTCCACACCGGCATCGGCCATCTGGTCGAGAAGTACAAGCACGAGGTCTCGTGGGGCGCTCTCCTCGGCTCCACTGAGGAAGTCGGGCAGGATCCTCCCTCGCCAGGGGGGCACAAGCCACTTACCGAGTTCTCCGAAGAAGCCCCAGCAGACAATATCGCACGGCCAAGGCGGGCACCTAGCAAGGAAGACGGGGCCTGGGACGAGCCGGAGTATGACGAGGAAGATCGCATCAGGGAGTTGGATGCGTTCCCCGAGCACGCAGCCTCACAGGCTGAGTCGAAGAGCAACGCAGAGGTCCCGGAGATTCCTAGTGAGAGCCTCCTCAGAATTCGGATTCTCAAGGACGTCTCCGACCCCATCATTACTGCCGATGGCACCGAGATGACTCTGACGGAGGGCGACATTGAATCATGTCCCTCGCTCATCGCAGAGACCCTCATTGCAGCGGGCCTCGCAGAGCCGGCGCCCGTCTGAGAGGACAAGTTCTAACGCGCGCCGCTCCCACAATGGTCCACGAGGTGGTTGGTTGGGCAAGGAAGTGACCAAGACTCAAATCTCGAGGTATAGGAAGGCGTTCAACGCCGATCCCGCAGCGAAGGTCGCTCAGAACGCGGTCAGCAACGCCGAGCTGACCGGTCTCGCACTGAGCCGCGAGCTGGTCCAGAATATGGACTTCTCATTCAGCACGAAGCTGGACGATTGGGATGTGACAGCCCAGAGGAGGAGCGGGCGGTGCTGGCTGTTCGCGACGTTGAACCTGTTCAGAGTGGGTGCTATGAAGAAGATGAACCTCAAGAAATTCGAGTTCAGCCAGGCCCACATCCACTTCTGGGACAAGTTCGAGCGCGCAAACCACTTCCTAGAAGCGATAATCGATACCTCCGACCGTCCGGTTGACGATCGGACCATCCACTTCCTGCTCGGCGACCCAATCGGGGATGGCGGGCAGTGGAACATGGCGATGAACCTCATCAGGAAGCATGGACTGGTTCCCAAATCGGCCTATCCGGAATCGCACAGCAGCAGCAACACACGCTGGATGAACGCGGTGCTGAAGGACATTCTGAGGTCCTCAGCTAGCGAACTCAGGTCGATTCTCGATGGTGGTGGCTCGGGCAAGGAGGCGCGAGCGCACAAGGAGAGTCGCATGGCCGACATATGGAGGATATTGTGCATCCACTTGGGCACACCACCCAATACCTTCGACTGGCAGTGGCGTGACAAAGACGATGAATTCCACCGTAAGGGGACGATGACGCCCCAGGAGTTCGCTGCCGAGTTCGTCGAAATCGACTGGGAGGACTACGTATGCATCGTCAACGACCCCCGGAACGAGTACTACCGCACCTACACCGTCGACTTCCTGCAAAACGTCGCAGGTGGGCCATCGGTAATCTACCTGAACGTTCCATCAAAGGAGATGAAGGCAATCACTCAGAAGCTGCTGGAGGACGGCACACCAGTGTGGATGGGGTGTGACGTTGGCAAGCAGATGGAGCGAAAGCGCGGCCTCTGGGATGCCGAGCTGTTCGAGCTAGAGGATCTTTATGGAGTAGGCTTCGGCATGGACAAGGCCGATCGTCTCCGCTTCGGTCAGACCATGATGACCCACGCAATGCTGTTCACGGGGGTGGATGTGGTCGATGGTGAGCCACGGCGATGGCGCGTCGAGAACTCGTGGGGCGCCAAGGAGAGTGGCGTCAAGGGCTACTTCACGATGAACGACAGCTGGTATGACGAGTACATGTTCGAAATCGCAGCTCCCCGTGACTACCTCACAGAGGAGATGCTAGCGGGCTTGAAGGCTGACCCCGTCATCCTCCCTGCCTGGGATCCCATGGGCTCGCTTGCCCGTGATGAAGCGGCGGGAGAGTCGTAGGAGCCTCAGCCGAGGTTGCGGAGCGACAGCTCAATTGTCACCGAGTCTGGGATTGGAATCCTGAGGACCTTCCTCAGGGAACGCTCGTCCTTGGCCGTGTTGGTGACCAGCTCCAGCAGCCGCTTGTGTATTCTCATCTCCCAGTGGTCCCACGTCTCGGATCCCTCGCCGTCGGGGCTCTTCCTGCAGGGGACGACGAGTCGGCGAGTCGGCAGGGGAATAGGTCCCCTGAGATTCACTCCGGTCTCGTCGGATATAGCCTTGATCTGTTCGCATACCAAATCGACGTCAAGATGATTGTCGCCGGTCAGTTTGATCGTTGTGACGACCGGCATTGATGTCACCAATGCCAGTTCAAGCCTTCTTCTCGACCTTCATGCAGACGCCGGCGGCCACAGTCTTGCCCATGTCGCGGATCGCGAAACGGGAAAGCTCTGGGAAGGCATCCATCTGCTCGATAGCCATGGGCTTGGTCGGAGCGAAGCGGACCAGGGCTGCATCGCCGGTCTTGAGGAACGGCGGGTTGGCTTCCTTGGTCTTTGAGTTCTCTAGCAGATCGACGAACCGGACAGCGACCTGCGAGGTGTGGGCGTGGAACACCGGGGTGTAGCCAGCGCCAATCGCCTTCGGGATGTCCATGAGCTGAATCTGTCCGATGAAAGTCTCGTCGTGGCGAACGAATGTGGGCTCGTTGTCCGTGTACCCGACAACGTCTCCTCGGCGGATGTCGTGAGCGGCCAAGCCGCGTACGTTGAAGCCGACGTTGTCACCGGGCTCGGCCTTGTCCACAGTGGTGTGGTGCATCTCGATGCTCTTGACCTCGGCTGACTGTTGACTCGGGTTGAACACGACCGTCTTGCCGGCATTCAGCACTCCGGTCTCGATCTTGCCAACAGGCACGGTTCCAATGCCGCTAATCTTGTAGACGTCCTGAATCGGCAGGCGCAGAGGCCTGTCGGTGGGCTTTGGCGGCAACTCAATCGCGTCAATTGCCTCGAATAGGGTAGGGCCTTTGTACCAAGGGGTGTTGCTACTCTTGTTGTAAACATTGTCTCCATCAAAGGCACTGCAGGGGATGAAGGGGGCGTCCGCCGGGTTGAAGCCGGCTATCTTCAGAAGGTCGGTGACCTCGCCCACCACGCTGTTGAACCTGTCCTGAGACCAATCGACACCGCTGATGTCCATCTTGTTGATGTTGACGATTAACTGCTTGACGCCGAGGACGCGCGCTAGGAATGCGTGCTCCTTGGTCTGGGCGTTGACACCGTCGTTGGCGGCAACACAGAGGACTGCGGACTCAGCCTGACTGGTGCCGGTGATCATATTCTTGACGAAGTCGCGGTGACCCGGTGCATCGATGACCGTGAAGTAGTAGTTGGGCGTGAAAAATTCCTTGTGGGCGACGTCGATTGTGATGCCGCGCTCGCGCTCCTCCTTCAAGCCGTCCATGACGTAGGCGAAGCCGAAGCCGGCCTTGCCGCGCTCGACTGCTTCCTTCTCGAACTTCTCGATAACGTGCGCCTCGATGTGCCCGCTGTCCAGTAGCAGTCTACCGACTGTGGTCGATTTGCCGTGATCGACGTGACCGACGAACACGATGTTCTGATGCGGCTTGCTCTTGTCTTCCCATTGTGAACCCATAACGTATCACCTCTAAGGTGGCCCGCCGACCGAAGAGGCATATATGAATCGTTCCCCAATGCTTCCGGGGGCCCGCACAAGCGAGCAGCGCATCGAAGAGGTCATGTTGCCCCGTGAGTTGGAATCGCTATCTGTACTGCAACTCTATGATGAACTCGTTGACCTCAGTGTTGTGCGTCTCGGCGTTCTCCAAGTCGACGGTCCATTGGCCCGGTAGGAAGCCCCTGACAGTGGAGCCTCCGATGACCATCCAGAGGCAGTAGTCGTCGCTGTCGCAGTCACCAGCGTCCCTGTTGTCGTTCTCTATGCCAGTCGTGTTGGCGACCTCGTCATCGGTGCTGTTGTACATGTACAGGTCCAACTTGTTGTTGGTGGTCCCCGGCGCCCCCCCTAATGGCTGGTCGTCGTCCTGCTTGGGGTAACTCAGCTTGACTCGCATATAGCGAATCCTGTCCTTGCTCTCCTCGTCGTATTTCAGTGGGTACTCCCATGTCATGATGACTGGGTTCGGCGTCGCCCTGTCGATGACGAAATCCTTCCAGACGCCCCGGTAGTTCACGTAGACCATCGAGTCGGTGTGGTCCTCGAGCCCGTTGTTGTCCACCACCGTCAGCCGGACCTCCCAGGCGCCTGTAGGTCTCTCTGACCACGAGTAGGTCTCGCCGGTGACATCAACGTCGTTGTCGGTGACCCCGTCGCCGTCCGAGTCGGTGTACGTGTCAAGGTCCCACCTCCATTCGACGAGGTACTCCTCGGCATAGCAGTCGGAGTTGTCGGGATTGCAGCCCGCCCACGAGTTCGAGGCGTCGAGGGTCACAGTGGTGGAGACCGATACCTCCCGGTCACCGACGTCCTTGTCGTCCTCGCATAACCAGACGATCACGAAGTCGCCGTTGGGCGGGTCCTCACCCTCGCAGTCATCGTCCTTGTTGGCGGTGATCTCCGCGTGGGGCTCCCTAGCCGAGGCATCGATCACGCTAATCGTGGTGCTGGTCGTCGCCTCGTGGGTTCCGTCCCCAACCGCCAACTTAACGGTGTACTCGCCGGGCTGGGCGTAGGTGTGGCTGGTGGTCAGCCCGGTTCCGGTGTTGCCATCACCAAAGGTCCATTCGAACGTCATCGGGTCGCCGTCGGGATCGGAGGATCCTGCGGCGCTGAAGGTCACGGCATCCCCCGCCTTCACCGTCCCGGAGGGGTCCACGGACATGGTCGCCGTAGGGGAGCTGTTTGAGCTTAGGAGGCCTGTGCACCCCGAGAGCGAGGGGGTGAGGAACGTGATGATCAACAGGCAGGCTAGCCCGCGCGGCCCCGTCATAGTGTGCTGTGGCAAGGGTCGGTGAAAAATCAAGTCTGCGCCTCTGCGTCAGGTCATGATTGAGTCATTGTGAGCATTTCTTCCTAGAAATCAAGCAGGCTGCTCTGCCTAGTGCCCCTGAGGAGCTCCTGCTCCTTCCATCCGAACGCCTCCGTGATTCGACCGAGGGATTTGGCCAGCCTGCCTGCGTAGTACTCGCGGTCATAGTCAGGTGGCTCGTCGCCAATCTCGTCGACCAACCATGCGCTGACCTGCATCGGGCTCTCCTTGGCGTTGGTGACTACATAGCCAACCTTCATGCCGGGGGTGAACTGCAGGCCACGGGCTATTCGTTCTTTGGCTGCGCGCACGTAAGGCAGGCCATCCTGATTGACATACACATCGAATGACCACTCTCCCCTCCTCGAGTCCCAGCGCCCCTTGCAGGAGCGGCTTATCACCAGTTGCGCGGCATCGACCCCGCCCTCGCGCACGATGTCTATCTGAGACTTGGTCATATCAACAGCAGCGAGCGTTGCCCCATCGAGAATCATCTCGAACATCTCTTCCATGGTGCTGGAAAGTAGTTGGAATGAGTCTGTGCGCCTGACCTCGTAACCCCTGATCAACATCTCCTCGCGCGGCCACACCACGCGGCCCACGTAGCGTTTCTTGGCACCGTGGCTGAAGAAGGCGGAGAGCGCGGTCTCGAACTCGAGTTCGGCGCCTTCGCGACTGAATCTTTTCGCGAGCTCCTCGCCGAAACCGAGAGATTGGGTCTTCGCTCGTTCCCAATTTTCGAAATCGACGCTGCGGCCTTGTGGTCTCTTCGTCGGTGCACCCTCTTCCACAGGCGTTTTTACGAAGATTGAGTCGGTGTCCGAGTAAACGACGGTGTTACCCTCATTCTCGAGGATTCCGATGATCTCCCGGATGTTATGCCTAGCCCACTCAGTGATGCTGGCACCGATGTCAGGGTGGGTGAAGCGGTAGAAATTGGAAGCGAACACCCCGTAGAACGAGTTCATCAAAATCTTGACAGCGTATTGGAGCTGGTCCTGCAAGAAGGCCTCGGCCTCGTCGCCCTCCTTTCTGGCCTTCGCCAGAGCGGCCTTGTGGTGGTCCCTACTCGCCATCAGGTCCTCGAGCAGCCGGGGAACCAATCCCACCCTGACGTCCTTCGAGATGTACCTAGTGCCGTTGGTAGGGGAGACGCTGTGGGAGTCATCCTCGGCGCCGTCCCTGACGAGGGTGGTCGAGCAGATGTTATTGGCAATCATGATCGAGGGGTACATCGACTTGAAGTCGAGTACGACGACCCATGGCTCCATACCTGAATCGACCTCATGGACGTAGCCCCCAGCAATTTGGTCCCGCTTCCTCGGGCCCGCGTTGGTCGTCGGTACGGCGACTCCCTCGCGGTCTGCGAGGCGGATGACGAGGGAGTCTATCCAGCGGCTCGTGGTGCTGGTGGCGGCGGTCTCGACCGTAGTCAGAGAGACGGATGCCAGAGCCTCCTTGCGCGCCACCGACTTCATCTTACCCAGTATGTCGATTGGTAACGCAGCGTCACGAACGCAGTACTCCAGTACCTCGTCCGGTCGCGCGGCCCACTCCTCATCCATCCTGCTGGCATCGATGTCCATCTTCTGCCTGTCCTCGTCATTCGGCCACAACAGTCGCGAGACGTAGCGCAGAGACTCGCGCTGCGGCCTCAGGGTCTGACGCGCCTGCCACCATGCGTCGAGCGGTATCCTGCCCTTGATTGTCCAGACTCTGTTCTGCTCCCTGTTGGGGAAGATGCGCCCGGGCCTCCTCCAGCCGCGCTTGGTCTCGGTTTCGTTCATCGGGACTCTGCCCCATCCGAGGAGCGAGGCTCTGGCCATCTCTGACTCCGTGTCGATGTACTCAGATCGCTCCTCCATCCTAGGCAGGTCGAAGTTGTCTATGTTGTAGCCCGTGATGAAGTCGGGGTCCTCGGAACGGACTATCTGAGTCAGCTTCTCCATTATCTCGTTCTCCTCTCCCACTATCGGGTACTCTGTGCGTTCGCCGGCCCTGTCCACAACCACTGCCGCGCACAGGATCCAGTTGTTCGCGATGCTGGTCTCGAGGTCGAAGGAGAGCGTGACAAAGGGGGCTGGGAACGGCTCGGCCCTCCCCAGCCCGCTGATGTCGCACGAGAGTATCATGTCGACGGGATAGATCCCCGAGCCACCGGCGTCCTTGATTCGGGACTCTGCCATTTCCGGGTCCGTGGAGTCTGTCGTCTTCGCATCGTCCGGAGCGAGGTCTCCCGTCCAGAGGACCTCGCCGCTGGCCCTGATGTGGGGCCCGAGGTCGAGGTCGAGGAGGAGCCGTTGGACAAACAGTATGTCGGCGCTGGTCGTCCTCCAGCCTGCTTCCGAGAGGCCCTTCCTGACGCTGCGAACCTTCGTGGTGTCCTTGACGTAGACCCGGTAGTGGGGCCTGGTGATGCCGTCCTGGGAGAGCTTGTGCCCGATGGGCTCGGGCTCGCCCTGCACCTCCCTGATTGCGGATACCGAATCGAGAGGAAGGGGGGCTTTCGCGCTCTGCTCGCCCGTGCGGGTGTCGGAGATTTCCACGTAGGGTCTGAGCCCATTGACCAGTAGTAGAGTGGAGTGGCCCGCCCTGGAACGGCACCAGAGTTCGATCACAGTGCGCGGCTCGCCCTCGTGCTGCCACGCCCGGTTGTCGCCCGATACGATGCACACATCCTCCTCCCACTGCACGATGACTCCTCGCTGGCAGGCTGTAGCCAATCCTGCAACGTATGTCATCGTGAGGGGTCATAACAATGCCGGAAATGGGAGCCGGGGCAACCGTTGAAAGCCGAGTCGCGTCCCACCGGGTGAATCGAGGTGCATGGATTGCTGGAGGACGCCGAGCCATCGATTGACTGGGACGCTCTGACCTTCAGTTTCAAGCAGACCGACCGGATGTACCTCGCCACCTGCAAGCAGGGCGACAAGTGGCAGCCCGGCCAGATGCAGGACTTCGCTGACCTCAGCATGTCGCCGGCAGCGGGCGTCCTCAACTACGGTCAGGGCCTGTTCGAGGGCATGAAGGCCCAGCACGCCGCAGACGGCAGCATCGTGCTGTTCCGGCCCAATCTCAACGCGAGCAGGATGCAGGGGGGGGCGCGCAGGCTCGGCATACCGCCGGTGCCAGAGAGGATGTTTCTCGATGCGGTGCACGCAGCCGTGCGGGAGAACTCGCGATGGGTGCCTCCCATGGGCAAGGGCGCGCTCTACGTCCGCCCCCTGCTGTTGGGCAGCGGAGCCATCCTGGGCGTCGCACCCGCTCCCGAGTACACTTTCCTGGTATACGTATCACCGGTGGGCCCGTACTTCAAGGGCGGAATCAAGCCAATCTCCCTCAAGGTCTCCGACGAGTTCCACAGGGCTGCTCCGGGAGGCTCCGGGGGGGTCAAGGCGATTGGCAACTACGCGCCGGGGATGATACCCTCGAAGATGGCCAAGAGCGAGGGTTACGCCGAGGTCATCTACCTCGACGCCGTCCACCACAGGTACGTCGAGGAGGTCGGCGCTGCCAACTTCTTCTGCGTCAGAGACGGCGTAATCTCCACGCCAGAGCTGACCGGCACGATTCTGCCGGGCGTGACGCGCGCCTCGGTCATCGAGATTGCGTCCTCGCGGGGCTACGAGGTCAGGGAAGAGAGGATCGAAGTCGACTACGCGCTCGATGCCGACGAGTGCTTCTGCGCGGGCACGGCTGCGGTGGTCGCCTCGATAGGCTCGATAGAGCACAGCGGGAGGGTCGTCGAATACGGCGGGGGCGAGGTCGGACCCATCACTATGGAGATGTACGAAGCGCTGACTGCAATCCAGCAGCGTCGCGCCTCCGACGAATTCGGGTGGACCGTCGCAGTCGAGTAGATTTGAAGGGGACCAGCGCCGACGAGCGCGCGATGATGGGCGAAACAGTAGGCTTGGAGGCTCAGTTCGATGCCCGATTGCCGGTCTACCAGACCTTGACCTCAACGTGGTGGGTGCTGCTGCTCGGGGTGCTGTCGTTGAAGGATGGAGTCCAGTTTCTGGCAATCGCCCTGTTGGCGATGGTCTGTTCCTACGTCTACTGGTTTCTCAGGTACAAGAAACTCAGGTGTGTGCTCACCGAGAGGGGTCTCAGCACCCAGCGCGGACTCTGGGTGAGGGTGCAGCAGAACATCCCGCTCGACCAGATCACCGACATCACCGTCAACGAGGGGCCGATCCTCAAGCTGTTCGGTATGCTCATCCTCAAGGTCGAGACCGCAGGAGGCAGCGTCCAGGGGGGCGCTGCGGGCAGCGTGAAGATGGTTGCCGTGGTCGATGCGCTGGAGTTCAGAGACACCGTGCTCAAGCACCGGGACATTGTCACAGAGCACTCCGGGCCGACCGGACGCTCGACGGAGCCATACCTAGACCCGGAGGTCCTCGGCGAGATCAGAGACATGGTACTCCGAATCGAGAGCACCATGTAGAGTCAGTATTTACGGATGCAATTGCTAGGGACTGTGGCGTTTCAACGCTTTTTGCCGAACTTTGATCGGCGCTTGCTCACGCCCCTCTGCTTGAACGATTTACGCTGGGCGCGCTGCCTGCGGTCTCCCTTGGCCGGACCCCTGCTGCTGATCGCCTTGCCCTGATCCTTGGCTTCCTCCATCCGACTGCGAAGGATATCTCCTATCGCCTGCATGACGCCCTCTTTGCTCTGCGCTCCGGTGGCATCGAGGGCGTGCTTGGGGGGCATCACCAGTCTGCCCTCCTTGGCATAGGGCCTCGATGGGTGGCTGGCCTCAGGCTCCTGCCTCATCTTGCGGATACCGGAGCTGCGAGCGGCCCAGACCACCGAGTCCAGAGTCGGGCTGGGGATGCTGGCCTGCTTGGAGACCCGGCGCCCGGCGGACCTGCTCAGCCTGGCATCAAAATAGCGTGTCCACAGCGTCATCTCGTCGGGTCGTGATGCCATGCTACCGTCGACGTCTCGGGAGCGGGGTGCCTTGAGGGCTTCGCGCCGCTCATTCTTCCATCAGCACGCCGCTGACGACACCGTGCATGCCCGGGCGGCTGGTCACGCGTACACGCCCGAGGTCGGTCTCGACTATTGCGCCCTTGGTGACGATGTTGCGCCTGACATAGTTCGGGTCGGCGTCGTTGCCTACCACGTTGGTCACCGTGGCCATCACCGTCCTCCCTTCCTTGGGGATGCTGACGTTGGCCTGATTGACGCTTAGGAGGCGGACGGTCTGGGAGCCGGATCGCTTTCGGTAGTTCTTGCGGGCGTCCTTGTCGCCGATGTACGCGAACTGGTTCTCGCTGGCCACCTCGGTCCTGCGCTTGCCCCTGGAGCGCTTCAGGCGCCCGCCGGACGGTTTACGACGCGAGATGCCGTGCCACTTCGCCATGCGTCCCGCCCACCGACATCCCTTATTTCAACCGATTGGAGAGGGTCGGCCATTCACTCGCCCAGCACTGCCACGGCTTCCCCTATGGCGGCCATGAGCCCCCCATAGTCGTGGGTGTTAGGGTATTGAGGGAACTCCTCGACGACGTTGTCGGGAGGTCTGAACAAGATTCCCGCGCTGGCAGCCGCCAGCATCGAGATGTCGTTGTAGGAGTCGCCGACCGCGACGACCTCTAAGTTCATCGAGCGTAGCGCCTCCACGGTCCTGCGCTTCTGATCCTCCAGTCTGATGGTCCAATTGGAGATGCGCCCCGAGTCCTCGATGACCAGTGTGTGGCAGAGCATGGTGGGGTTGCCAAGCTTGTCCATCATCGGCTGGGCGAACTGCGAGAACGTGTCTGAGAGCACGATAGTCGGCCACCTGCGCTCAATGGAGTCTAGGAACCCTACGGCCCCCTCAAACGGATCCATCGCCTCGATAGCCGTGGTGATGTCGTCGATGGTGATGTCATTCTCGTCCAGTATGTCCAGCCTGTAGCGCATCAGCTTGTCGTAGTCCGGCTCGTCGCGAGTGGTACGACGCAGCGCCTCGATGCCGGTTCGCTCGGCGACGTTAATCCAGATCTCGGGCACAAGGATGCCTTCGAGATCGAGGCATACCGCCAGCATCGTCGCGCGCTGGGAGCCTGCGGCTTCAACTTGTTCGGCGGGCGGATGCGGCACCATGTTCTTGCGAGGGCCTGATTTCCGGGCAGTATGGTGGACAAGCGCCTGCGTCGAAGGACCCCTGTGAGGCTCAAGCAAATTCGCGACGTCGCCAAGGACCTAGGATCTTGGATTGGGCGCGACATCGACCTCTCAGGCTTCCTCGAGCAGGCTCACTACCAGGGCACCGACCTAATCCTAATCGAGCGCGCGGCCCTGGCGATGAGGATTGAGGTGGGCGGAAAGTGGTCGTGGTACCCGACCTTGCGAGGCATAGAGGCCTGGCAGGTCGAGCGCGCATGGGTCGTCGTCGACGACGGCGCCATCCCGTTCCTCGAGAACGGGGCCGACTGCATGGGGGCCGGGATCCACATTGCTGACCCGGCGCTGGCGGAGGGCGACTTCGTCTGGATTCGCGACCAGAACACGGGCGAGCCAATAGCCGCGGGAATAGCTCTGGTGAATGGCGAGGAGATGATGAGCATGACCAAGGGGAAGGCAATCCAAACCCTGCACTGGGTGGGTGACGACCTGTGGGGGCTCGAGGTCTAAGGCCAACAGCGCTACCCAGAATTGATGAGGGTCGTTGTTGAGGGTCGGATGTGCGGGATTTCGTCGTGCTCTCAATCCTCGTGCTCCTGATGGTCCCGGTCTTGGCGGAGGGCGGGACCAACGAGTCGACCGTTCTGGATGGTACTTCGCTGGTTTCGGTGGAAACCGCCGCTGCCGCTGCCGCCAACCAGGACTTCGCCATAGCTGTCGAGATCGACGCCAGTGCCGCCTCCAACGGCACCCAAGTCAGTTGGACCACCCAAATCTGCATCAACTCCGGGGTTTGCTACGCACCTGAGACGACCGCCCTTTCTCCCGACTCGGACAACAGGTTGTGGAATGGATCCATCGTCATGGACGAAGAATCCAGTTACATCAACTGGCGAATCGAGCTCGAATGGCCCGACGGCAACACCTCCTCGGTCCCGGAGACTGGATTCGGATGGAAGGTCTGGTCGACCTGCTGGTACGATATTGACGACGAATTATGGGGCGGCGACGACGCCCTCGACGGCGGGTGCGCCGACAAATTACTCGATAGGGAACAGGAAGACAAGGGGTGGCTGCCGGGATTCGGCGGCGCCCTAGCCGCTGTCTCGACGGTGATGGCAGCGTTCATGGCTCGACGTGACTGAGCCGACCCATGGGCGAAGGCGACATCGAACCGGGCTTCGTCCCCCTCGTCTTCCACGAACTGCCAGAGGACGAGATGCGTGAGCGTGCACAAGGGTTCCATGATCTAATGGGCGCACGTCGCACGACACGGCACTTCTCCAAGCGTGACGTGTCGCGCGACCTGATCGAACTGGCTGTGAAAACGGCCAGCACTGCGCCCTCCGGGGCGCACCTGCAGCCATGGACGTTCGTCGCCGTCTCCAACCCCGAGCTGAAGGCTCGAATCAGAGAAGCGGCCGAGGTCGAGGAGAAGAAGTTCTACGAGGAGCGGATGCCGGAGGCCTGGGAGGAAGTACTGACTCCCTTGGGAACTGACTACGTCAAGGAGCACGTCACCGACGCGCCATGGATTGTGGTTCTGTTCAGACACTCTCAGAGAGAGCGTCCCGGCGGCGAGATGTCGCCGGCATACTACGCGCAGGAGTCGTGCGGCATCGCCGCGGGCCTGTTCATCGCGGCGGTCCACAATATGGGGCTGACCACGCTGACCCACACGCCCTCGCCGATGGGCTTCCTGCGCGAAATCCTATGGCGGCCCGACCACGAGCACGCCATGCTCCTGATGCCGGTCGGCTACCCAGCCGAGGATGCAAAGGTTCCCGGCCTCAAGCGCAAAAGTCTAGATGAGGTCTCGAAGTTTTTCGAGTGACTAGTGATGACTCGCCTTCTCGTCCCCAGCGGGCACCATGAACACAAGCGCGATGCCCGAGCCCACTATCAGCAGGCCGCCTATCCAGTCGGCCATGCTGAGTGACTCCCCGAACACCGTGAAGCCATAGAATGTCGCCACGATGACTGTCAGGTACGAGAACGCGCTGACCCATGCCGCGTTGGCCTTCTGGTAGGCCATCGTGATGCCGACTTGGCCGCCTCCAGCGCCAATCCCTATCCCAACCAAAGCGGCCAGCGTCTGACGGTCCAGCGAGAACAGGTCGGGTGCGGCCTGCACCACGCTGCCGGCGACTGAGAACGCCGCGAACCAGAATACCACCGAAGCCGGTGAGTCAGTCTTGCGCAGCTCGCGCACGAACATGTAGGCGAACGCTGCGAAGAAGCCGGATCCAAGCGCCAGCAGTGCGTCGGGCTCGACGCTGTGCAGGTCCGGCGAAACGATCAGCACGATCCCTGCAAACGCGGTGATGACAAGCAGGGCGACGCCAGGGGAGACCTTCTCTGCGAGCACCCTGCCTGAGAGCAGGGCGACGAACAGTGGGCCGGTGTACTGCAAGGTGACAGCCTGCCCTATCGGGATTCTGCCGAGGGCCGTGAAGTACAGGATCATCGCAATCAGCCCGACCGTGCAGCGCAACAGCATCGTCCTCGGATTGTTCACCCTCAGGCTGAGCCCGCGCGTCGCGGCGAAGGCCGCTACGGCGAAGGCAATCACCACCGATCGCACCATGATGATCATCCAGACGTCGGCATGCACGCTGGTCCACTTAACTAGAGCATTCATCGAGCCGAAGCAGAAGCTGCCGAATACCATCCAAAGGACCGCGGCTCTGGGAGAGTCCTGCATGCCACCCTCGGTCACGAATGAGGACAGGTCAGGGCCATCTGTCCCGGAGGTGACTTCGCCGAGACCTCGGCCGAGACCGCGCCCAGACATTCTATTCGAGGCCCCAGCGGCGCTCTAGAACAGTTGCTATGGCCTGGTAGTCTTGACCGCCCGCGCTCGATGGGTCGTGTAGGTGGATTGGTACGCCGTGGCTGGGTGCCTCCGCCAACCTGACGTTCCTCCTGATAGCCGGCTTAACCGTCAGTTCGGGGAAGGTCTCCAGCAACTCTCCAGCGACCTGCTGGTTGAGCAGGGTCTGCGCATGCATCGTCAGTATGACGCCGTCCACACCTAGATCCTTGTTCAGCAGACTCCTGACCTCCCTGATGGTACCGGCGAGCAGGGCCAGTCCTTCCAGTGCGAAGTACTCCGTCTGCACCGGGATGAGGATGCCATCCGAGGCCACCAGAGCGTTGATTGTCACGAGGCCGAGGGAGGGCGGCGTGTCAATCAGGACGATGTCGTAATGAGGCAAAAGGGGCTCGAGCGCTTCCTTCATGCGCCTCTCGCGCCCAAGCTGCCTCAGCATCTCCTGCTCGATGCCGATTAGACTCTTGTCTCCCACGATGATGTGCAGGTTATCTACTGCCGTGGCATGGCGTGAGTCGATAGCTGTTTCAGGGCTGAGCATGAGGTCCCTAGTGGTGGCCCTGACCCTACTCTTGTCCACCCCCAGTCCGGTAGCGCAGTTGCCCTGCGAGTCCGAGTCGACCACGAGGACCCTGTGGCCCCTCAAAGCTAGTTGGGCTGCGACGTTGATCACAGTGGTGGTCTTGCCAACGCCGCCCTTCTGGTTGGTCACTGTGACCACGCGGGCCCTGCCGGGCGGCGTAGGCAGCGAGGCCGGCAGCTCCATCGGCCGGCGTGCCCTTGCCGTGCTAATCTCGTCGACGGCATCGAGGGGAGGGGCTAGAGTCTCGTCCTCGATCTCGGTGAACTCCACATCGAGGACCAGCGGTACGGCCCTCACCTCGGGCAGGGCTTCGCCGTCCTCGGACGATGTCATCGGGCTGCACGGCGCTCGGAGTGGTGTTGAACATGACGCTCTGTTCGAATGGGACGGACCGGATTTCAACTCATTCTGCAGGTCGGTCGACGTGGTACCAAGTCACCATCTCGCCGGTCTCGGCGTCCATGGCGAGGTCGACCGAGTGCTCCCTTCCGCCATCGCTCCAGTCTCTACCGGCGGTCATGGTCACCTTCCCGTCACCGAGGTCACCGGGAAGTAAGCTGAACAGCTGGATTTCCTCCGAGACCGAGAGTCGGTACCCTACCGCTGAGTCGGGGTGCCAGGCGCCACCCGTGCCGGTGGAGATCTCGTCCTGCAGATCCGGGTATCGGACCGGATCGAGGATCCTGCCCTCCAGAAGAGTCATCGTCTGCGTGCTTGGGATGGCATTACGGTTCCAAGTGATGTCCCCGTCGTCGTTCGAGCCCTGCCCTACTACGTCGCATCCGTCAGAGTCTGCCGAACGCAGCACGAGCCAACCCGATCGGTCATCTTCGTCCACCCAAGACAGGTTCCACTCGGGGATTCCGGTGGGCTGGGACCACTGGGCTTGCCAGAAGTAGCCGCCACCAAGTATAGCCATCGCCGCGTCACTAGTCGAGTAGTTGGCCTTCAGGCACGCGATGGCTTCCTCGAGGTCGAAGGTCCTAATCTCTGACTCATCCCACATCGCGTCAACCCAGTTTCGCTCCGTGGAGGAGCTTGGCTGGTCCTCCCCAGCCTTCGGCTTGAGGTAGTCCCTACCCCAATCAACCTCCGCGCTGCCGGGCGAACCCGTGTTCTTCGATATCGTCATCGAGACAGTCAGCCTGCCCTCGGGGAGGAGCTCCTCCGACAACGAGCTGACGAGGAAGTTACAGTCGTTGGTCCTCAGGTCCTTGTCGAGGATGATGTCGGCCACCTGCTCGACCGGCCACGGGCTGT
>Ga0257111_1000271_pt1 | contig 21425 bp, 20 predicted proteins | sample LP_taG_6_FD_191567 | JGI IMG/M metagenome (GOLD analysis project Ga0257111, IMG submission 191567) | Marine microbial communities from Northeast Subartic Pacific Ocean, Canada - LP_J_2015_P26_500m | ecosystem: Environmental > Aquatic > Marine > Oceanic | place: Canada: Northeast Subartic Pacific...
ACTTAAATCATTTCCAACAACCGCTGTCGTTTCAGTAAATCTACCTCCCGTTAGCTGCATACCATCGCCTGAGTCACCGGCAAAGCGGATTACAGCATCGTCTATCGTTTTAAATGTTTTTCCCATTATTTTTCTATTGTAAGGTTTATTTGATTTGTTATTTTAAAATTTTAGAAACTGTCAGCAACCAATCCCATGTAATTAACTAGTTTAATTTACCAAGTGTACTAACATCTCAAAAGATAATATACAGTCTTTAAAAATAAATTGATTTCGTATTTTATGAAATCAAAAATAAGTAATTTTAGCAAATGAGTAAAAAAGAAAAAATCAGACTTACCACACTAAGTCACGGAGCTGGATGAGCTTGTAAAATTGGTCCATCAGACCTAGCCCAGGTTCTGGGTAGCGTTAAAATGGAGTCTAATAAATCCATCATCTCAGACTATACTAGTGCAGATGATGCGGCGGTAGTGCGCCTAAATGATGGTAAAATCTTACTACAGACTGTCGATTTCTTCACACCAATAGTTGATGACCCATACGCTTTTGGACAAATATCTGCAGCAAACTCGCTTTCCGATATCTATGCTATGGGCGGTAAACCATTATTTGCACTGAATATTGTTGCGTTTCCAATTCAAAAACTTGCAAATACGATCTTAACTGAGATCATGCAAGGCGGCGCAGATAAAGCGGCTGAAGCAGGGATACCAATAGTCGGAGGTCACTCAATTGACGACCATGAGCCAAAGTACGGATTGGTAGTCACAGGCGAGGTGTCTGAGTCATCCGTATGGACAAACTCTGGAGCTATTCCAGGTGATAGTTTGGTGCTTACAAAACCACTAGGAACTGGAATTATTTCAACCGCAATAAAAAAAGAAAAAGCGAATGATTTAGTTATTGAATCAGCTGTTAAATCAATGACAATGTTAAATAAAAAAGCATCTGAAGCACTAAAAGAATTTGAACCTAACGCGGTTACAGATGTTACAGGATTCGGACTGGTTGGACACCTGATAGAAATATGTAAGAATAGCCAAGTATCAGCTACTATTAATTTTTCTCAAATTAATTTTCTCCCTGGTGTAATAGACCTTGCTAATGAAGGAATTATCCCCGGTGGAACTAAACGCAATTTAGACTATGCTGAAAAATTTGCACATTTCAGTGAATCCCTGTCACCAACACAAAAACTTTTAGCCTGTGACGCTCAAACATCAGGCGGCTTATTAATATCCCTTCCGGAGACTGAAGCAAATCGCTTTATCTCTGTTTTTGGTGAACAAGCTATTAGAATAGGAAATGTTGCTGAACAAAATAATTATGTTGTTTCAATAAATCCTTAGTTAAAAGCAAATTAAAATATAATATTTTATATACGATAATTTTAGTCGTATTTATTCTTTTGTTTTTATAATCTATTTACATATACTCCCAGACTAAAATTATGTTAAAGATTACTAGAAAAGTTGAGTACGCACTTATTGCAGTCAGGCACCTTGAGGAAACCTCGGAAAAGCTCGTTAGTGTTAATGAGATATCTAAATTGTATGGAATTCCTAGAGAGCTTCTTGCAAAAACAATGCAAAAACTGGCCCGTGCGAAAATTGTTAAATCTGTTAAAGGACCTCGCGGTGGTTACAAAACAACGGCCAAAGCAACAACTACTAAGCTTAATGATTTCTTTGAGGTTCTAGAGGGACCTACTGCTATTATGGATTGTTACTTTGACTCAGGGTGTGATCATCTAACAAACTGTAACATACGAACCCCTATTAATAAAATTAATAACTCAATAAGAAACCTTTTTGATAATCTGACCCTAGCTGATATTTCATAAAATGGATCTAAAAGAAAAAATAATCGACCTGCTAAAACAATGCTATGACCCAGAGATACCCGTGGACCTATGGAGCCTTGGCCTTATATATGATATTAGTATAAAAGATAATCAGAATAATAAGTCTGACATAGATATTATAATGTCACTCACTACCCCTGGATGCAGCATGGGCCAACACATGGCAGATGATATAAAGTCAAAAGTATCTAGCCTTGAAAACATAGATAATGTTGCGGTTAGTGTCACCTTTGACCCTCCATGGCAGCCTGAAATGATGTCCAATGAAGCAAGAAATAAACTTGGTTTTGATAGTTCTATAGCAAAAACAAATGAAACAAAAATTGAAACAAAGTGGGAATAAATATGGATAAACAAAATACTTCGATCAAAAAAGCGCAGAATGATTTTAAAAATGCTCAAATTTTCGTGACTGAAGAAGCAGCAAAAAGACTTAAAGCGGTAATGTCTGCGGAAGGAAAAAGTGATCATTTCCTCAGAATGTCTGTTGATAGTGGTGGCTGCTCAGGTATGAACTATAAAATGGATTTTGATAATCATCAAAAAGACTATGACAAAGTATTTGAGTCAAGCGGACTTAAAGTGGTCTGCGATCTCAAAAGCTGGCTCTATCTAAAAAATATTTCAATAGATTATTCCGATGATATGCTCAATGGCGGGTTCAGAATAGAGAACCCAAATGCTGAACGCACGTGTGGTTGTGGAACCTCTTTTTCTGCTTAAGTCTGAATCCCAATTATAAAAGACCAGTGAACAATAAAATAACCGACATCATTGACCAAAAGGTTAAAGAAGAGTATAAGTATGGTTTTGTCACAGATATAGAATCAGAGACATTGCCTCCTGGCATAAGTGAGGAAACGATTCAGTTTATTTCAGAAAAGAAAAAAGAGCCATCATGGCTCCTAGACTGGCGAATTAAGGCATACAGAAAATGGCTTAAAATGAAAGAGCCTACGTGGCAACATGTCAGCTATAAGGGCATTGACTATCAAGATATTAGCTATTACTCATCTCCTAAAAAGAAAAATGTCAAAAGCCTGGACGAGTTGGACCCTGAGCTTCTAAAAACTTATAACAAACTTGGGATACCTCTTGATGAACAGAAAATGCTAAATGGTATCGCTGTCGATGCAGTTTTTGATAGTGTATCTGTTGCAACAACATTTAGAGAAGAATTAAAAAAACATGGGGTGATATTCTGTAGTTTTTCTGAGGCAGCGATAAACCATCCTAATATAGTGAAAAAATATTTAGGAACGGTTGTACCATACACCGATAACTATTTCGCTTGTTTAAACTCTGCTGTCTTTACCGATGGATCATTTGTCTATATTCCCAAAGGTGTAAAATGCCCTATGGAATTGTCAACTTATTTCAGAATTAATGAAGCAAAAACAGGCCAGTTTGAGAGGACACTAATCATCGCAGAAGATGATAGCTATGTTAGCTATCTAGAAGGATGTACAGCCCCTATGCGTGATGAAAATCAACTGCACGCAGCGGTTGTTGAGCTAGTAGCACATACTAACGCAACGATTAAATATTCAACAGTACAAAACTGGTATCCAGGAAATCCAGAAACCGGTGCAGGCGGTATCTATAATTTTGTAACAAAACGTGGATCCTGTTTAGGAAATCATTCGCGTATATCTTGGACACAGGTGGAAACAGGCTCTGCTGTAACCTGGAAATACCCAAGTTGTATTCTTAAAGGCGATGACTCTGTCGGAGAGTTTTATTCTGTTGCACTAACAAATAATAGGCAGCAGGCTGATACCGGAACAAAAATGATTCACATTGGAAAAAACACAAAAAGCACTATCATATCAAAAGGCATATCCGCGGGAAAAGGCCAACAAACCTACCGAGGCCAAGTCAAGATAATGAAAAGTGCCGAAAACTCCAGAAACTTTTCACAGTGCGATTCTATTTTAATTGGAGACCAGTGCGGGGCACACACATTTCCTTTTATAGACGTTAGAAATCAAAGTGCAACAATGGAGCATGAAGCATCAACATCAAAGATTGGTGAAGATCAATTATTCTATTGTAACCAAAGAGGCATTAATACTGAGGACGCTGTGTCAATGATTGTTAATGGTTTTTGTAAAGAAGTTTTTAATGAACTACCTATGGAATTTGCCATGGAGGCCACTAAACTAATGGAAGTTAGTTTAGAAGGTAGCGTAGGATAATCAGGTATCTTCTATGCTTCAGATAAAAAATTTGCACGTCAAAGTCGAAGGCAAAAAGATACTTAAGGGAATCAATCTCCATATTAAAGCTGGAGAGATGCACGCAATAATGGGGCTTAATGGATCTGGAAAAAGCACCCTCTCAAATACGATTACAGGCCGAGAAAACTACACCGTTGCTTCAGGAGATATATTATATAATAATGAATCTATACTAGACTGGTCGCCTGAAAATAGAGCCTTAGCCGGAATTTTTATGTCTTTTCAATACCCAACTGTTATTCCAGGAGTAAACACTACTTATTTTTTAAGAGCCGCTGTAAACGCAAAAAGAAAACACAACAACCAAAAAGAATATGATGCGGCAAGTTTTTTAAAATTTATTAAAAATAAACTTGAACAAGTCAAGATGGATACAAAGTATCTTAAACGATCAGTTAATGAGGGTTTCTCAGGCGGAGAAAAAAAACGAAATGAGATACTGCAGCTACTATGTCTTGAGCCTGAGCTATCCATTATGGATGAGACAGACTCTGGACTAGATATTGATGCGATTAAAATTATCGCCAATGGTATCAACAACTATCGCAATGATGATCACGGGTTTTTAGTGATTACCCACTATCAAAGACTATTAAAATATATTAAACCAGATATCGTTCACGTCCTCATAGATGGCCAGATCGTTAAATCCGGTGGGAAAGAGTTAGCCCTGGAGCTAGAAGAAAAAGGTTATGGATGGCTTGAGAAATGAATGTTAATGATTATAAGACTAATTTTAAAAATGCAATAACAACTAATATTTATACGGATAAGATATTTGATAAAAAAAAACAATCATTTGAAAAATTCCTTGTTTTAGGCTTGCCTACAAATAAATGGGAAAACTGGAGGCACACAAACCTGTCTAGATTAAATAATCTGAAGCCGGGTATTATTAATTCAATCAAGACTAGCTCAAAAGGATATAATAAAAATAAAATTCCAATAAAAAATCTGATTGACTTAGTATTCTACAATGGTGTTTATAGAAAAAAACTATCATCTAAGTTACCCAAAGGTGTTTCAATATCAGACAGTCTGGACTTACTGCTAGATAATGATCATCTCTATGAAGACACCCCCTTCTGTCTCCTAAATTCTACTTTCTTGAATAGTGGTATCACAATTAATATAGACAAAAATATGGTTTTAGATAAGCCCCTACGAATTGTTTATAACAGTACAGGAACCGAGTCTGAAATAATATATCCTCGCGTTATTTTAAACGTAAATAAATCTTCTTCCTGTACTCTTATTGAGTATCACGCTAACAATGTAAATCCTTATTTTCAAAATGGTGTAACCCGAATTTCAATGGATAAAAATAGTAGTCTTAACCATATAAAAATTCAAAAAAATTCGCACAACATGATCGACATATCCAGCCTAACGGTTAAGCAAGAAACAGAAAGTAATTATAATTTTTTTCAATACTGTGATGGGAGCGCTTTAGGAAGAAATAATATACATATTATCATGAAAGGAAATGGCTCCAACTGCAATCTATCTGGAATCTCATTGACAAAAAACATTCAACAGATTGACAATAATATTATTGTCGAACACAAAGGAAAACATACTACCAGTTCTCAGGTTTTTAAATCAATCCTAGATGAGAAATCTAGCGGTGTGTTTAATGGAAAAGTAATCATTCAAGAAGGTGCAATAAAAACAGATGCCGCTCAATCAAATAAGAACCTTATTTTATCAAAAAATGCAGGAATGAATTCAAACCCTCAAATGGAAATATACAATGATGATGTTAAATGCGCACATGGATCAAGCACGGGTGAATTAGACCAGGAGGCATTGTTTTACATGAGATCGAGGGGCCTTGATCTCATCGGAGCAAAGTCTCTTCTAATCAGAGGTTTTATTGCTGACTTAATTGATAATATTAGTCATGAAAAAATAAAAAATTATTTGTACGAAGAGTTTGATAATTGGCTAAATGAGATTCATAAAACATGAGCATCCAACAATCAATGTCTGAGATCGAAGAACTCTTTTCTATTTTCGATGATCCAAAAGATAATCTTGCTCAGTTAATGGATCTAGCGAAAGAATCTGAAGGAATACCAATTAACGAAAGGACAGAAGAAACAAGAGTATATGGCTGCGCATCTCAGGCTTGGGTTATTGGTGAAAAGATAGGACATGATTATGTATTTAGGTGTGACTCAGATGCCCTAATCGTAAAAGGTCTTCTATCATTATTATGTAAAATTTTTAGTGGCCATACAGCGATGGAAATACACTCACTAGATCATTCTAAAATATTGGAGCTAGTCGGACTTTCAGGATCGATCAGTGTACAACGAACAAATGGTTTTGCCAGTGCTGTTGATAAAATTCATAAAATATCTGTATGAATACCGATCAAGATAATAGAATAAGATTAATAAGAGATGTTGAGGCTGATATGGTCCCATCTGGAGATAAGGTAACTCTGGTCGCTGGAAACCTTGTTCAGATCACTCAGTCTCTGGGCGGTAACTATACAATAGTTATAAATGGGAATATGGCACAAATAAGTGCTGAAAATGCGGATGCCCTTGGTATAGAAATAGAAAAACTAGATAGCGATAACGTCAGCTCTGAGTTTTCAGAACAACTGGTATGGGATCAACTAAAAACCTGTTATGACCCTGAGATCCCTGTAAATATTGTAGAACTAGGCTTAATATATGATCTAAGTATAGAGGATGGTGAAAAAGGAAAAAAAGTAGATATAAAAATGACTCTGACTGCACCCGGATGTGGAATGGGACCTGTTATCTCTGATGAGGTAGACAGAAAAATTAATGCGCTTCAAAATGTTGAAAACGTAAACGTTGAGCTTGTTTGGGAGCCCCAATGGAACCAAGGCATGATGTCTGAAGCGGCTCAGCTTGAACTAGGAATGTTTTAAATTGGCTATAGACACTCTAGTACACAAAAAAGATTTTCCAATATTTAGTGATGATAGTCTGGTATATCTTGATAGTGCGTCTACATCCCAAAAACCTAGCGATGTAATCAATGGGTTAAAAAATGTTTATGAACATTCTAATGCAAACGTTCATAGGGCACTATATAATCTTGGGTCTGAATCAACCCAAATGTTTGAATCAGCAAGAGAAAAGATTTCAAGCTTTATAAACGCATCTTCATCGAAAGAAATAGTCTTTACCGGAGGCACTACAGAATCAATAAACCTTTTGGCCTACACACTTGGCACAAAGTTAGAAGAACATGATGAAATCCTTATTAGCCATATGGAGCATCACGCAAACCTTGTACCATGGCAGCTACTAGCAAAAAGGTCTGGAGCTAAATTAAGATATTTACCGCTTACAGAATCAGGTGATCTAGATCTTTCCCAATCTGAAAAATATTTTACTAATAAAACAAAAATTATATCAATAACCCACATGTCCAATGTACTCGGAACTGTTAACCCTATTAAAAAAATAGCAAAAATAGCAAAAAGTATCGGCGCAGTATTTGTCGTTGATGGCGCACAAAGTGTATCTCATATGCCTGTAGATGTTCAGAATCTAGGTTGTGACTTTCTGGCTTTTTCAGGCCATAAAATGTTAGGACCGACTGGGATTGGGGTATTATGGGGGACACTTGATAATTTAAAGTCTTTGCCTCCATTTATGACAGGAGGTGAAATGATTGAAACGGTGACTCTAGATAGCTCTACTTGGAACAAAGTACCCTATAAGTTTGAGGCAGGAACACCTAATTATGTTCAAGCGATAGGCTTAGGAATCGCAGTAGAATATTTAAATAAAATTGGTATGAAAAAAATTCAGGAACATGAAAAAAAACTTACTGATTATGCTATCAAAAAACTGGAAAGAATTTCTGGTTTATACATTCACGGCAACCCTTCAAATCGCGGAGGAGTAATTAGTTTTAACCTGAATAAAATACATCCTCAAGACCTTGCACAGTTTTTAAATGAAGATAATATATGCATTAGAGTAGGGCACCATTGTGCGCAACCATTACTAAAAACACTGGACGAAACCTCTACCGCAAGAATTAGTTTTTATGTTTATAATGATTCTTCTGAAGTTGATAAATTAGTAGAGTCGATACAATCAACAATAAAATACTTTTAAATATGGAAACAATACTGCTCGATGACTTCATTGATGAAGGAATAATCAGAGAAAAATCATTTAGAGAAAAGATTAATACGATGAACTTTAATAAGTTTGCAGATCAGAAAGTTATAATTAAGGGCTGTGCAGGAGTTACCGTTCCAACCTGGGCTTATCTTATTCTTGTTGCACAGCTTGCACAAGTAGCGGATAAAATCTATTTTGGGGAACCTCGCTATGCTGTTAAAATATTTAATCGGAGCAAATGATTATGAACAAGCGTGTTGATTGGCCTACTTACTTTATGAATATTGCGAAAGAGGTGTCTACAAGATCTACCTGCGATCGTAAACATGTAGGCGCAGTTATCGTAAGAGATAAGACCATCATATCTACGGGATATAACGGCAGTATAAAAGGTCTACAGCACTGCGATGAGATTGGTCATGAAATGGTTGACGGACACTGCGTTAGAACAACCCATGCTGAGGCAAATGCAATCGTGCAGGCTGCAAAAAATGGGGCAAGCATTGATAATTCTGAAATTTATGTTACCGCATCCCCCTGTTATCATTGTTTTAAGCTTATCGCAAACTCTGGAATCAAAACTATATACTATGATGAATTTTACAGAGATGATAGAATAATGAAATATGCGACTGAAGCAGGTATAGAATTGAAAGCATTGGATTAGTTATTTAAATTTTATTATGCAGGTAGCTAAAGTTCATTACAATGATAAACGTGCACCTGCTGATTTTACCAGGTCTATCAAAGAAACCGGTTTTGGAATTCTAGATAATCATCCAATCCCAATAAAGTTAATTGATAATATTTATAAAGAATGGGAGAGTTTCTTTAGCTCAGATTCAAAACACGAATATCTGTTTAACGAAAAAGAACAGGATGGTTATTTCCCCCTTGGCACTGAAAATGCTAAAGGATATAAGGCAAAAGACCATAAAGAGTTTTATCATTATTACCCCTGGGGGCGAATACCAAAGAATATTACGAATGACACTATCGAACTGTATAATATATTAGTTGATATAACCTCAACATTATTAGAGTGGATCGATATAAATACCCCCGCAAAAACTAGAACAAACTTTCATGAACCATTAAAATCAATGATTGATGGAAGCAAAACAAATCTGCTCAGAATTATACATTATCCTCCTTTTGAGGGGCATGAAGACTCGAACGCTTACCGGGCAGCTGCGCATGAAGACATTAATCTTATTACTCTGTTAGTTGCCGGGACAAAGCCTGGCCTTGAGGCAAAAGCCACGAATGGAGTATGGCACAAAATATCAACCGATCCTGGAACCATCATTGTAAATGCAGGTGACATGTTAAAAGAAGTCTCTGGCGGGTACTACCCTTCCACTACCCATCGGGTAGTTAATCCTGAAAAAAAATCTAATAACAGCCGCTATTCCATGCCGCTATTTCTACATCCTCGAAATGAAGTCATCCTGTCAGACAAATATACTGCAGGCCAATACCTAGAGGAGCGTCTAAAAGAAATCGGACTAAAAGAATAGTATCAAATAATATTGCTTAAGATTATCCATCTAAATTTTATACTATATATTTACCGATAACGCTGCACTGACAATAGGCCTGGCTAACAGAAAATGGTTTTGAATCAAAAACAAGAACAGATTAGGTATTAAGGATATAGAATGCTATTTAGATAAGCTCTGGGCTACGAGTTCTGCTATGTCTACAACTTTCATATCCTCATCATTCCCGGTGCCTTTCATCCCATCTTCCATCATAATATTGCAAAAATTACATGCGGTTGCTACCGTCTTGGCTCCGGTTTCTGCTGCCTGTTTGAACCGGTTGTGATTTATTCTTTCACCCGTTTTTATTTCATACCACATATTTCCACCTCCAGCTCCACAGCAAAAACTTTTCTCTCTTGATTGCTCCATTTCTTTGAGCTCTCCATTTCGCATGATGGACTGGATCACATCTCTTGGGGCGTCATACTCATCATTGTGTCGACCAAGGTAGCATGCATCGTGGTAGGTGACATCCTCATCCATCCAAGCTTTCGGCTTAATCTTACCCCCACTAACTAGCTCGCCGATATATTGCGAATGGTGCACCACCTCAAGATTAGCACCTAATTCTGAATAATCATTTTTTAGAGTGGTAAAACAGTGCGGGCACTGTGTGACAATTTTTTTAAACTTATATTTTTCAAACGTTTCCATGTTTTTTTCTGCCATCTGCTGGAATAGATATTCGTTCCCAATTCGTCTAGCAGAATCACCGGTACAGGTTTCTTCATTCCCTAGCGAAGCAAAATCCACCTTTGCCTCATTTAGCACGTCTACAACCGCCTGAGAGATCTCTTTACCTCTGCTGTCATAGGCGCCCGCACATCCTGCCCAGTATAAAACTTCGGCCTCTTTCTTCTCTCTCATTAGAGGCACTTCTCTGCCATCCATCCAGTTCTCTCTATCTTGAGGGTTCAGACCCCAGGGATTGCCATAGTTCTCTATCTTGTCAAACGTCTCCATCGCCTCTTGAGGAAACTTACTCTCCATCATTACCAGGTCTTGCCTTGCTCGAAGTATGTCTAGCATAGGCTCATTCCCGACAGGACAAACCTCGACACAATACCCACAGGTTGTGCAGCTCCAGGCAGCCTCATCTGTGAGCAAAATATCCGTAATGGCAGCGTCCGGGATTGAACCATCAATAAATTCATCTAGATGAGTGTTTAAGAAATAACGTTTGTTGATCTCAAGCGCGGAGGGCGATAACTGTTTACCGGTTTCATAGGCCGGACAGGCATCCTGACAGCGACTACACTGTATACACGCATATGCATCTAGAAGCTGCTTCTGAGGAAGATGCTCTAGCCTGCCGGCCCCAAACTGTTCTATGGAATCATCCTCAAAATCTATTGTCTCGATAGAGGCCATTGAGCTTCTGTCTTTAGACACCATAAAATTAAGAGGCCCCATGAACAAGTGTGCATGTTTGGAGTAAGGGAAATACGGCAAAAAACCGAAAATAAGACCAAGCGCGATCCACCATGTGATGTGTTCAAACACAATAACATTAGTGTCAGACATATTTGACCAGAGTAGTGAGACTAATGTGGCTGCAGGCTGAAAGCTATCATGATGATGCTGAGCAATCTCGAAACTAGCAGATAGGAATCTGGCACCTACATGGAAAAGTATGAAGGCGCCTACAATAAGAGAGTCTCTGCGCATTCCTTTTCGAGCCTCAGGGCTTAACATTACAGGGTCATTTATTACTAGTCTATTATCATTAAGAATAAATCTTCTGATTAAAAAATAGATTACACCGAACAAGACCACCACACTAAAAAAGTCAACAAAAGCCCTATAAAGATTGCCTATAAAGTGGTTTGGGAAAAAAGAAAACTCAGGGATAAACCCATAAAGGATATCCAAAACATTAACCAATAAATAAAGAGTGAATCCCCAGGCCACTAAAGCGTGAACAAAGCCGACCAGTGGGCGAGTCTTAAATAATGTGTTCTGACTGATAAAAACTTTTAAACCTTTTGAAAGATTTAACATTGCTCCTTTCCAGTCAATAGGCTGGGTACCAGCGCCGATGGCGCGGAACATTTTTCTAAATGTAATAAAGGATGATCCCAGCGCACCAAGCGCGATCAGAATAAAGATGATTTTTTCTAAAGATGATAACAATTAAGACTCTTCATTTGACTCATTACCCTTAAGTAATTTTTTTGACGTTAGTTTCTACTAAAATAAATTTTATGTTGTTTATACTTAACTAAAATAAAACCTATGAAAATCTAATAAATAAGCGACAGATAGAAACCTAGAAATTTTGATCTTTATGGATTTTCCAACGTTTCAATCAGCTTGGGTACAATCTCAAGAACGTCACCAACAACAGCATAGTCGGCTATCTCAAATATTGGTGCATCAGGATCTTTGTTTATCGCTAAAATATTTTTTGAGCCCTTCATGCCAACCACATGCTGAATCGCTCCGGAAATACCTAATGAAAAATATAATTTAGGAGACACTGTACTACCGGAGCTACCAACCTGGCGAAAGCTTGGCATCCAGCCAGCGTCAACCACTGGCCTGCTCGCCGAAACCTCTGCACCTAGTGCGCTGGCCAGATCAAAAGCGATCGGAATGTTTTCTTCTTTTTCTATGCCTCGTCCAACAGAAACTATAAGCTCTGCGCTTTCCAGGTCTACCTCTGGCGCCGACTCTTGGAACGGCTCCTCTGAGCTTGATCTGACCAATGATGAATCAGGATTAACGTCAATATTTTCTGAGCCACTACTTCCGGAAGCCATATCCTCCTCACTAAAACATGCAGACTGGAAACTTAATATCTTCATATCAGCTGATGAGGATATCGAAGCGTTCAGTTTTGAATTCAGAACCTGCTTGATATAATAATCTTGTTCAAGCCCTACAATATCAGGAATAAACGGAATATCAAGTTTGGCACTAACACGCGGCATAAAGTCACGAGTCTGGTACGTGTGGCCAATGATAATGGTGCTGGGGTTCATTGACTTAATTACTTGCGTGACCACCTCTGCATAGCCATCTGAGTTATAGGAAGAAACAAGATCATGTTTGACCACTAGAGTCCTTTCAATATCAATAGACGAAAGCTCCTCTGAAATAGCATCTGCATTATCCCCGATCACTAGCGCCGTTATATTACCACCTATTTTTTGGGCTGCAACGATTGCCTCTTTACTCATCCGGTGCATGGACCCTCTACTATCTTCAATAATTACGAGAATGTTCATCCTTAAAATACTTTTACTTCTGACTTTAAAATTTCGACTATCCTGTCTACAGCAGAATTAAGGTCTGTGTCAATGATCTCTGTTTCTTTAGACGTCTGAGGGATAAAAACTTTATCCAGCGACTGCTTCTTCTCTGCGTTTTGACTTTGGAAAACCTTGATCTCTTTTTTCTTTGCCCCCATGATCCCTCTCAGCGAGGGATACCTTGGCTGGTTTATTCCAGACTGTATGCTTACCGATGATGGCGTCTGGAGCGTGACCCACTGAAACCATCCCGACTCAAGTTCCCTCTTCACCCTTATTTTTTCTTTATCTATTTCAGTCTCGATTGCAAGTGTCGCCGTAGTCATGCCAAGAAGCTCACCCACTAAAATCCCGGTCTGTCCCATGCCCATGTCATCAGACTGCAAGCCTGAAAATATTAGATCAAAATTTTCATCTTTTATTGCAGCGACGATGCTTTTCGCTATAGATAATGGGTCTGTTTCAATCTGTCCACTTTCTTCAATATGAATACCTCGGTCTGCACCTTTTGCGAGACCTTCTCTGATTACTTTTTGAACCCTGATTGGACCCTGACTAACAAGAACAACCTCGCCCTCTCCAATTTTTTCTCTGATCAAGAGTCCCTCTTCTATGGCATAATTATCAGGAGGGTTCATAACAAACGAAGCATTTTCTTCTTTAACCCAGGCATTATCTTCCGATATTTCTAATGCAGACTCAGATCCAATAACTTGCTTTACTAATACCGCGATTTTCATTTAGTTTTGGTTATAATTTTATGATAAACAGAGTAGTAATTTAGCCAACGATTCCCCTATCATGAAAAACTTAATAGAAAGATATAATTGATTATGCTAGATGATATCATCTTAAATGCGGTATTTATTTTTGGTAGTATCTTATTTTTATACAGCCTATTGATATTGTGGGTCAGGTTTAATCAAAAAAAATAAAGCGCTTTGATACTTACTGTATAATTAATTACTTTTAGGGACAAATGATAATTTAAATGTTCATTCTAGAGTGGACATTTTATCTTTTAATAAACCAAGGAGGAATAAATGAAAAAACTGATAACTCTTTTTATATCCGCAATACTATGTATGTCAATTTTACCAGCTCAGGTGATAGATGGTAATTATGAACTAGATAGTCTTGTTGTAAGATATGTCACCGTAGTCAGAGATGTTGATCAACCTGGAAATGATGGCAACACCTACACAACTACATACGATGACTCTGCCGCAACCTATGCCATCCGCGTAGGCTGGCCAGACACAGATACTTCACTGTTTGATTATGAGCTTCCATATTTTGATGTAGGAGATACTATCGGTGTGCTAGATGTTCCGCTTGGTTCAGCAGCTGCGCTGGCAGCATTTGGGCTTGGCCTTAATACTGATTTTACTGCTGGCTCATACACAATAAATGCGGGAAGTGTTTATCCAACCACAAACACTCAGGACTGTGTAACCGAACAAGTTTTTCTTCCAATACAGGATCAAGGAACATGGACAGATGGGGGCTATGATCCTTCAGTCGTAGGAAACAGCGTGAAATACGGTTGGGGTATTATCACCTCAAATGTGTTTGCATCGTTTGGTGCGCCTGACATGGTGAACAATGTTTATGGTACTGATTATGGTTTAATGACTGATGGGACTGAAACTGCAATGCCAAACTGGGGATATATACAAATAAACTTTACAGACGACACATATACAACTCCAGATGGACTAAATATTGGATGGGAAGCGCACGATGGCCCTGATGCTAATATTGGTATCGTAAGTACTGGTGACCCTTATTTTGTGCAAGCCGAAGCTGACCTAGGCCTATTAAATGGTATGGTTGGTAGAGCTGGTATACCTGCTGATTCAGTAACCATAGGTGCTGTCGCACAGCTTGCAGCATCCGCTGGTATTACCATAAATCTTCCTACTGATAATCCTCCATATATGCTTGGCGGTGAAGGAATAACTCACCCAACAACTGGCGAAGAAGGCTATGGGGCTTTTACATCAGAGTGGGGCTATATCTTTGACCCAACTGGTGACTTACTTGGTGGTGGAGATGGTGTGGCATTCAGTGGTGACGAGGCCCTGCAGTTCACTGGCTATTATGCTACATGGAACGTTTTAAAAACCTTGTTCGCAATATCAGAGGGTGCAACTGCCGCTGTTCTTGGCGGTGCTCTAGCGAATCCAGCGGCTCCTAATATTCCTATGCTTGCTGATTCGTTGATTGACTATACTATGTATTATTGGGATGTTCACGATAATGTTCAGGCGGCGCTCAATGATGGTCTTGATGCTGCGGTGCAGGCAGAACTTACTACTTGGCTAACTGCAGGCCTGGGACTAGTAGATATTGGAAATTTATTTTTAGGTTACGTACTTGGTGCATTAACGCAGTATGAAGCCCAACTTGTTAACTCAACTGGTGGCGCAATTACTGTCGATGATTCCGACCATGATCTAAGCTTAGATGATTTTGATGATTATTCTTATTATTACTATGATGAGGTATGGTTTCCAAATGGTGGAAGGCTTTATGTCCAGAGTTTTGCAAACTGTTTCCCAGCTAAGTGGTCTCAGTATGTTAACTCACACTGGACATATATGGGCGCATTAAGCACTGTTGACGATGGAATTCTGGTTAAGAATTTTGAGCTAAAAGGAAACTATCCAAATCCTTTCAATCCTACTACAAAAATCAGGTTTACTAATGATCGTAGTAGCAATGTGAAAGTTACTGTCTACTCACTCAAAGGTGAAAAAGTAGCAACCATTATGAATAAACAAATTAACGCTGGCACCTATGACGTTAGCTGGAACGGTATGAATACCAGTGGAAAACTTGTTCCAACTGGTATGTATCTCTATGATGTAGAATCCGATGGAAGAAGACTACAAGGGAAAATGTTATTCCTAAAGTAAACTAGGAATTAATTCTAACATTTTTATAAGCAGCCTCTTGATTTTTTTCAAGGGGCTGCTTCATTTGGAGATCAACATGCGCAATAAATTATTTGTCACCTTTTTCATATTGACCTTCCAACTCAGTATCGGACAAACATACAAGCTTGAAGGAGAAATCCTAGACAAGTCAAATAAGTCTCCTCTTGTTTTTGCAAATATAATGCTTGAAGGTACCAACACTGGATCTGCATCAGATAATGAGGGAAGATTCAGTATTGAAAATATTGAGAAAGGTAGCTACACAATAATTGCAACCTATATGGGTTATTCTACTTACAAACAAGAAATAACAATCCCATATACCGAATCAGATAAAATAATAATATTTCTAGAGCCTGAGACAATACAGCTTGAGGAGTATGTTGTAACCGCCTCTAGGCGCAGAGAAAGGATTGAGGATGCTCCTGCTGCCATTTCTATTATCTCAAAAAAAGAGATCAGAAGAGAGAGCAACACAAACCTTGGTGCCTATTTAAAAGGGACCAAGGGTATTGATTTTACGCAGTCTGGTATTGACAGCTACAACATGACTGCAAGAGGTTTTAATTCATCCTTTAGTTCCAGGCTCCTAACACTGACAGATGGAAGAATGGCAAACGTCCCATCATTAAGACTAACTGCGTATAATGTGATTCCCGTTTCTTTTGATGATGTGGAACAGATCGAGGTTGTACTAGGACCCTCCTCTGCATTATATGGTCCAAATGCTCACAGCGGCGTGTTAAATATTGTTACCAGCTCACCATTAAGATCGCAAGGCACAAAGTTTAACATTCAAAATGGATACCTAAATCAAAACAACACAGACCCTCTAGAAAAATATACATTCAGAACCGCACATAAGTTGAACAACTTCGGCATTAAACTATCGGCAGTTGCTCTTAAAGGAGAAGACTGGAGACACTATAACGAGGATGAGTATGTAGGGCACTCACCATCATTTATCGGTAGAAATAATCTTGTTCACAATAGGATAGAGGATGGAGCTATTAGCGGCGAGTTTGGTTCCCCTAGGATGCCAGTTGAATGGCTGGAAGGTGAAATTGATGATAATGGGATCGACGATAACGGGAACGGGTTTATAGATGAGAATCTTAGCTGGGGAACAGGTGAATTTGATAACTGGACAGGCCCTAAAATTGGTGACGGAATTGATAACCCTATTTTCCCAGACGCAGAAGCAGGTTCTCCATTGGTTGACTCGGCAATGGTCACTGCAGCAATGAGTGACCCGTATGGAAGATATTATCTAGATAATGGTATTGTACTATATGACCTGAGCTATAGTGACGTCGGGCGTGGATATATAGATGGTATTGATAATGATGGTGACGGCGCTATTGATGAGGGGATTGATAAAGGGATTGATGAGCCTGGTGAAATATGGTTTGATGGAATTGACAATGATGGAGATGGTAACATTGATGAGTATGATGAAATCGGAGATGTTTGGCGTGACCGCTTTGGGAACTATTATGGTACCTGGAATATAGACAAAGGTGGTTTTGGAGAATATAAATTTGATAAGAATGGTAATATTATTTTTGACACAAACGGAAACGATATTTATAATGACACCTGGGGCAGTGATGGTATTGATAATGATAATGACGGAACAATTGATGAGGTTGACGAGAGTGACTTTGTTATTAACTATGGTGGCTTACCTAAAATAGTCAAAGATGCGAATGATGATGGTATAAATGATTACCCCGATTTTAATGTAAAAAATATAAGATATGATTTTCGGTTGGATTGGGAACCAAACTCTGATATAACCGCCAGCATATCTCATGGATATGCCTGGGCAAGAAATATTAACATTACCGGAATCGCCAGATACTTGGCCGATGGCTGGGTCTACAGATACTATCAGTCAAAGCTTAGATATAAGAATTTATTTATGCAGGCCTACTTGAACACTAGTTTCTCTGGTCAATCTGATCATCCAACTAGAAATCTTGCAACCGGGAGTTTGATCTATGATAGATCTAAAAAATTCAGTCTCCAGCTGCAGCACTATCTAGAAAGATTAAATGGGGATCTAAGATTTGTATGGGGTTTAGACTATTTTCTTACACTGCCTGACACAAGAGGCACTATTCTCTCTGATAAAGATATGAATGATTATCGTGACAATAATGGAAACGGAGAGGCGGGCTCTCCCAACCATTACTACGATGAAAATGATAGTTTCTTTTATGAGACCGGTGAATCATATCGTAATATTGATTCATTAAACCAAATCTCAAACTACAGCCCTGTGGCTGCATGGGGATCTAGCCCTTATGATGCTGCCATATTTTCTGGAGATAACGTATCAGGAGCCGTAAAGGACGGACTAGATAACGATCACGATAGTGATGATTTTTTTGATGCAGATGGCAATGGATTTCCATGGACTGATAACAATGGAAACGGACTTTTCGATGCTGGTATTGACGCCATTGAAGAAGGAGCACGATTGGTCAATGGTACTCATATTTTTGTATTTGCTGATGGTATTGACAATGATGGTGATGGGAAAATAGATGAAAACATTGATGAAGGAATCGATGAAACTGCAGAAGATAATCGTTACAAGGTAAATGAGTTTGGTGCTTATTATCAACTAAACTGGAAAATAAATAATAAACTGGAATTTATTCAGGCAACCAGATTAGATGTCCACGACCGTTTAACCAAATTTATTGAATTCAATAATGATGGATATAATGACTCATACAGTCCATTCAATTGGAATTTTAATTCAAATAAAACTGATGGTCTTCAAATCTCACCGAAGTTTGGGCTTTCTTTTAAACCAAAAGAAAACCAAAACTATCGATTGACCTGGGCCAGAGCGTTTAACACCCCCTCTAACCAGGCGCTCTTTCTAGATATATTTGTTACAAGATTTAGCATTTTCAAGGTATATGCAAGAGGCTCCGACAATGGATATAACTATACATTAAATAATTCAGGTGAAAATGTATATTATGATCCTTTTAATGGAGAATATGAGGCAATGGACTCAACACTGATGTATTTTTTCCCATCTGTTGATCCAAAAATAAAAGGTTATTTTCAGGGGAAACTTAGTGACCAGCCTGAGTTGGAGTCTGAGATTGTTAGTACATGGGAACTAGGATATAAAGGTAGACTGGCTAGTAATATTTTTGGTACGTTAGACTTATACTCAAGCCACTATTCAAGTTTCGTCAGTGGGGCTACATTTATTACTCCACTAGTAATAAAAAAATCAATTTTAACAGATGATTATAACCAAAATGGTGTGACAAATATTGATGGAGAAGATGGAACAATAACTATAAACGATCAAGAAGATTATGATGAGGCTCTTGATCAATGGAGACAAGGGCTTGAGGGCGTTGCAGCAATTGGGGATACATTACCAGGTGTCCCGACACCTGTTGTAATTGGATATCTGAATTATGGTGAGGTAGACGTCTGGGGTTTTGATGCAAGTCTGGCAATATTTTTTAGCAGAAAGTGGAACATGGATGTAACCTATTCTTATATGGGAACAACTGATTTTTTAAATCCTTTAACCAAGGCAAAAGAGTCTGTTAATTCGCCAAAACATAAAGCAGGACTAAAACTACAATTTAACCCATTAAAGTATCCTCTAACGGTATCATTCAATGGAAGATATGTTGATGGTTTTGACTGGTCCTCTGGTATTTACTATGGTAAAATTGATTCCTACGGAATCTTTGACCTTCATTTAGGCTACGAAATCAATAAATACCTAAAAATGAATTTTACCATCAATAATTTATTAGATCATAGACATACAGAAATCATAGGCGGGCCTTCACTTGGAAGATTAGTGATGATTAGACTAGAAACTAAATTCTAGCTATAATACTCTGATATTTTTTAAGAAATCTTGATAAAAAATAAGCAGGATAAACAAAAACCAAGTAGTGGGGGAACTCATTGATTTCTATTTTATTATCCTGCTTTAAATTCTTTGATTAAATTAAGTTTATCACTATCTGGCGACAAGTATTTTCTAGATTATTAAATTGAAAAAATGATAGAAAGATTAATAGATATTGATAAACAGTTGATGGTTTTATTAAATAAAACTATTTCTAATCCTATTTTTGATATTGCCATGCCAATCATTACCAATCAAAATTTTTTAGCTGTTACTGGTATAATTCTAATTGGCTACCTGGGATATTTTGGCGGTAAAAGAGGAAAACTTACAATTGTGATTTTATTATTCGCAGCCGGAATGTCTGACGCTATATGTGCTCAGATAATTAAACCATGGATTGGAAGGATAAGACCATCTCATGAATTCTATGAATATATAAATCTACTTGTTTCAAAAGGCGGTAAATGGAGTTTCCCATCTAACCACGCGGCCAACAGTTTCGCTTTTGCAACGGTCCTGTCTTACTTTTATGATAAATACAAGGTGTCGCTTTATAGCGTAGCATCAGTCATAGCATTCTCGAGAGTTTATGTCGGAGTGCACTATCCACTGGATATTCTATTTGGTTCTATAATGGGGTATATATTTTCATGGATAATATTATCTATTTGGGTAATAATAAAAATGAGGGAACTAAAAAGAGGAAGAATGTGGGTCTGGTATGCTACTTCACACCCACCAAATATTTAGTTTGGCATAGACTCATCAGGTGGTTTCACACCGAATGGTGAAAACCCATCTTGATTTTTTGGCAACTTAATCTCTCCATGTTTTGACTCAAACTTATTTACATTATCATTAAGAGCTCTAAGAAATGTCTTAGCATGTGGAGGCGCCATTATTATCCTAGAATGTACTTTTGCCTTTGGGACACCAGGGAGAATTCTTGTGAAATCTAGAATAAACTCTGCAGGAGAATGGGTTACTACAACAAAATTAGCATATTCCCCGCTACTCACATCAGAATCAAGTTCTATATTAATTTGCTGGATATTTTTCTTATCTTTTTCCATTATTATTTCCTTTTAGATTTATTAAAATCTCTTTCATTAAAATCTTCCCACTCATCATTTAAACCTTCGAACTGAGAGTATTCTTTTATGTTCTCATCTGTCTTATCCTCAGGAAGAAGTTCATTCTCATATATGTTGTAGTGATCCTTTTTCTTTTCAAACTCGCTAGGGTCCCCTTCTTCTTCTTTTGTTTGGTCTAGATCATCAACATCTTCACTGTAAACCTCTGGATCAAAAAAATCTAGATTGTCCACAAGACCATTTGCCATTAAAAACTCTAGAAAATCTAGAAACTTTCTATCTTTTAGATCAGCCCTACAGTGAATACATACTAGAGAATCACTAAGATCAATCTCTTCTAGAGTGTTCTCACAAACAGGACAAATAATTCCTTCTAACATTAATTTTTCCTTTTGAAATCGGCGGGTAATATAGTTGGAGAAACTTCTTTCATCAACTTTTATGTCA
>Ga0257111_1000273_pt1 | contig 21388 bp, 22 predicted proteins | sample LP_taG_6_FD_191567 | JGI IMG/M metagenome (GOLD analysis project Ga0257111, IMG submission 191567) | Marine microbial communities from Northeast Subartic Pacific Ocean, Canada - LP_J_2015_P26_500m | ecosystem: Environmental > Aquatic > Marine > Oceanic | place: Canada: Northeast Subartic Pacific...
GAGCACGAGTAGTCGCAGGGGCGTCAGGAGCCTTCCGGCCTTCCGAGGTCGACGGGACCTCCCCTGTCGGGAGAGCCTCGGAACTGGACAGAGTCTCCGAGGTCGACGGGGTGACGGGAGTCGGCCGGACTGCCGGATCGGCGACAGCCGGGTCCGCACCGTCCAGCAGGTCCTCGACATACCGGAGGGGGGCGTCAAGTGAGAGACGGCGGGACAGGTTCCCCATCGGGTCGGACCAGGCTCGGGCCGTGGTCCGTTCCCAACCGGCATCACGGGTGTCGGCCCACGTATCTACGGTGTCGGGTGCCAGGAGGCTGGCGCCAAGCAGTACCAGCACCAAGAGCCCGAGTAGCCGAGCGGCCCGTCGGCGTGGGCTGGCGTCCTGCTCCATCATGGGCCGGGAATAGTAGTGGGACCATGTTTCACTACCGCGGATGTTGCGATTATGTTACGGGAATGCCGCGATCTTCGACCGCGGTTCGTTTACCATTTTCCTCAGCGGCCCGATCCGGACACACCGGAGAAAGGGTTCGCCAGACAACCAAAGGGGTTACCAACATCATGATGGCAACAATTCTGACACTCATCGTTCTGGCAATGATCTTCCAGGGCGTGCTGGCCGTTCTCAACAGCATCCTCGACACAGTTGGTGTCGGATCGATGCTGAGCGGTCTTCCGGTCGTGGGATCCAACCTCAACCTGATCTGGGCGTATCTCTTCGTCGTGGTCAGCGAGGTCGGCGGCTTCGGCTACGGCGCCTCCACCGAGATCCTGGGCATGGGCGAGTTCGGTTCCGACGTCGGCACTGCGCTGGCGATCACGGCCTTCATTCCGGTGAAGGACGCGGCGCTGTCGGCTCTCGGCAAGGGCCTGTCCCGCGGCTGATCAAGCTCGAGCAGGAAGCCCCGTCGCCTCCGGGCGACGGGGCTTCTCTCGTTTTCAGGGTGGGCCCCGCCCTCCGGGGGCATCCCGCCTGACACCCAACACGAACAGGTGTTCGACTTCCGATACGATCGGACTGTGTCCGCCGCCCTCCTCTCCAACTCCTCGGGCCTCCAGGGGGGCCTCTTCGGTAGCGGTCCGCTCCGACTTTCACCGCTCGAACTCTCCGTTCGACACACTGACCTGGATGACGACTGCAGGATCGACCATGTGGCCGGATGGATGGCCGGCGCTGACGACCTGTTCCTCGATCTCCTCGAGACCCTTCCCTGGCAGAGCCACCGCCGCTGGATGGTCGACCACGAAGTTGTAGAACCTCGGCTATCGACCAGCATCACCGAGCCGTCGGCTCCCCTGCGCTCCATGTCCGATGCCCTCACGGACCACTACCGGCGGGGCTACGTGGCTGCCTGGGCCAACCTCTACCGGAATGGCGCCGACGGTGTTGCCTGGCACGGTGACCGCCATCGTCCGGACAGTCTTCACGATGATGTGGCCATCATCTCCACAGGTGGCCCCCGCACGTTTCGCATTCGACCGCGTGGTGGTGGGACCTCGTTGGCATGGACTCTGGCCGCCGGCGACCTGCTCGTGATGCGTGGGCCGGTACAGCAGCGATTCGAGCACTGCGTACCCAAGGCGTCCTCTGCCGGCCCACGAATCAGCGTCGTCTTCCGTTGCCCCAGGGGTCGCGAGTTCGACCAGATGGTTCGGTCCGGCCCGTCCGGGTACCACCGTCTGGACCGCCGGATGTGAACCAGCAAGGCCCGACTCCTACTGCCTGACGAGCGGCCGGTACCTTCAACCGGGCGATAGGAACCACACGGCTGAGGCCACGGGAGGAAGCGATATGGGACGGTTCGACGGACGAGTGGCCCTCATAACCGGAGCGGCCTCGGGAATCGGACGGGCCACCGCACTGCGCATGGCCGGCGACGGGGCGACGATCGTGGGCTTCGACCGTGACGTTGCGGGTCTCGAGACCGTGGCTGCTGAGGTGGTCGACTCCGGGGGCTCCATGACCACGGTGGCCGGTGACGTCTCCAAGCGGATCGACTGCATATCAGCGGTGGACGCAGCAGTGACCACCCACGGACGCCTCGACGTCCTGGCCAACGTCGCCGGCGTGGTGTGGGCCGAGCACGTAGCCGACACCACCGAGGAGGGCTGGAACCGCATGATGGAAATCAACGTGTCAGGCAGTTTCTGGTGCGCCCAGGCCGCGCTCCCCCATCTGATCGAGAGCCACGGCAACATCGTGAACATCGCCTCGAACGCCGGACTGATGGGACAGGCCTACACGGTGGCCTACAGCACCACGAAGGGCGCGGTGGTCAACATGACCCGTGCACTGGCCATGGAGTACATCAAGGAGCCCGTGCGGATCAACGCCGTCGCACCAGGCGGCGTCGATAGCCCCATGAGCCAGAACTTCGACATGCCCGACGACCTCGACTTCTCCCTCATGAAGCCCTACATGGGCTTCCGGGAGATGGCGGACCCCAGCGAACTGGCTAACGTGATCGCCTTCGTGGCGTCCGACGAGGCCAGCCGCATGCACGGCGCCATCGTCTCGGTGGATGGCGGCCTGACCGCGGGCTGACCCGACTACCGTCGGATCCATGGATCGGCCCTACGTCCTCGGCGTGGACCTCGACGGTGTGTGTGGCGACTACACCGGGGCATTCCGCACTGTGGTGGCCGAGCAGCTGGGCTGTTCGCTCAACGATCTTCCGCTGCAACGTTCCTGGGACTTCTCCGAGTGGGGTCTGGACGACGAGGAGTTCGAGCGCCTCCACCACCACGCAGTGACCGAGCGTCGGATCCTCTCGTGGATGCCGGTGCTCGACGGGGCGGCCGACGCCCTCTGGCGACTCTCCGACGCCGGCGTCTGGATCCGGATCATCACTCATCGCCTCTACGTCAACTGGAGCCACGCCACGGCAATTGCCGACACCGTCGAGTGGCTGGACCGGGTCCGTATCCCCTACCGCGATATCTGCTTCATGGGCGACAAACCCGAGGTGGGTGCCGACCTCTACATCGATGACGGCCCCCACAACGTCGAAGCACTGCGCGAGGTCGGCAACAGGGTCATCATCTTCGATGCGCCCTATAACCAGCACCTCGGTGGTACCCGGGCCCGGACGTGGACCGAATGCGAACAGCTGGTTTTGCGCGACGCCGCCGACCGGGGCTACGAGTTCCAGGTGGCGCTTCCCGGTCTCGACCAGGGCTCGGACCGACTCGACGATCCAGGTCAAGCCAATCCGACAACCGAAACCGTCGACTAGTCCCGTCGGAAGTCGGGCGCCCGCTTCTCGGCGAAGGCCCTCGGGCCCTCCTTCGCATCCCGGGAGGCGAATACCGCCCGACTGAGGGGCTCCTCAAAGGAATAGGCCTCGTCCTCGGTCATGCCCGGCGTCTCCCGGAGAGTGCGGAGGATGGCCTCCACGGCCAGCGGACCGTTGGCCGCCACCGCTGCGGCGAGTTCACGGGCCCTGTCCAGTGCTGTTCCATCTGGCACCACATGACCGATGAGACCCAACGACTTCGCCTCGGTCGCCGACACGTGCTTCCCGGTCAGCAGGATGTCGGCCGCCTCGGTGAACGGGATCTGCCGGGCTAGGCGGACCGCCGACCCACCACCCGGATACAGCGACCAGCGGGCCTCAGACACCCCGAACGTGGCACTCTCCCCGGCCACCCGGATCTCCGTACCCTGGAGGATCTCGGTTCCCCCGGCGATGGCGTTCCCCTCCACGGCAGCAATGACCGGTACTCGGGGATGACGGGTCTTGAGTAGGCCGTCATAGATCCAACCGGATCCGTCGCGCTCCATGCGACCCGCCACGTCGTAGTCGTCGCTGGCGTCCACGTCGCCGGCCATGGCCCGAAGGTCCATCCCGGCACAAAAGTGGTCGCCGCTGCCGGTGAGGATGCACACCCGGATGCTCTCGTCGGCGTCGATCTCGTCCCACGCGTCGGCCAGACGGGCGAACATGGCCAACGTCATGGCGTTTCGCCGGGACGGGCGGTTCATGGTGAGAACCATGACGGGACCGTCACGGTCGATCAGGAGGTCAGGCACGGGGTGCTCCTCGTTAGTCGGCGGCCAGGGACGGCAGGACCTCGTCGGCCATCAACTGCAGTGACTCCCAACCGATGGCCGGGTCTATGCCTCCACAGAGCGGATGGGAGACGGCCACTCCGGTTCGGCGGATCAGGTCCACGCACTCCTCCGGGGTGAGGATGGCGTGCTGGCCTCCGGCCCGGAGAGTCTCGAGGTCGGTGGCGTCTACCTGCCAACTGGTGCGCTGGTCGGACTTCTGCCACGAGGCATAGGTCCGAGCGTCGTACAGGAGGTTTCCGCCGATGCGATCCCACAATGCGTCAGGATCCCGGGTCACCAGCACGAGCCCCGGACCGGACGGCATCATGCAGAAGGGGGTCTCGTGGCCCACCTGTGCCGATTCCGCCAGGTAGACGGCCTCCAGTTCCGGGTCGTGCACGGCGGGCATGAACGGTAGGTGGTGCCGCGCAGCCCGGCATGCCGATGCTTCCACCGATCCGCCGACCGCCAACAAGGCGTGGGGATCGCTGGCCGGACGGGGGGTCACCCACGCCGTGCGGCCGTCCACCTCGAACGGTTCTCCCTTCCATGCCTCAAGCATCGTGGCCAGGGCATCGTCGGTGGCCCGGCCCCGCTGGGTGCGGTCCCGGTCGAACATGACGAACTCCTCGTCGCGGTAGCCGACACCGGCCACCACGCTGATCCGGCCGGGGGCCATGAGGTCGATCGCCGCGATGTCCTCAGCCACCCGGAGTGGCTCGTGCAGGGGAAGCAGGAGGGCCGAAACCGAGCAGAAGAGGTTGCGGGTGGCGCCCAGCACGCCGGCGGCCACCACCAGCGGGGCGCTCATGAAACCGTCCTCGGATCCGTGGTGCTCGGACAGGACCACCCCGGCGAACCCGTGCTCGTCGGCAAACCGGCACATCTCGAGCATCTCGGCGTATTGGCGTGCATGGGTCAGCCCGTCCACGAACGGCGGGATCCGCAGGTCGAATCGGAGCAGGATCATCGATCGGCCTCCTCGACGGACGAGTAGGCACGACCACGGGCCAGCGCAGCGAAGGCGTCACGGGCCACATCCAGGTCCTCCCGGTTGGTGATGCCGATCCAGTCCTCGTCGGTGTCGACCACCTGAATGGACAGCCGACCCCCGGCCCGCTGCTCATCCAACGCCTCGGGCAACAAGAACTCGGCCGTCTCGGAGTCGCGGTGTTCGTCATGAAAGGCCGTCCACTGTTCTCCCAGTGCCTCGATGGCAGCCAACGGAAGGGCCCAGATGTTCATCGAGACCGGCGTGTCGGGCGACAACTCACCGGGCGGGTCGGCGGCACGGATTACCTCTCCCCGAGGACCGGTGCGGTCGCGGCCGATGCCGTGGGTCTCGACAAGACCCACCAGGCGACCGCCGGAATCCCGGTGGCACACGCCCCGCGAGACCGTGCCAGTGGCCGGCAGGGTTCGCCCGAGACGGAACCCGAGCATGGCCGCGGCGGCCATCGGTCCCGACGGTTCGGCAACAGCGGCCACTATCCGGGCGATGCCGGTGGGGCCATAGTGGTCGTCAGCGTTGAGCACCACCACCGGGCCATCGAGCGAAGCGTGGGCGCTGACCACGGCGTGACCGGTCCCCCACGGCTTGGCCCTCGCTGGCCCGAAGGCGTCCTGATGGACCATTACCAGGTCGAGGTCGTCGTCATGCTGGGCCATCAGGTGCCGACGGATGTCCCTGTCGAGGTCGGTCCGTCCGATCACCACCACCCGGGTGACACCGGCCGCTGCTGCCTCACGGATCGAATGGTCCAGGATGGCAGACCCCTGTGGGCCCACGTCGGCCAACTGCTTAGTGCCCCCAAAGCGCGATCCCAGGCCGCCGGCCAGAAGCAGCAGGCTCATCCCTGGTTCAGTGGTCATAACGGCGGGCCATCATCGTCTGAGCCGGATCAGTCGGCGGCCGAGTTGGGGTCCCGTTCGCCCCGCAGGAAGGCCGCCCGGGCCTCATCGCCCCGGCCCAGCAGGTTCAGTTCGAAGGTGAAGCCCTGCTCGAAGCGATAGCTGGTTCGGACATCCACCGGATCGATCCCGTTCATCGACGCCTTGGCAGCACGAATCACCGACCCGTCCTTGGAGGCAATCGTGGCCGCCACCTCGGCGGCCGATGCGGCAAGGTCGTCGGCCGGTACGACCCGTAGGACCGAGCCGTAGCCGTGTAGTTCCTCGGCGCTCGCCGGCTCGCAGCTGTAGAGCATCCAGCGGGCCCGGTGTGCCGGCACGAGACGCATCAGGTGGGTGGCGGCGCCCAGCGCCCCGTTGTCCACCTCGGGAAGGCCGAAGCCCACGCCCTCGGCTGCCACGATCACGTCCGCGTTGCCCACCAGGCCGATCCCGGTTCCCAGACAGAACCCGTTGACGGCCGCCACCACCGGTACGGCGCACTCGTAGACCGCCCGGAAGGCCTCCGCACACGACCGGTTGGCCTCCACCAACCCCAGATGGCCACCATCGGCATCCATTGCCTGGATCTCCTTGATGTCCACGCCGGCGCAGAAGCCCCGCCCCTCGGCGGTTAGCACCACCGCTCGGACGTCAGTGCGGTTGCCGTAACCGTCCAGAAGGGTGGCCAGGCCGTAGGTGTCGGCGATGCCCAACGCATTCACCGGCGGGTTGTCCATGGTGATGGTGGCCACACCATCAGTGACCGTCTCGTGTAGTGCCATCGTCTCTCCCCTGTCGTTCTGTCAGCCCATGACTTCTAGGTGTGATCAGCGCCGGACCAGGACCGAAGATCCGTGGCCGAATAGTCCCTGGTTCGCGCTCACCCCGACCCGGGCGTCGTCAACCTGCCGGCCACCGGCCTGTCCTCGGAGCTGCCAGGTGAGCTCACAGACCTGAGCAATGGCCTGCGCTGGCACCGCCTCTCCGAAGGCTCCGAGACCACCGCTGGGGTTGACCGGGATCCGGCCACCAATGGACGTCTCACCGGCTCTCAGGAGCGCCTCGGCCTCTCCCTCAGCACACAGGCCCAGTTGCTCGTACCAGTCCAGTTCGAGAGCCGACGAGAGGTCGTACACCTCGGCTACATCCACGTCGGCGGGGCCCATCCCGGCCTCGGCGTACACCTGCGCTCCGATGGAGTCCTTGAAGCCGAGCGCCGGTGGCTCCACGGCGGCCGCAGAATCGGTGGCCAGGTACGGGAGGTCGATGACGGTGTCGGGATAGGTGGGCGTGACCGTAGAAAGGCCGGCCACCCGGACCGGGTCGGTGACGCCCTTGGACCGGGCGTAATCCATAGAGCAGACCACCAGGGCCGCTCCCCCGTCACTGGTGGCACAGATCTCCAGCAGGCGCAGCGGATCAGACACCACCGGGGAGTTGGCGACGTCGTCCACGTCGTACTCCTTGGGGTACCGGGCGTTCGGATTGTGGACGCCGTGGCGGCTGTTCTTGGCCTTCACCATGGCGAAGTCATCCGAAGTAGCTCCGTAGAGCGCCATACGGCGCCGGGCGTGGAGGGCGAAGTACACCGGGTTGGTCGCCCCGACCATGTGGAACCGCAACCAGTCGGTGTCGTCGGGTCGGTCGCCACCCGTCGGCGCCAGAAAGCCCTTGGGGGTGGTGTCGGCACCCACCACGACCGCCACGTCACACGCTCCGGACAGGATCTGGCCACGGGCCACCGAAAGGGCGGTGACGCCCGAGGCGCACGCCGCATAACTACTGGCCACCTGAGCGCCGTTGAAGCCCAGCGCCCGGGCGAACGTCGAACCGGACACGTAGCCCGGGTACCCGCAGCGGACAGTTATGGCTCCCGACACGAAGCCCACGTCGTTCCAGTCGACGTCGGCGTCAGCCAGGGCTGCCCGGGCGGCATGCACGCCGTACTCGACGAAGTTGCGGCCCCACTTCCCCCAAGGGTGCATTCCGACACCCAGGACAGCGATCTCCTCCATGGTTCCCTCCGGCATGGTCAGGCTCCCTCACCAGCAGTCTCTTCGGCGATGACGGGTCGCCACTGCCATGTCAGGTAGTCGGTCTCGTCATCCGCGTAGAGGACGCCCAAATCCAACTCGACCTCCATGCCCACCTTGAGATCGTCGACCGTCCAGCCCGGTGTCACCTGTCCCAGGACAACCATGCGTTCCACCTCAAGTTCGACGGCAGCCACCACGACCGGCACGTAGGGCTCGGTGATGATGAACGGCGGAGGCGGCGGATAGGCGCTGTTGGTGAAAGACCAGATCCGGCCCCTTCGGCTCAACAGGACCTCATCGACCGATCCGGCGGGGCTGCGAGGGTCGCTGCCTCCGAGATGAAGTGGGAAGCAGTAACCGCCAGTCTCCAGACGACCCCCGATCAACTGCGGCTCGCCACCCATGGTGAAGAAGCCTTCGACGGCCGGCACGCGCGCGCGCCCGGTGGTCGTCGTCATGCCACATTCCCTCTAAGCATCGGTGCCCTGTTGCATCCCAGCGATCCTACGACGGCGCCCACGACGACAAGAACCCCGTCTGCTCGTGCCCCGACGTGTCCGAGCACGCCCGAACCAGGAGGGACGCCGTTCCAGCCGGTCGCCGGCCTCTCCCCGATGCCGATCGCATCGGGAGCTACCGGTACCGTCGCAGCGATGAACAACACCGACTGGCAGGACTCGGGCGACACCTCGACCGACGACGCGGTATTCATTGCCCGGGTCGAGGCCTTCCACGCCGAACACTGTGTTCGGATCGACGATCCCACGGGTTCCGACACCGGTTCGGAGGATCCCGACGGCCTCACCGAGGCCCGGTCCTATCAGGGGGCGCTGACCGATGCCGGGTTGGCCGGGTTGGCCCTCCCCGCCGAGTACGGCGGGGCCGGCCTGACCGCCCACCATCAGGAACTCTTCACCCAGGCAGCTTCCGCCTGGCACCGACCAGACTCTCCGCTCAGCATCTCGCACGGAATGTGCCTGCCCATGCTGGCCCAGTTCGGCACCCACGAACAGAAGTCAGCCCACATGGCCAACGTGATCCGGGGCACCAGCATCTGGTGCCAGATGTTCTCCGAGCCTGGAGCCGGTTCCGATGTGGCCGGGTTGTCCACCCGTGCGGTGCTCGACGGGGACGAGTGGATCCTCGACGGCCAGAAGGTCTGGACCTCAGGTGCCCACTACTGTGACCACGGTGTCGTGGTGGCCCGCACCGATCCCACGCTGCCCAAGCACCAGGGCCTGTCGATGTTCATCGTCGACCTTCGTTCTCCCGGTGTTGAGATCCGGCCATTGGTCCAGATCTCCGGGGCGAAGGGCTTCAATGAGGTCTTCTTCAGCGACGTCCGGGTTCCGGCGGCCAACATCCTCGGCGACGTAAACCAGGGTTGGAATCTGGCAGTGTCCATGCTCATGTTCGAGCGAGTATCCATCGGCGCCGGCGGTGGAGCGCTCAACGCTAAACGCAACCCGGAACTCATCCAGTTGGCCCGTGACCTTGGCCGGTCAGACGAGCCGGTGATCCGTCAGGCCCTGGCCGCCCTCCACATCAGCGAGGAGATCAAGGGTTACATCGGTCAGCGCATCCGATCGGCGGTGACCGCCGGGCGGGTTCCTGGCCCCGAGGGATCGATCGCCAAGCTGACCGGCGCCCTGTTGGCACGCCAGGCCCGCGACACGGCAATGGCCATCGTCGGGACGGCTGGCCAGGCGTTCGGGCAACGGGGTGATGGCGACGAACTGGACCAACGATCTGCCGCTGGCCGGAAGTGGTCCGGCTTCTGCATCAGCGCGGCGGGCATCAGCCTGGCCGGTGGTACCGACGAGGTGCAGCGCAACATCATCGGTGAACGGGTCCTGGGCCTCCCGAGGGAACCCGACCCCTTCAAGGGTGCCCCCTGGCAGGATATTCCCCGGAACTAGTACCCGACGGCGACGGAATCCATGTTCATCGACCTCACCGGGGACCAGAAGGCCCTGCAACTGGAGTTGCGTTCCTATTTCGGCGAACTCATGACGGCCGAGGTAAAGGCCAGGGTCTCGAGTGCCGAGTTCGCCGAGAATCCCGAGTACAAGGCCCTGATCAGACAAGTCGGGTCCGACGGATGGCTGGGAGTCGGCTGGCCGCTCGAGTACGGCGGCAGGGGATTCACTCCGGTCGAGCAGTACATCTTCTTCGACGAGTCGCAGGCCGCCGGCTGTCCCATCCCGTTCCTGAGCACCAACACGGTCGGGCCGACGATTCGGCGGTTCGGCAGCGACGCCCAGAAGGACTTCTTCCTCAAACGAATCCTGGCTGGGGCGATGCACTTCTCGATCGGCTATTCGGAGCCCGACGCCGGTACCGACCTGGCCGCCCTTCGCACCCGTGCGGTACGCGACGGCGATGACTGGGTGATCAACGGGCAGAAGCAGTTCACCAGCCTCGCCTACAACGCCGACTACGTGTGGCTGGCCGCCCGGACCGACTCTGATGCGCCGGCCCACAAGGGCATCACCATGTTCCTCGTGGACACCGACGATCCGGGCTTCAAAATCCAACCCTTCGAGACGTTCGGCAACACCCACACCACCTCGACGTTCTACGACGACGTCCGGGTCCCGGACTCGATGCGGGTGGGAGAGGTGAACGGCGGTTGGGGCCTGATAACCAACCAGCTCAACCACGAGAGGGTGTCCTTGTTCCCGGGGGCACGCTTGGTCCGGATCACCGACGATGCCGTTGCCTGGGCTCGAAGCACCATTGCCGCCGACGGGCTGCGGATCATCGACCACGAATGGGTACGGGTGAAGTTGGCCGAGTGTCGTGCGCTAGCCCGCCACCTCGACCTGCTGAACTGGTACGTGGCATCGGAGAACACCAGCGGACGCATGAGCCCCGCTGATTCCTCCGCTGTGAAGGTCCACGGCTCAGAGTCGATGCACCGCGTGTACACCCTCATCACCGAGGTGATCGGCGCCACCGGCCACCTGACGGAGGGCTCGCCCGGGACCACCATCCTGAACGCCGTCGAGGCCTCCTACCGAAGCGTCTGGGTTCTCACCTTCGGTGGCGGCACCAACGAGGTGCAGCGCGACATCATCGGAATGGCCGGCCTGGGCCTGCCTCGCCAGCAGCGTCGCCGGGCAGAGGCGAGGTAGGGGCCGTGGACTTCACTCCTTCGGACGCCCAGCAGGCGGTTGTGGACCTGGCCGAACGCATCATGGGCGACCATCTGGACATGGCTAGGCACCTTGCCGTCGAGACCGCAGGCGGATGGTTCGATCGGGATCTCTGGGAGGACCTCGGCTCCGCCGGCCTCCTCGGCATCGCCCTCGGCACAGACGTGGGCGGCAGCGGTCTGGACGCAGTGGCCCTGGCCCTGCTGTTGGGAATCCAGGGATCCCATGTAGCACCCCTGCCACTGCTCCCCTCTGCGGTCGCCGCCGTCATCGTCGACCGACACGGGTCCGACGAGCAGCGCCAACGCCTGCTCCCCGACGTGGCCACCGGCGGCTGCATCCTCACCGTTGCCGTCCAGGAGTTCCTGGACGACCGCCTCTCGCAGCCCTCCACAACCTTCGAAGACGGCCTTCTGTACGGGACCAAGGTGGTGGTCGAACACCTCGATGCCGCATCGCTCATCCTTGTCACCGCACGAAGCCCGGACGGGCCTCGGTGCGCACTGGTCGATCCGATGGCCGATGGCATCACCCGGGTGGAGGGAACCTCGACTCGCAAGCAACCTGTCTGGGAGATCACCTTCGAGGCGACGCCGGCCGAACCCATAGGCGACGACACGACGGTGGACGCCCTCCTAGACCACCTTCGGCTTGGCATCTGCGCAACCCAGCTGGGCGTGACCGAACGAGCGCTTTCCATCACGGCCGAGTACACCTCCACCAGAGAGCAGTTCGGTCGCCCCATCGCCACCTTTCAGGCTGTCGGGCAACGGCTGGCCGACCAGTTCGTGAATGTTGGAGGCATACGACTTGTCACGCTCTCCGCAGCGTGGCGCCTCGCCAACGGTGTGGACGCCACGGAAGACCTGCTGGTATCCAAGTGGTGGGCCTCGGAGCGGGCAACCGATGTGGCCAACGCCACCCAGCACTGTCATGGAGGCATGGGGGTGGCCACCGACTACCCCCTCCACCGCTACACCCTCTGGAACAAGCACCTCACCACCTCACTGGGCGCCGGGACGCAGAGCCTCCGGGCCCTCGGCGACCACCTCGCCCGCTGACAACCTGGAACACCTCAATGCCGCACCACGACCTCCTCATCATCGGCGCCGGATCCGGCAACTCGATCATCGGTCCGGAGCATGACGACTGGGATGTGGCAGTCGCCGAACCCTGGGCCTTCGGCGGAACCTGCATGAACCGCGGTTGCATCCCATCCAAGATGCTGGTGTACGCCGCTGACGTCTCCCTGGCCGCCCGCCACGGCGACCACCTCGGGCTACGGACCACAGCAGATCGGGCCGACTGGCCGGCAATCCGGGATCGCATCTTCGACCGAATCGACCCCATTGCCGATGCCGGACTGGCCTACCGCCAGTCGCTGGACAACGTGACCGTCTACCGCCATGCCGCCAGATTCACCGGTGACCGCACGGTGATACTCGACGGGACCGAGGTCACGGCCGATCGGGTCGTGCTGGCCATGGGCGCACGTGCCGCCGTGCCGTCCATCGACGGTCTCGCCGACGTGCCGTTCCGTACGTCGGATGACGTCATGAGGATCGATTCGCTTCCCGAGCACCTGGTGATCCTCGGGGGCGGGTTCATCGCTGTGGAGATGGCCCACGTGTTCGAGGGGCTGGGCAGTCGTGTCACCATTGTCCACCGCGGTGACCTGCTCCTCCGAGGTGCCGACACGGATGTGCGACGTCGTCTCACCGAGGTCTACGGCGCCCGGATGGACGTGCTCCTCGAGACGACCGTGTCCCACGTCAGACACGAGACCGACGAGACGAACACCGGACGGGGGTCGGGCTCCTTCCACCTTGAGCTGTCCGACGGAACGATGCTGGAGGCCGACCAGTTGCTGGTCGCCACCGGTCGGATCCCCAACGGCGACCTGGCCGACGTGGCCCTCGGTGGCGTCGCTGTCGACGAGCGGGGATACGTGACCACCGACGAACAGCTCCGGACGTCGGTCGATGGCGTCTGGGCCCTGGGGGATGTCACGAATCCGGTGCAACTCAAGCACACGGCCAACGCCGAGGCCCGGCTCGTGGCCCACAACCTCGTCCATCCCGACGACCCATGGTCCGTCGACCGGCGTTTCGTACCCCATGCGGTGTTCGGCCACCCCCAGGTGGGTTCCATCGGCCCCACCGAACAGCACCTGGTCGATTCTGGCCGTCCGTACCTGGTGGCCACACGGGACTACGCGGCAACCGCCTACGGGTGGGCCATGGAGGACACCACCGGCTTCGCCAAGGTCATGGCCGACCCGGAAACCCGGCTCCTGCTAGGCGCGCACATCGTCGGCCCTCAAGCACCGACCCTGGTCCAGCAGCTCATCCAGGGGATGGTGGCAGGTCAGACCGTCGACCAGATGGCCCACGATCAACTCTGGATCCACCCCGCCATGCCCGAACTCGTCGAACAGGCCCTGCTCGCGCTCTGATGCAAACTCGGCCCTGGCAGATGCTCCCGCTGGCCAACGACCAATGAACTGAACCGACCTGAGAGGAACGATCAATCATGGAGGACCTACAGGGAAAGGTTGCCGTCATCACCGGCGGAGCATCAGGCATGGGCCTGGCCTTCGCCCACCGCTTCGCAGCGGCCGGCATGAAGGTGGTCCTCGGCGACATCGAGGTTCCGGCACTGGACGCCGCGGTGACCGGGCTCCGAGATGCAGGCGCCGAGGTGCTGGGCGTTCGCTGCGACGTGTCCGATGCCGCCTCGGTCCACGGGCTGGCTGCGGCCACCGAGGAGGCATTCGGAGCCGCCCACGTAATCTGCCTGAACGCCGGGGTTGCCGGCTCAGGAGGTCTGCACGAGCAGACCCTGACCGACTGGGAATGGATCCTCGGCGTGAACCTGATGGGTGTCGTCCACGGACTGGACGCCTTCCTCTCCGGACTGATCGAGCGCGACGAGGGCCACGTTGTGGTTACCGCCTCGGTCGCCGGGCACACGGCTTATCCCGGGCTGGGCATCTACTCGGCCACTAAGCACGCCGCAGCAGTCATCGCCGAGACGCTCTACAACGAGCTGGCTTCTAGCGGGTCGAAGGTCGGCGCCACGGCGCTGTGTCCGGGCTTCGTGGATACAGGGATCTTCAATTCCGCTCGGAACCGGCCAGAGCGCCTCACCGACACGCTGCCCGACCTCGAGGCCGACGAGGATCGCGCAACCCGGGAGGCCTTCCTCGAGATGATTGCCTCTGAGGCCCTCAAGCCGGACGCGGTAGCTGATCTGGTGTACGACGCCATCCTGGACGGGACATTCTGGGTGTTCACCGACGACCGGCACGTGGAAAACATCACCAACCGGCACGCCGAGATCGCCGGGCGTCGGAACCCCACCGAGGCCCGTGCCATCACCGAGGACGCCCTCGACTGAGCGTCCGCATCTGAGATGCGGCCCAGAGTGCGGCCCCTGAGACAGGCCACCGGGAACGGGTCAGTCAGCGAGCGCCGCTACCACGAACTCCTTGGCCCAGCGGTAGTCGGACTTCCCGTTGGGGCTGCGTTCCAGACGGTGCACGAACACGATCCGCTTGGGCACCTTGAAGCCCGCCAGACCTGCCCGTAACTCAGTCCTTAGCGAATCCTCGTCGGCCGCTCCAGGGGTCGTCAGCTCGACCACAGCGGTCACGGCCTGTCCCCAGCGCTCGTCCTCCACGCCCACCACGTTGCAGTCGGTCACGGCGTCCAGCTCCTTGAGGGCCTCCTCGACCTCCTCGGGGAAGACCTTCTCGCCGCCGGTATTGATGCACGCCGATCCCCTACCCAGAAGGGTGATGGAACCGTCGGCCTCCACAGTGGCCCAGTCGCCGGGGATCGACCAGCGACGGCCGGCCACCATCGGGAATGCAGACTCGGTCTTCTCGGGATCCTTGAAGTACCCGATGGGCAATGGCCAGCCCAGCGCAATCTGGCCCCGCTCCCCCGACCCCTGCTCGACTTCCCGGCCGTCCTCGGTGAACACCCGGGTGTGTTCTCCCAACGAGAAACGGGCCGTGGTCTCGCGTTGACCGGCGGCCCGGGTCCTCCCCGAGGTGACCTGGCTGGCCATGCCGGTGCCCTCACTCGAGCCGAGGGTGTCGACAATGGTGCACGGGTGGTGGTCCAGGAGTGCGTCCTTGATCGGGGCGCTGAACATCACGCCGGACGACAGCAACAACCGCAACGACGAGAGGTCGGGGATCCGGCCTTCGACAGCTGCCCGATCGAGCGACTCGATCATGGGGCGTCCAAAGGCGTCGCCCACCATGGTGATCATGGTGATCCCGTCGGTCTCGACGGTGCGCCACAACTCGTCGGCATCGAAGTTCCGGTTGGCCAGTGTGGACAGCATCCCGCCGTGGCTGAGGGTGGCCAGACCGGGAATGCCTGAGGTCCCGTGCATCAACGGAGCAGCACAGAGTTGACGGATCTCACGGCCCGCATCGGACACCCGTCGGGCGATGCCCGCAGCCTCGGCCGCCGTGGTAGGCACGGTCTCCCTGAACGGTCGGAAGGTGGCCTCCATGGTTCCGAGCAGGTTGGCGTGGTCCCACATCACGGCCTTGGGCATACCGGTGGTGCCGCCGGTGTAGAGGAACCACAGGTCGCTGCCCGATCGGTCAATCCGGGGCATGGGATCGGCGGCCAGCGCCTCGTCGTATGAGATGGCCCAGTCGGCCACGTCGTCCGGGTCGCCGCCTATCTGGATCAGGGCCTTCAGCCGCGGGCAACGTGCTCGAACGGCATCCACCCGGTCGGTCAGGGTGTGGTCGAAGAAGATTGCTTCGGCATCTGCGTTGTCGAGGATGTAGGCCAGTTCGTCGCCGGTGTAGCGGTAGTTGACATTGGCCGGCGCCCCCCGGACCTTGAACGTGGCGTACTGCGCCTCCGGGTACTCGCAACCGTTGTAGAGGAACAGGGTCACCTTGCTGTCAGGACCCAGACCGTACGACGTCAGGGTGCCGGCCAGGCGTGCGGCCCGATCATCAAACTCGGTCCACGAGCTGCGAACGCCGGCCGCCGAATGGGCCGGCTGATCACCGATCTCGTCGGCGATGGCCTCCCACGCGGTGGCCAGGTTAAGTCTTCCGTCGAGGTCTCCCACGGCCGGCGATGGTAGCCAGCCGGCACGGCCCACCCGGGAGCGGGCCGGCAACCGGACCGAATGGACACGAGGCGCCATGGGGCCCGCCCCTATGCTCGATCCCCGTGGGAAACACCTTCGGAACCCTGTTCCGCATCAGCACGTGGGGCGAGAGCCATGGCGCCGGGATCGGTGTGGTGGTCGACGGCTGCCCACCCCGCCTCCCCCTGACCGCGGACGACCTGCAGCACGACCTTGACCGCCGGCGGCCCGGCCAGAGCCGCCTCACCACCCAGCGCGCAGAGGCCGATCGCGTGGAGATCCTGTCCGGCATATTCGAAGGCCGAACCACCGGTGGCCCCGTTGCCGTGCTGGTCCGCAACGACGATGCCCGCTCCGGGGCCTACGACCACCTCAAGGACCTGTACCGCCCGTCGCACGCCGACTTCACCTACGACGCGAAGTACGGCAACCGTGACTGGCGCGGTGGCGGGCGTTCCAGCGCCCGCGAGACAGTTGGTCGTGTGGCTGCCGGAGCCATTGCCCGGCGCCTGCTAGCCGAGGTGGCCGGCATTGAGGTACTCGGCTGGGTGTCCCGGATCCACGACGTGGTGGCCGACGTGGATACCGGCTCGGTGACCCTCCAAGCCGTGGAGGCCGACCCCACCCGCTGCCCGGACCCGCTCGCCGCGACCGCCATGACCGAAGCCATCGACGCAGCCCGCCACGACGGCGACTCGCTGGGCGGCATCGTGACCTGCGTGGCCAGGGGCGTACCGGCCGGCCTCGGCACACCCGTGTTCGACCGTCTGGAGGCCGACCTGGCCAAAGGCATGCTGTCGCTCCCGGCATCCAAGGGATTCGACGTGGGCGCCGGCTTCGACGCTGTGTCCATGACGGGCCGCCAGCACAACGACGCCTTCGTGCCCGGACCCGACGGCCCGGTTACCGCCACCAACCGGTCCGGCGGCGTCCAGGGCGGGATCAGCACCGGCGACGACGTGGTGTTCCGGGTGGCCTTCAAGCCCACGGCCACCATTGCCTCGGCGCAGGACACCGTCACTGTCGACAACAAGGCTGTCTCTCTGGAGGCCAAGGGTCGCCACGACCCGTGCGTACTGCCGCGTGCTGTTCCCATGGTCGAGGCCATGGCACTGCTCGTACTGGCCGACCACTGGCTACGCCAGCAGGCCGTCGACGTCCTCCCCTCCTGAGCTAGAACGCGACGCGTTGCTGACGGCGGCCACTCGACCCGATCCGATCTACGGGCGGGTCGTTCCCTACACTCGGGGAAGACCCTGATGGCCCCAGCGGAGGCACCCGACGTGAGCAAGCCCGACCTGCGAAACAACCCGGCATTCAAGTCCGAGAAGCCCATTCCGTACGAGATCCCGACGTTCCACGACGTCGAGGCCGAGCGCCGACACCGTAAAGAGCGCCTGGCCGCCGCCTTCCGGATCTTCGGCAAGTACGGGTTCAGTGAAGGAGTGGCCGGCCACATCACAGCGCGCGACCCCGAATACACCGACTGTTTCTGGGTCAACCCGTTCGGAACGCCGTTCAGCCACATACGGGTCTCGGACCTCCTGCTGGTGAGCCACACCGGCGAGATCATGCACGGCGACTTCGCCGTCAACCAGGCGGCTTTCGCCATCCATTCCGGCCTCCACATGGCCCGCCCCGACGTGGTCGCCGCGGCCCACTCCCACTCGCTGTACGGCAAGGCCTGGGCGTCACTCGGTCGACCGCTGGACGCCATCACCCAGGACGCCTGCATCTTCCACGACGACCACGTGGTGTTCGACGACTACACCGGAGTCGTCAACGACCCCGAGGAAGGCAAGCGCATCGCCTACGCCCTCGGCGACCGGAGTGCAGCCATCCTGAGGAACCACGGGCTGTTGACGGTGGGACAGTCCGTAGAGGCGGCCACCTGGCTCTTCGTGACCATGGAACGCTCCTGCCAGGCCCAGTTGCTGGCCGAGGCGGCGGGTACGCCGATCATCATGGATGACGAGACCGCAGCGGTGACCCACCGGCAGGTCTCGGGCAACTTCGCCAGCTGGTTCAGCGCCCAGCCGTTGTTCGCCCAGATCCTCCGCGAGCAGCCCGACCTCCTGGACTGACGCCCGCACCTGATTTCGGGCCGACATGGACCTCAGGAACGGCCGCTGACAAAGGGCAGGTCGACGTGATGGGCGACCAGAACGGTCAGGCGGCGTGGGTGATCAGGAGGCGTTCAAGGTCTCGTCGGTAGAGGATTCGGATGTGGATCCCGGGGTGGCGTTCCCGCAGCAGACGGACCTTGCGGTTCTTGCGGGTCACAAGCGACTGGCGGAGCGTGGTGACCTCCAGGTAGAGGTCGTGATCAGGCAGGTAGAAGTCGGGGGTGAACGCCGTGCGGGGGTTGCCGTCGGGGGCCGTCTCCAACACGAAGGTTCGGGGCTCGTAGTCCCAGGCGATCTCGTAGAAGTCCAGCAGGTCGGCCACCTGCTGCTCGGACTCGTGGGCGAAAACAGGGTCGATCGGAAGCGCTTCGACCCGGAGCCTCCGAACCTCGCCCATCCCGTCTCCCCCGCCCGACCGTTGTTCCTAGTGACCGACCGCCCGGTCGACCGGGGCTGCTTCAACAGCCCGGCGACCCTCCGGATACAGCTCCACGATCCGGGCATCGACCTGTTCCTTGACCCCGGAGAGCGGGAGGATGTTGAGCACGCCCTGACCGTGACGCAGCAGGTCGACGATCTCGTCCTCGCCGGTGCGGACCATGACCGATGAACCACTGATCACCAAGTTCACCCGGGTCACGTCCTTGTCGAGTTGTGTCGTCAGGTAGGCGAAGACCTCGCGGACCAGCTCTAGGCGGATGCCGGCGTCCAGAAGCGACTTGACGGCCCGCAGTTCCAGCAGGTCTCGGTAGGAATAGAGGCGTCGGCTGCCGCTGCCGGTCGCCCGGGCCATCGACGGTCGGACCAACTCGGTTCGCGCCCAGTAGTCCAGTTGACGGTAGGTGATGCCGGCGATCTCGGCAGCCCGCTTGCCCGGGTAACCCTCGGGCCCGACGGACTCCTGTCCGGTTCTCGGCAACGATGAAGATGAATTGGTGGCCATGGGACGTCTCCCTCGAATCGGACTCGGCGTTCCATCGGTGGAACTACAGCCCTGTGACTCGTGACAGCGTAGGCATGGTGCCTCCACGAATCAAGGATTTCGCACTCAGCGTGGCAATTCTCGCGCTCAGCGCGCGAACAACCACGGGAGTAAGGCCGAGCAACGACGTCTGATCAGGACTCGAAGTCCTCGGGGTCGACCGAATCCAGGAAGGCCCGGAACTCCTCGACCTGCACCTCGGCAGCCGGTACTTCGGATGACTCCGCAGCGTCATCGGTCGGCGGCGGCACAAAGCCCGCCTCGTCGACCACCTCTTCGGCGGCGAACACCGGGGCACCCGTTCGCACGGCCAGGGCAATGGCATCGGATGGTCGAGCCGAGATCACCTCGATGCCCACCGGCCCCCGAAGGGTGACCTCGGCGAAGAAGGTCCGCTGGCGTAGTTCGGTCACTACCACCTGCTCGACGGACACCGAGAAGGTCTCCAGAAGAATGGCCATCAGGTCGTGCGTCATGGGACGGGGCGGATCCTGGCCGGCCATGGCTAGACCGATGGACTTGGCCTCGGGTAATCCGATGAAGATGGGCAGCATCCGCTCGCCGTCAGCCTCCCGCAGCAGGACCACCGGGGTGTCCGATGGCAGGACCTCCTGGACGCCCAACACCTCCATGGCGATCATCGGTCGCTCCCATCGGCCGGAACTGTCAGGGCGACGGGCGGGTGGAACAGCACCCCGAGACCCTAGTTGTGCGTCTCGGCCCGTCCCGTGTTCCTCACGGCATCCACCATCTCCGGACCACCCCGGTCCAGTTCGACCAGGTCCACCTCGACCACCGCCGGGAGGTTGCGGAACTCTCCCCGGTGGTCCAGTCCGAATCCGACCAGGAACGTCGCCCCCGTGTCGAATCCGACATGATTCAGATCCATGGGTAGGACTCGGCGATCGACACGATCGAAGAGGGTGCAGACCCTCACCTCGGCCGCCCCATGGGAGGCCAGATGGCGCCGGAGGTAGTCGAGACGGAATCCCGTATCGACCACACCCTCCACCAGTAGGACGTTGCGTCCGGTCACGTCGATCGACAGGTCCCTTGTGAGGCGAACACGACCGCTGTCTGGCAGGAACGAGCTGAGGGCCAGGAAGTCGATCTCGACGGGCACCGGGAATCGCCGCACGAGGTCGGCCATGAACGGGAGACAGCCCTTGAGCACCCCTACCACCACCGTGTCGACATCCACCCAGTCGGCCAACTCATCGGCCATCGCGTCAATCCGATGACCGATCTCCTCGGCGGTGCGATGGAGCTTCGGTCCGTTCACCGGCCCACCGTGCCGAGCTCTCGCCGCACTAGCAACTCGTGCAGCGCCGAGCCGGCATCGGTCAACTCGTCGACCAACTGCCGAGCCTCGGTCAACGATCGACCGTGGGTGGAGTCCCCGGTCACCGGACTCCCCCGGCCCCACGATCCCCCACCGCCGGCCACCGGACCTACCAGCTGTTCCAGCAGCCCGGCTTCGCGCTGCGCGGCTACCAGGTACATCCGTAGATGACGGACGTCAAAACCGTGGCCCACGAAGCACGCGGCAACCCGGCCGACCAACACCGCCTCGTCGTCGTACACCGTGCTGGATCCGGCTTCACGACCCCGGACCAACCCAAGCCGTTCGAGCTCGGAGACCGTGTCCTCGTCGAGGCCTACCATGACAGCCAGCTCGCCTAGGGAGACGCTCACCGATCCGGACAGTGCGCCACCTTCGGCGGAACGTCCCCGGCGACCGACCCGCTCCCGGAAGGCGGGCACATCAGCGTCGCCGGCGCCCCCGTCGTCGGCCGGGGCGCCTTCGTCGAGCATGCCGGCGATCACCTTCAACGGCAGGTGGCGGTCCCGCTGGAGCCGGAGGGCCCGGATGACACGGGCCACGTCCTCCTCCTCGTAGCGCCGATAGCCGCTGGCCGACCGAGCCGGGCGAACCAGACCCTCGGCCTCCAGGAACCGCAACTTGGAGACGGTCACGTCGGGGAACTCGGGCTCCAGGACGATGACCA
>Ga0257111_1000274_pt1 | contig 21387 bp, 17 predicted proteins | sample LP_taG_6_FD_191567 | JGI IMG/M metagenome (GOLD analysis project Ga0257111, IMG submission 191567) | Marine microbial communities from Northeast Subartic Pacific Ocean, Canada - LP_J_2015_P26_500m | ecosystem: Environmental > Aquatic > Marine > Oceanic | place: Canada: Northeast Subartic Pacific...
CCTCGTGGCCGCCGGAAGCCAAGTGCGAGGCATGCTCGATGCTGCTGGCTGGACGTGCCACGCTCATTTACATAGCGTAGGTGCGATTACTTCCAGTCCCCTCTTTGAGCTAGACCGCTCAATACCATTGCTCCCGGATAGCGACATGGAGCGTCTTAACTGCAGGGACCCCGAGGCCGCCCTCCTTATCTCCGACTACTTGGATTCAGTCAGAAAGGACCAAGACACCATAGGCTCTGTCGTAGAACTCCTAATCGAAGGACTACCCATTGGAGTCGGCGAGCCTTGGTTCGATGGCATTGAACCCGCATTGGCGCGCGGCCTCATGGCGATTCCGGGTGCCCGCGCCGTCGAGTTCTCACTTGGTTTCGAATCGTCTGGGATGCGAGGCTCAGAGCATAACGATGCATGGCTCCCGGGCGTTGAATCACCAGTTCTAGAGGGGTCTGATAATGGGGCTGCTGATGGGGCGCTGGGAGGACGGTCAACTGGTGCGCCAATCCACGTAAGAGTTCATTTCAAGCCTCCGAGCAGCATTCCACGGGAGCAGTTCACACTGCATCTACCTAGTAATGAGACGCGCGCGCTCAAAGTTGGTGGCAGGCACGATCCGGTCATTGGACCTAGGGCTGCTCCCGTGGTTGAGGCCGTTGCCATGTTAGTGGTTTGCGACCTTGGCATGATGGGGGGATTCTTGCCCATTCACGACTGACGCTCAAGGTACTGTTGAATCCTTAGTGGCAGGTTGATTGCGAACATGGATGCGATTACCATGAAGACCAGTATCGTTCCAAGGGCGACTCCGTAGACGCTAGTCAACTCGACACTTTCCCTGAGCCTGTTCGCAGCCACCTCGTCGAAGATTCCTACGAAGGCAGGGATGATGAGGTTGATGAAGAGCGTTATCATGGCCACGAATCCCGCTATCACGGGTGTGATTCCCAGAGCCCGCCCGTATCTACTGGTGATCTTGTTGACATTCATCACATAGACCTCTCCGGTTCGAATGGAAGTGTCTAGGATGGAGAACCTGATTATTCCGCTTGAGATCTCTATGTACATGACTAGGAAGATGGCATAAAGGATTAGAAGGAGTTTCTGTGAGATTTCACCCTCGGGTAGGAAACTCAAGCCGAACTCAACTTTGCTTCCAGCGAACCTTATCGTCACGAGGATGAGTGCGACGTACGATGCCAGCATCGCACGCTGATCACGCTGAAAGATCCCATAGAAGCCTCCAACCAGTCCGATCAGAATGAGTCCCAGGTGGATTACCATACCCAATGCACTTACTCCGATGGCGTTCGTGACGGCGAACCACGCGGTCCCGGACACTGGAGTAAGCATGAAGGTGAGGAAGCAAAGGATTAGGAGGGCGGCTGACGACCTCATTTGGAGGGAAACGACCATTCTGTCGGGAGCTAGAAAATTCCTCTTCGCTACCACCGGCCCACCGAAAATCGTCTCGACCCAACTCGGAACGAGCACCTTTGGAACGGCGTCTTCGGGTATCTCCGTGTCCCTCTTAAGGGTGCCAGCGGCCCTCTTTCGACTTGGGGCAGAAGACCGGACGACCTTGCCTTCATACAGGTGAGAGGTGTCTACAGGCCCCTTCGCATCGCTCTGCTCTGCCATCACAACTCACCTCAGAATCCTCTGGCTCCTGCAAGAGCCGTGTACAGCAGCATGTCCGGCTCCCAGTCCATCACATATGCCCCCAAGCCGCGAAGCTCAGTCATCAGAATATCGCGCTCGGTCTTAAGGACCTCGTACCCCGTCCTGTCTAGTCTCCTTGCGTCGAACTCGAACTCGAGGCTGCTAGGTGAGAGCACTGTGACTTCGAAGCTCCTAGCCCTGAGGTCCCGTACCGCATCTACGATTGTGGGGTCGTCCTCGAGGGGTGAAAGGATGATGATTGGGCTTCCACGGTGGATGTGGGGCATGATGCGGTTGGTGACAATCCTGAGGGGGGTGTTTCCCTTAGCCATGGCACCGGCGAGCTTTGTCAGAAGGATGTACAACTGCTTCTTGCCAGTGTCTCTGTCAACCGACACTATCTCGTCACCGTAAACCACCAATCCAACGGAATCACGGCGAGAGAGGAAGAACTGTGAGAGGCTAGCTGCAGCGCGGGTGCTGAAGACGAGTGAGTTCCGGCTAACTGGACCGGTTTCGCTCACCGCCCTGCTGTCGACGATGAGGATTACGTCGCTTACTGCATCACGTTCGAACTCGTTCACCATCATCTTCCCGTCCTGTCGGGCCGTAGCGTTCCAGTTGATCTTCCTCATCGGGTCCCCGGGGAGATATTCTCTGAGGTTGTAGAAATTCGAGCCTTCACCGGGGTTTCTGATGTTTACAGCCCCAGTGAAAATTTTCGGGACCCTGCTTTTGATCATCGCGTCCTTGATATCCTCCATCTTGGGGAACACTAGGAAGTCGTCGTAGAGCTGAATCTCACGCTCGTTGTGGAACAGCCCGAACTCATCTTGGACTCTGATGCAAACGGGCCCTACGGTATAGAATCCTCTAAGTGGAGTCTCGATGGTATAGGAGATCTCGGTCTCCCTATTGGGACCTATCTCCATTAGCACGTAGTTGGCCCCCTTCTTGATTCTCATCACCTCGGGGACGCGGTCGCGTAGTTCGAGGACCTTGGAGAGGTTTGAGCGATTCTGCAGTCGCAGCGTGACATCGATCTCCCCATCCTCAAAGACCCGGGCTGCTGAGATCTTGCGCAGGGCGGCGATATTCTGGAGTTGAATCCCCTCGTCCGCCTTCATGTCCTCAATCCTCCTTCCAGTAGCGGCGACGTCGCCGTGGGCGGTCCTCATGGCAGCCCAAGTTAGGAATGAGAGTAAGACGACGGCGACGGTTACGAGTTGCTGGTTACGCAGAACGAGGCCTAGCAGATACATGGCAATTGACAGCGATGCGAACATCGCTGACTTTCTGCTCCATGCCATTGCTCCCTACTCCCGAGTGGATTCCTCAGACCGTCGGGACAGGGACCTGACGTAGTATCTCCTGTATGACCTTGCCACTCTCAAGCCCCTTAATCTGGTGCTCAGGCTTCAGTATCAGTCGGTGAGCCACAGCAAGTTCTGCGATGGACTTCACGTCATCTGGCGTAACGAAGTCTCGGCCTCGCATCGCCGCGGCGGCTCGACTGGTCTTCAGGAGCGCCTGCGAACCACGAGGAGATGAGCCTACCAAAACACGGGGGTCCTCTCTGGTCCTCGCGACAATCTCGACCATGTACATCCTTATTGCGGGGTCGACGTAGACTTCCTCGCAGGACTGCTGCATCTTCACAACGATGCCCGGCTCTGTGATGGTGTTCACATCGACCTCATCCTTCTTCCTAGCGATTCTGCGTTGGAGGATTTCGTCCTCGTCCGCCCTGTCCGGATATCCGACCATCATCTTCATCATGAAGCGGTCGAGTTGGGCCTCAGGCAGCGGGTAGGTGCCTTCCTGCTCAACGGGGTTCTGGGTTGCCATAGTCAGGAATGGCGACGGCAGCTTGTGAGTAACTATGCCGACCGTGACTTGCAGTTCCTGCATGGCTTCGAGAAGGGCAGCCTGCGTCTTAGGTGGTGCTCTGTTGATCTCGTCAGAGAGTAGCAGGTTGCAGAAGATGGGTCCCGGCTTGAAGGTGAACTCGCCCTTCTTGGCGTCGTAGATGTTCGTTCCCGTGATGTCAGCGGGAAGCAGGTCCGGGGTGAATTGAACACGCTTGAAGTCGCAGCCGAGGGCGTCGGCAAAGGTGTTTGTCATCAGGGTCTTGGCGAGTCCGGGAAAGTCTTCGAACAGGAGGTTCCCGTTTGAGAGGATGTCTACCATGACGTTGTCGATGACGTGTTCTTTTCCAACGATGACCTTCTGGACCTCGCTGCTAATCGCCTGCCCCATCGCTCCGGTAGCGGTCAGTACCTCATTCATCTTGCTCGTTCCACGAACAGCTTCGGCCTTTTTCTCGAGCGCGCTGTTGTGGCTATCTGTAGTCGGTGCTTGTTTTCCTGCCGGTTGTGTTGCATTCATTTTCATCTCTCCATTGTTCAGTTATCCTTTCCCCATCGCCTGATGGCCTGCATGAGCCTGCGTAGCTCCTGGGACGAGTACGTGCGGCTTTGGCTATAAGCCAATTCCACGAGGCGAGGATCTCCGATTAACGCCTGAATCTCAGGCGGAGGCTTCGATGCCATTTCATCACGAGTAAGGTCGTTTTGGACCCTGATTTTGGTGAAAAGGGCCTGTTGTACGCGTTTGCGATAACTGCTGGGATCAAGTTTGTTTGGTCTCTGGTTAAATCTGGTCAGGTCGAAAACGTGCCTCCAGTTCTCCTTTTCCGGCACCACCATCATCGCTACAAGGAGTAGGAGGCCCACATTGAGAACAACAAGCCACTTTAGGAATTCATTCGATGTCAAAAGTACTACCGTTCCCATGGTCTCCACGAAGGGTGCCGAGACCACTCCTGTAACATGACGGCTCTCATCGAAAACAATCTGGAAGTTTGACTTGTCACCTGTGGAATCGCCCTGCCTAATCTGAGCAGAGAGGTTGACGTTGTCGAATTCCATCATGTCATGGACTAGGAGCCTGAAGTACCTTTGATTACCGTCCCACTCGTTGTTGTTCAGAATTTCCCTGGTCCAGCAGTTGTTCAGAGTATAGTCTCCCACGGACTTGCAATCCTTGCTAAGCCCTTCGCTCTCGGCGACACCGAGCTCCCACAGGAGGTTCGAGAAGGCCTCTTCGTCGGAGACGAAGACTATGCTGCCAGTGACTTCTAGTTCCCCTAATCCAGTTGAGAGCGCGCCCCTGCTCTCGGTCGGCAACTCGTCAAAGACCTCGATTCCTGGGTAGTCGAACCTCATTACCAGCTTCAGGTCACCGGGAGCTGGGTTCCTGAGGTCCGTGGGATCGCCATTACCCTCAATATCGATGAACGCAGATGGGGATGCCTTGGCCAAGGTCATGATCTTCCGGTGACCTGGGTCCTCGATGTCGAGGAGCAGCGGTTCGAACTTCAGACCTGTTGGGGACCTGAACATTATTGGTATCCGACAGTCGGTCGGAACGTAGTTCTCAATTTGGAAGGCGGTGCAGCCCTGCATCAACGCGCCGGGTGTCATCTGGTCCACGTCTTGCTTGACTGATGAGGCACTCCAGACGTTCTTCCAAGAGATTGCGGACGCCTGACCTTGTTGGTCATGAACCACCCAGTGCTGCTTTTCGTCCAGCATCGGGGAGTTGAAGAACGTGATTCCGAACATGCCGGCGAGCCTGTTTGCGTTGGTATTGTCAGCAGCCACGATGACCTTGCCACCCCGCTCAGTGACAAACTTGTAAATTTCATCGGCCTCGGTGTCATCGATGGGTTTCTCTGGCCCTATAATTGCAAGCAGTGTCCTATGCGGATCTTTCCAATCGTTAACCAACATCGGTGTGGACATTGTGTTCGCCACGAAGTAGCGCTCTTCGTTCGAGAACGTGTCTCTCATGTCGGATAACTGGTAGAAATCATCCTCTTCGTAGGCAGAGTAGGCGGTGTCCTTGCCGATGACGAAAATCATTGGAAGCAAGAGCAACAGTGCTGAGGTCACTGCTAGAGATGAGATGACGTAGGAGTTGAACCTAGTATTCTCGTCCTCGTTTCCAATCATAGTGAGTCAAATCCAATCTAGCGAGTGTGCAAACTCTCCAACAGCATTGGCTGCGACCGACGAATCACGGTTATATGTTGCTGAGTAAAGTTCGCCACTACGGCCCCTAATCACAGCGTAGTCACTTGAATTGACTAAACTAATCGCCGCTTGGAGACTCGTGGTAGAGCAGCGATGAAACTTAGGATTAGAATTAGCACGCTAGGGGCTGGTAGATTAGAACTTACAACTTCCAGTGGGTCATCGGGTTCCCCAGAATCGCCATCTCCCTCTGATTCCTTGAGGGGGGGCTCCACAGAGACTCGTACCTCGTCGCTTACTACGACTGACTCGCCAGAATTCATGGCACCGTTAGAGGCCACTGTCACCGTGATATCGCAGTGCCGCTTGGGGTGGCTCTCGGATGCTGTGGCTTTGAGGTCAGTCTGCTTGGTCTTGCCAGGGCCAATGTTGTCCATCATAAGGGAATCGAGCCCGTTATCGGTGGTGAGCAGGGGGCAGTCGTCAGAGACTTCGATGTCCCCCACTTTGTCTTGGACATTTCCAGTATTGGTGACGGACACCCTGAGGATGATATCTGTACCGGCGTTCATGGAACCAATTGGGTCAGCGACGTCAATGCTCAAGTCATGGATAGTGGGGATAATGAGGTCGCCTTCCTCGCTCTGCTGGGAATTGAGAGGGTCCGGGACACCCTGTCGTGCTATGACCGTCGCTGTTATGGAGAACGAGTCCTCCTGCCGCGCTTCGAAGTTGAACACGTCGATGCCGCTGACTTTCAGGTCAAATGTCTCGTTCGATCCAGCAGCGACGGTCGCGCTTTCGGGTGCATCGTGATCGGCGCCAAATGGGATATCGTAAACAAATTCCAATTCTATTTCCACGAATCCGGAGTTCTCTACGAAGAACTCTATCCTAACAGCACCATCCCTGGAAATTTCGAAAGGCGTTTCTGAATCGTCCCCTAAGTACATAATCCCGAGATCCCAAGCATCGAGATTCTGTGCCATTAGGGGGCTCGTTGGTGCTATAAGGGTCAGTAAAATTACTGAAAGCAACAGCGAACGCACGCTTCGTTCCACTATCTCACCAGTAGGTCCCTGCTCGCTCGCTTTGTTAAGACCTTGACCATCTTTCGTCTGTAAGATGGGGGGAACCAAGTATTTAGAACCGGGTTTACCGCCTTTCGGATGGAATCTGCCAAGGCTTCAATGCTGACCTCGCCCTCCCAATCAGCCAATGCAGCGGACGCTTCGTCCTGGTGCAAACTAGGGACGGACCCCAACCCTGTGGTGGCTACTCTCAGGTCTGAAGGCGCTCCTTTTCCTTTCTTCCATGCAACCACTACACCCGCTTCGGGGAAATCCCAAGCCTCACGCTGCCTGAGCTTCTGATAGTCCCCAACCCAATCAGATGCATCTTCTGGCAGCGTGAGATGGGTGACGAGTTCTCCGGGCGCGAGAACGTTTCTATTTACTCCATCCTCTTGGAAGAACTCTGGCAGCGACATCGAGCGAGCCCCCCTAGACGAAGCGAGATGTATTGATGCTCCGAGACACATTAGCGCTGGAGCGAGGTCAGCTTGGTAGGTGGCCACGCAAAGAGTGTTCTGGTTGGGGATGACCCTGCAGTCGGCTCCAGTTCCGCAATCGCACTTGTAACACCACTCGATTGACTCGCGCCACTCCTCGGACTGGTTGAACCAGAAACACCTCGTATCCAAGCAGATGTTACCCCCAACTGTCCCAGAGCGCCGCAGCATCACGCTCGCAATCATGCTCGAAACCTTGGAAATCAACGGATGCACGGAATCAGACTCTATCAGATCCTGAAGCCTGACCATGGCTCCGATGTGAGTGTCGGAGATTTCTGAGAGCTCCGAGATTCTTGCCAGTGAGATGACGTGCGGTTTGGAGTTGAGGTGCCACTTGTAGTTGGGCAGCAAGTCGGTGCCTCCTGCAACCCAGTCGAACTCCTGGCCAGAGTCAGCGAGCTCACCAGATATCGACAGCGCTTCGTCCAAGGAGTCGGGAGTGAGCAACGAGAACGGAGGCATTCGCATTAGGAACCCTCCTGATGTCGCCGCTCGGTATGCTTCCACGCGCTGCCGGCAAGTCGGGGAATATCGATGTACTCGGTCCTCGGAGTCACGCTGACTACCCAGCGCTCGTCCTGCTCGTCGGGCGGGATTTCAGGGTCGAACCCGAACAACGCCCCGTTATGGTAGTCGGGAGGGTCCGAGTCGGTGCCACGCGCGCGGTCGCGCTTGGCGTGGTCGCTGGCGCGGGCCTCCAGATTGCCTTGCAGGTCTGAGTGCTCCAACCTAGGAGAAGTCAGGTCTAGCGGGTCGGAGACCCCTTCTTCCTTGCACCTCTCCTCGATCATTCTGTACATTCTGTCGGGAGTTATCGGCAGTTCGCTCGTGCGGATGCCAACAGCGTCGTAGACAGCGTTGCAGACTGCTGGAAGAATGGGTAGCAACGGCCCTTCTCCCGCCTCCTTGGCCCCGAACGGGCCTTCCGAGTCGTTCGACTCGACTATGATGGGAACGATTTCTGGCATCTCGTGGACTGTGGGAATCTTGTAATCGAGCAGGTCTGGGTTCAGGAGGTGCCCGTTCCTGCCGTAGCGCATCTCTTCACTGAGAACTTGTCCCAACCCCATGTGGCACGACCCAATCATCTGACCCTTCACTGCTAGGGGGTTGAGGGCCTTACCACAATCGTGGGCAGCCCACACCTTCAGCACCCGGGTCTGACCCGTCTCGATGTCTACCTTGACCTCAGCAACGTAAGCTGAGAAGGAGTAGGCTGGGGCAATTCCCGCCCCGGCCCCCTTGTGGACGCGCCCCATAGGGAGGGTCCGGTAGGCGCCGGATGATACTAGGGCCCCTGTCTCCTCTTGCGCCTTGTGCAGCGCCTCGAGGTAGGAAACACCAACTGCAGGGTCGTCCTTACGGTAGATGCGCCTGTCGCCCATCACCAGTTTTTCGACCGGCGAGCCGGTGACCTCGGCAGCTGCGCCTAGCAAATCTTGGCGAATCTCCATTGCCGCGGAGATGGCGGCATTGGCGTTCATGAAAGTGACACGAGACGAGTACGAACCCAGATCGACAGGTGCGGTGTCGGTTTCCCTGCTTCTAATCCTAATCATATCCAGAGGTAGCCCGAGGACCTCGGCCACCGATTGGGCGATGACAGTGTCGGAGCCCTGCCCTATTTCAGCCGCGCCAGTGTGGACGGTAACTCCCCCGTCCATGTCGACCTTGAGGTGCACGGTGGCGTGAGGGAACTTGTTGGGCTCCCAGTGAATCGGAAGCCCGCTTCCGGAGATGAAGAACCCGCACCCGATACCCATCCCGTGCCCGTCCGGTAGTTTGCGGAACTTCTCGTCCCAGCCAGATGCCCCCCTGACTCGCTCGAGGCATTCTCGCAAGCCTATGCTGGTAACTCTGAAACCAGTGATAGTGGCAGAATGCGGAGGCAACAGGTTGGCGAGTCTGAGTGTGATTGGATCGACCCCGAGTTGCTCAGCCAGATCGTCCATGCCAACCTCGACGGCACAGCGTGAGTTGACAGCCCCGTGGCCTCGCATGGCCCCACTGGCGGGCTTGTTCGTCCACACTCTCGCTCCGGTGTAGTGGAAGGCGCCAATCTCGTAGGGCGCGGTGTGCAGTACCCCGTTGTAGTAAGTCGTGACATGGCCGAACGAGGCGAAGGCCCCCCCATCGATCAGGGCATCGGTCTCGATTCCGCACAGTCTGCCTTCGGAGTCGGCATGTAGGTTCATTTCTATTCTAGAGGGATGACGGCCGCGATTAACCCAGAAGACCTCCTCCCGGTCGAAGTTAATCCGTACTGGTCGCCCAGCCTTGCGTGCAAGTATGGCGGCGCACATCTCGTGTGGAAATGGGTCAGACTTGCCTCCGAAACCACCCCCAACGAAGGTGCGATGGACATTGATCTGGTGCATTGGAATCTCCAGCACGTCGGCCAGTGCTCGGTGGACGTAGTGGGGAACCTGCTGAGGTGTGTATAGGGTCAATCTACCCGAAGGGTCCCAATGGGCGACTACCGCATGCGGCTCGGTGAATCCATGATTGGCGCCAGCAAAAAGCCAGTTCGACTTGTGGCTCGCCACTGCGTTCTCCGTCATGCCGGCGATGTCACCGAACTCCTGGAAAACCCTCTTCTGGACGTTCGAGGAGCCAATATGGTACTTGCCCCTATCGTGGATTGGCTCGTCAGCGTCATCCAGCCCCCTTCGCATGTCGTGGACCGCGCCTAGCTCCTCATATTCGATTTCAATTAGGCGGACCGCCTCTCTGGCGGTCGCCTCGTCAACAGCAGCTACGCAGGCAACCAGGTCACCGATGTGGCGGACCTTGTCACGCGCCATGGCGTGCTCGTCCTTGGTGACGGGCAGGACTCCGAAGTTGCCACTTGCATCCTGTCCGGTTGCGATTGCGACCACTCCTGGCAACTCCAGCGCTCCAGTCACGTCGATGGACAGGACCCTAGCGTAGTGGTGCCTAGAGCGAACTATCCTACCAATTAACTCCCCTGGCAGGCGAACGTCGTCTCCGTATTGGGCCTGCCCTGTGACCTTCCATCTGCCGTCGACCAGTGCCGTGGCTTTGCCGATTGCTGAGCCGGTAAGTAGGTCGTCGTGCTTGTGCCCCCCTGTCCCCTTGCTCTCAGCGATGCTATCTTCGTCACGCGGTTCGCTTATCTTGCGACTGCCTCCCGAGCCGGGTCTAAGGAATGGTAGCTTGCCACTCTGCTGCCTGTACCCGACAACCTTGTCCTTCTCATCAGCCATTTTGAATCACCTAGGGTCTCCATCATAGCCCGGATGTGGGTCACTCTTCGCGTCGGTGGCATCCGGAGTGCCTCTGCCAGAAACTAGGATGTCAGAGGCAGCGCGTACCGAGTCGACAATCTGCTGGTATCCGGTGCATCTGCACAGGTTCCCCTCGATAGCCGTCTTTATTTCGCCGTCTGACGGGCTCGGATTCCCGTCTAACAGAGCAGAGATGACTACTAGGAAGCCAGGTGTGCAGAAGCCGCACTGGCTTCCGCCGCACTCAGTGAAAGTCTGCTGGATGGGGTGCAGGTGATGCCCATCGGCTAGCCCTTCAATGGTTGTGATTTGACATCCATCAGCCTCCTGAGCGAGCATCAGGCAAGAGAGCCTGGGGGTTCCGTCAATCAGCACACTGCAGCATCCACAGGTGCCCATGTCACATCCGCGCTTCGTGCCGAGGCTGCCCACCTGGTCCCTGAGTACATCCAGAAGGATGGCATTGCTCTCGATGGGCATGGAGACGGCCATGCCGTTTACTCTCGCAAACCACTCTACCTCGTCAGACGGGGGAAGCATCGGTAGCCGGAACTGCACCATGTCATACTGACACAAACCAAGTCATCCTTTGAGCATTCGGTAGGAGTAATTGAATTATTCAAACCAACTCTTCGCCGACCCTCGTCATGATCTCCACCTCGACCCTCTTCAAATGCTCGCCGAGCGTGCTCCGAGCAATTCCCATTTCATCGGCAAGATGCTTGAGAGTAACTTCCGAACCATCTTCATAGTAGCCCCTCCGAACAGCGAGGGCCAAAACCTCTTTCTGCTTGGGTGTGAGGAAATCTAACCATCCCTTGTTATTGCCGGACTTGATGGCCTGAACGCTGATGCTGTCTGGGGGCATGACCGCCCGAATCAGTCCGACGAATCTACGAATCGAGTCTGAGAGTCCTGACATGCGAAGTTCCAATCCTCGTTTGGAGTCAATTCCGTATGGTGGGTACACGTGAATATTCGAGAGCTCTATGGCCATCTTCGCGAGGGGATGCGTGCACAATATGCTGGCGAGTATTCCGTTTTCGTCCTCCTCGTGCTTCTCGAGTACCTCGAAACTATCCAGTTGCGATAACTCATGGAGTTCGTGCCCATCATGCATCTTGACCTCAACCAGTTGGGTGACGCCTTGCTTCCCTATGGATAGGTGACCGAGGACCTCAATCCGCTCGGTCATTTCCATAATCTGTGCGATTTCTTTGGAATGCCCGAGGGAGGTAATTTTCCACCTCAGTAGCACCTTTCTCATGGTCCCCGCAAACCATCCACGATATTGAATCCGTCGAACAAGTCAAGTCCAGTATGCCTCGCGAATCGCTTGGTTCGCCTCCATGCACATGACGACGTCGCTCGGCCGCTGAACCATCGATGCCGTTCCATTAAGGTGCCCAATTATCGGCAGGACGTTACTCTCATTGACTACTCCCCAGCCCACTTGGGTACAAGGTGCAACTGGCGAGATAGGAGTGGTTCCCGAGAGCGGGTCCCAAGTAGAGAATGAGGGGTACCACCCAGACTGGTTTAGCGCATTTCTGAGGTCGTTATTGGTGAGTGTGAAATTTGTGCCGTTCACCATAAGGCCGCTCCTAATCTCTGGGTCGGCCCCAGAGGAGTCGTCCCCGAACTCTGCTCGCAAACGCATCAGGATTTCTGAAAGCAACCCTGCAGTTCGTGGGGTGGCGAACGAGGTTCCGGAGGTTTCGTGGTATCCGTCAATGTCATCGTGGTTAGGCAGAACCTGCGTCCAATCGGCCGCTACATCAGGATAGGATCCACTCATCGTTTCCTTCTGATCATCTCCCTCCTCTGCGTATCCCGACACCCCGATACTCCAGGGCGGGCCAGCAGTCGAGTCCTGCACTGCAGGCGAGGGGGAGTTGTCTGCCGCCCCGGTGTGTAACTTCTTCTTCTGGACGACGGCAACCTTTGTCGCGTCCTCGATTCCGGGAACCGGTACTGAAAGAATGGGTCCGAAGCTGGTGGTGATGATGTCGACGAGCGGCTGGTTAGCGGCCGCGAGCACCGCGGCATCGCTGAAACCCTCGACGAAAAAGATGACAGCATCCGGATTTGCATTGAGTACAGCCCCAGTCACAGCGGTGCCATGGCCATCGTTGGGGTCGTCTAGAATGGGGATGTCGGTATTGTCATCGGGAGTGGCCCCTATGATCCGCGATCCTCTGAACCAGACAATGTCATCTGCTTCGATGACATCCCAGCATCTCTCCTTGTCAGCCTCGTAGCGCTCCTGCCAAGTGCCGTTCTTCGCGATGTCGCAGACCATGTTAACACCGAGTCCATCTAGTAGCCACTGCGGGTAGGAATCGTTCATCGCGAAGTGATTGTGATAGACGTTGATCCCCGTGTCTATGGGCGCGACCACGCTAAACGCCCCGAAGCGGGGCCCCTCCTCAACCACTTCCGGAGACCCTTCTTCGTCCCGGAGGCAGCCACTGAGGGGTGTCGAAATGACGAGGAGGACCATAAGCACAGTAAGTAGGCGCACGAACAAGTCGCACCACAGTCGTGATTTCAGCCTTCGGCTGGATTGACCCCACGTTCCAATGAGAGGAGCTCTGCGCATACAGCCACCGCGATTTCCTCTGGCGAGTCAGCGCCTATCTCTAGGCCGATGGGGCATCTGACCGAGTCCACCACCGATTCAGAAAGCCCGGACTCGATGGCAGCCTCTCTGAATGCGTCCCACTTGGTCTTGGAGCCAATGGTACCGATCCTAGGCCTTTCAACCCCTCCGCGATTTTTGAGAAGGCCGATTAGCATCTCCTGATCCACTGCCCAGTCATGCCCCAGTAGGAGCACGTCCGAGAACCTCTCCAGCGACTGTTCGTCCTCGGCACCGAGGAACTCGGCGACGGAAGTAGCATGCAACTCGCAGGCTAAGGGATACCGATTCTCCTCGGCGTATTCGGGCCTTTCATCGAATACACTGTGGGACCAACCGAGCGTGTCGCAGACAATAGCGACCGAGCGACCGACGTGCCCTCCACCTGCGATTAGTACGTGCGGCACGGGCTCCATGACCTCCATGGCGACGGTAACGCGACCGCCGCAAAGACTGTCTAGGGTCGTCACTTCTTGTCCCTTCCCATCCTTGTAGAGCAGGAAGGTCTCCACCCTGCCCCCTTTGCCGTGTGTAGATTCTCGGCCTCCGTTGAGCATCTCGTTCAGGGTGCTCTCGACCTTCAGCTCTAGGCCTGCTCCTCCGACAGTGCCGAACTTAGCGCCCCTCGAAGTCATTGCCAGCCTTGCTCCAGGTTTTCCTGGCACGCTGCCACTGGCCGTGATCACCGATGCCATGGCTACGCGCTCGCCGCCATCGAGTCTATCCAACATCCAAGTGAGGACAGCGCGGGTCACGTTCCTGAGAGTGGGTAGCGTGTCTTTGTGGTTGCGCAGAGTGAATCAACCGAAGGCGACGTCTAGGACCATCATCACAGCGAATCCCAGCATCACTCCTATAGTAGCGATATCGCCGTTCCCGCCCCTGTGGGCCTCTGGGACCAGTTCCTCGGCCACGACGAAGATCATCGCACCCGCCGCGAAGGCTAGGGCATAGGGGAGAATTGGCGTCGCAACAATAACCAGAGCAGCCCCCAGCACGGCGGCCACAGGCTCGACAGTGGCGGATAACTGCCCCCACAGGAAACTATCCCTCCTCGAAAGCCCCTCACGTCTGAGGGGCAGCGAGACCGCCGCCCCCTCGGGGAAGTTCTGGATCCCGATTCCTATTGCCAGTGCTATCGCTCCACCTATGGTAGCACCCTCGAATCCTGAGGCCGCGGCCCCGAACGCCACTCCGATTGCGAGCCCCTCAGGAATATTATGGAGCGTAATTGCCGAGACCAGCAACATGCTCCTGTGCCAGCTGTTATCGATACCCTCTGCCTCCTCGGGAGGTGCTCCGGGGTGTAGATGTGGAAGGAACATGTCAATCAGTCTCATACAGCCCCCCCCGAGTAAGAATCCCACGAGTGCAGGGAACCAGACTGGCAGGTCCTTGCCCTCCGACATCTCCAGCGCAGGGGAGAGCAGGGACCAGAAACTGGCTGCTATCATGACGCCAGCTGCGAATCCCAGCATCGCATCCAGTACCTTCCTGTTCAATTCTTTGAAGAATATCACAAGAGCGGCTCCAGCCGCTGTTAAGAACCACGTGAAGAGACCTGCGATTAAGGCCTGTTGAATCGGGCCGAAGCCCTCAATGAAGCCAATTACATCCATGCTATGCCCCTCCTGCAAGGCATCGACAAAAGAAGATTATTCATCAACCCATCTTTCATAGGTCTGCGAGAGAATCTGTCAATCCAATCAAATCGACTGAGGTGTCTACGTTCAGATGCAAATGAGGGTCACCGACCTCGAATTTGAATGGCTTGACCAAGTTGCGTAGAGGGTCATCTGGCGATGCAGTACGAATTCCCTCGACATCGTCTGCTGACAGAACTAGGGGATGACCCCCCCTCTCGTCTTTCATTGGACAGCAAGTTCGCTCCGAAGAGATGAGCCTACTCAGGGTGGAATCCGAGAAGCCCGGACGGTCAACGGGCACTACCAGCAGCCTGTAGCCACGACCGGTGACGACATCGAGGTTGGCGATGCCGACTTGGAGGGTACCGGTCCTGCCGGCGTCCGGGTTAGGATTGACTAGTACCTGACAGGGTGATGTCGCCTCTACAACCTCTCTCTCAATCTCCGATCTTGTCACGACGATCGGAGAGAGCCCTTGGGCCACCAGTCTGCGTACAATCCACTCCACTAGGATGCCTTCGCCAATTTTGACAAGCACCTTGGATCGCCCCAACCTCTCACTCAATCCTGCGGCCAAGACGACGCACTCGATTCGCGATTCAACCACAGGCATAGGGTGGAGTCGCCCGTATTAGAGGTATAGAATGATGATGTAAGCCAAGTAGCCGAAAATCATTGTCGATCCGACACCTTTGCCGAGTTCCCGTTCACCTAAAAGCATGCCAGCAATTAGTCCGGAGGTTGCGAAGACCACCCAAACGTCCCTCTCGGCGAAGGTGCTGGAGATTTCCAAGCCCCCGCCTATGATGGCCGCCCCGCCGAGAATACCGAGGATGTTGATCACGTTCGATCCCAGGACGTTGCCTATCGCCACCCCACCCTGTCCACGCAGACCAGCTACTAGGGTCACTGCAAGTTCGGGAAGGGAGGTTCCTAGGGCAACCATAGAGAGTCCAATCACCGCTTCGGATATGCCGTAGTTCTCAGCAATTCCAGTTGCACCTCTGACGAGATAGTCGGCGCCCAGCCAAATCAGGTATCCCCCTACTATACAAGACGGGACAGCCATATCCAAGCGATCGGGGAGCCAAGAGTGACCGACCTCAACCTCCTCTCCCACCCTAGTAGCATCTACGTAGGCGTACCAGTAGTATCCCGCTAGAGCGATGATCATCCCGACGCCAACCATCTGTGTGACCTCTCCTATCATCACAATGGCTAGTAGAACTAGAGTTGCTGCCATCACCGCAGTCGCGTCGCGCTTTATCCCTTGATCCAGATCGGAGCACACCCCTAGGACGGCTGCTGTTCCTAGAACCAACATTACGTTGGCCACATTAGAGCCAAGCACGCCACCGACAGCGATCTCAGGTGAACTCTGCTTAACAGCTTCCAGCGCGACTGCGAGTTCGGGCAGGGAAGTGCCTATGGCGACTACGGTGAACCCGACCAGCAGAGGAGGAATCTGGAGCCTGCCTGAAATTCTAATTGCACCTTGTACTAACCCCTCTCCCCCACCCATCAGGAAGACGAAACCAATCAGGACGTATGCGACATCCACATTCCGTATTCCGGCGTAGTGTCACACATGACTGTTTGCTAGGGGGGGATTGACGATTTCGTCAAGCGCATGCCCTCTCAATGTGACGCAAAACCAATCCAACCGATGGTATCGTGTAATCCTCCAAAGTTGGGGAGAAGGGCACTGGAGTGTCGAGGGCCCCTATGACCACGGGAGGGCATTCCAAGCTCCAAAAGGCCTCCTCTATTATTCTGCTACTGACTGTGTGCCCTAGCCCACCGGTCCACTGTGATTCTTGTAGGACCAGCAGTTTTCCCGTCCGTCGAACCGATTCGACGCAAGTTCGCGCGTCTAGTGGGACGAGGGTTCGGAGATCGATGACTTCGACCTCAACACCTCTTTTGTTGGCCTCGGAGGAAGCTTCCAAGGCAACGTGGACCATAGCTCCCCAAGTTATGATGGTCAAATCCCTGCCACCACGCACGATTCTAGCTTCGCCTACAGAGGTCTGGCCTGCAGCGAGCCTCCCGTGTACAGATTCCGTATCTACAAGTTGGTTAATCGACTTGCCCCATCCCGTCTTGCCGCCCCTTAGACCATACAGGCCAATGTGCTCTAGGTAGACGACCGGGTCTGGCAAGGCGTGTGACTCGATCAGCAGGTCGTACGCATCCTGAGGGGTGCTGGGGGACACAATGACGAGCCCGGGGTCGTTGATGAACCACGATTCTATCATGTTGGCATGGAATGGGCCACTACGAGTCTTGCCCCCCAGCGGGATTCTCACGGTCATGGGCACCTCAGCCCCCCATCTCCACCGAAGTTGCGCGGCGTTGTTGACCAAGGGGTTCATCGCTAGAGCCGCGAAGCCACCGAATTGAATTTCGGCCATTGGACGCATCCCTCCAAGTGCGGCTCCGGTAGCGGAATGAACGATGATGGCCTCGGACAGAGGCATGTCCAGCAGTTTGTCCTGATGCCCCTTCCCCCTGAGAGAGAGGTTCATACCAAAGGCTCCAGCGACTTCCATGTCCTCTCCCATGAAGATGACCTGTTCGGGATACTTTTCGGCTACTGCGACCATTCCATTCTGGATTGCACGGCTATAGGTCCAGGAGCCCGAGGTCTCCGAGAACTCTAGAGCGAGCTCGCCCGGGGCTAGCGGTGCCTCACTGGGCACTCCCTCATCTTGCATCCTCTCTAATTGCTGAGCATGGCTAGGCGCATCTTGTAGCGAGGTGACGCCCTTGGTTACCGAGGGCCCTACGGGCCAAGCCATTTTCTCAAGCTCGGCCCTAGCAGTATCTACCAGCGCCTCCTCCTCAGATGCCATTTCTATGAGCGAATTCTCGTTCACACCCAAGTGGATTAGGAGCTCCCTGTGATTGGGAAGGGGATCCTTGTCTGCCCAGTAGGAGAGCAGTTTACGGTCAACATAACCAGGTGGATTGCCACTCGCTGCTCCAAGATAGAGGTCATCGTGGTGGTGTGCATGGCCACAGCCCCGCATGGTCTCGACGTGAATTAGGGTGGCCCCACCACCGGTCGTGGCGAATTCACGAGCAACGGCCGTCGAGGAGTAGAACTTGGCCGGATCCGAGCCGTCGATGGTCCATGAGGGGATGCCCATTGCATGCCCTTTGTCACCAAAGGTCTCCGCTCCTGATTGGCCCGAGACGTAGGTATCTAGTGCAATCTGGTTGTTCTGTATCATGTAGCAGATGGGAAGACCGCGGGCTCCAGCGAAGTTCATCGCCTCCCAGAACTCCCCGCTGCTACTGCACCCCTCGCCCACCGGAGCGAGATGAAATCTATCTATTCCTAGATGCTTGGCAGCCAGAGCCACTCCCGTGGTTGTGGCGCTAGCTATGGGTAGGGGGGCAGTGGGCGGCAAGATCCCCTTCTCCCAGTTGCCAATGTGAAGATCTCTACCACCACTTCCTGGGTGACCGCCGTCCATGTAGGAAGCGGATTTTCCCATCTGAGCGGCTAGTATCTCGGTTGGAGTTTGGCCCATTGCCAGTGCAAGCCCGACATCGCGGATCATCGGCGCCACGATATCGGCTCTGCGGCGTTCTTCTGCAGGCAGATCAACTGCCCTCCTCATCGACGAAGCGCATGCGACTATACCCTCCTGCCACGTGGAACGGAAACCCTTCCCACCGAAACTACCTCCATCCGGCGTCGGCAAACCATCCCCGAATAGGTCCTTCAGATGCTCGTCGACCAGCCTAGTCCGCGTCATCCATCGCTGCCATTCCATCCGTTGCTCGAGCGTGATTGAGGCATAGTACCCAATCCTCCTCAGGCACAAGGCTACATCCACTAGGAACCGCAAAGCACGTCGACTCAGATGCAGCCCCCCGGATCTCATCGGGATAATCTCAGTATCCTCAAGCGCCGCTAGTTGCGGCTCCAGCAGGCGTTCAGTCAGGCGCTCCCTGATCCCCTTCAACAGGTCGCCCGAGAATTTGTGGAACGACACTCCGTCGAAGGTTGTCGGCGAGCCCGCCGTGTCCCAGCAGGACGCGACAACGTCTAGGTGACCGTCATGACGCTCGGCGATGAAGGTCAGTAACTGCTCCCGAGCCATTCTGTTATCCAGTGATTGTGTAAAAGACAGAGGAATCTTTGGCTGCCATCCAGCACCCCAGATGACAGGCAAGTCTGCTTGTGTTGCCTCCGCGGACTGTTTGCTTGCGTCCACTTCGAAGCGCTCTGCTCGACCATCCTCACCTCTGTTCCTACGCACTACTTCCTCTTGCAGCTCATCGATGCCAGTTGACAACCCTCTCTCCCATATCTCTACGGTCCGCAAGCGTCCTTGTCCCGAACTCGAACGATCGAGCGTTACTCTGACTCTGTTGCCACAGTGTCCGCACCTCCTGTCGAGGCGGTCCACCTCCAAACTCCTCGTCTTCCATACCTGATGCTTCGAGCAGACGGGGCACCTCCAGATGCCTTGGCGTACAGTTGGCATGATACTACGAGGTAGCAATAGTACAACAATTAATCGATAGTTTAAGTCCTATTTAACCACATTTAACAAAGAATATTTCAAATCAGTGACTAAATATTGGGTGGAATCAATGCAATATTCACAATATTACCACAAATAAACATTGTATCTTTAGAAATATTACCACAATTAGTATTTGGGAAAGCTGGAATCAACGGTATCTGACCACTCATGGATGCCGCCACTGAGGTTGTAGATCTGACTCCCTACCCATCCTGACTCGGAGAGGAATCGAGCAACTGCAGCAGATCTACCACCAGTTCTACAGTAGATTACTATATCCATGTCACTTGGAATCTCCCCGATCCTTCCGGGAACCTGGAGGTGTTGGATTCGCAGGTCTGTACCCCCTATCGAGACAATCTCTTCCTCCTCTGCCCTTCGGACATCTATGAGAAAGGGCTGCCAGCCCCCCTCAAGACGATGGATGTAGTCTGTGGGGCTTATTTCCATGAAGGGACCCGATTTAGGTGCCTCGATTGAGGTGACTCGAGTCCTATTTGGATCGGTAGAGAAAGAAAGTGTGCGCATCTCCATCGTCAACGCATCGATGATGAGGAGTTCGCCACTGAGCGGCTTGCCAATCCCAAGAATCGCCTTGATCGCCTCTGCGGCTTGTATAGTACCAACGAGCCCGGGAAGCACCCCGAGTACTCCTGCCTCAGCGCAGTTCGGGGCAAATTCGAGTGGCGGGGGCTTCGGGAAGAGGTCACGGTAGTTAGGGCCGCCGTTGAGATTGAACGTCGATACCTGACCATCGAACCTGTGGATGCTACCAAACACCCATGGTTTGCCCAGTACCTCACAGGCGTCTCCGATCAAATAGCGTGAATCGAAGTTGTCAGTCCCGTCCAGCACCACGTCGTAGCCCCCGATTACGCTGAGGGCGTTATCATGGGTCAGTTTCTGTTCGATAGCCTCCACTTGAATTTCTGGGTTGAGCTCTGAAATCCTCGTTGCAGCGGAAGACGCTTTGGAGTTACCTATCGCTGAAGTGTTGTGGATAATCTGCCTCTGTAAATTCGACATGTTGACCATATCGTGATCCATGATGCCTATCTTGCCGACTCCAGCAGCGGAGAGGTACAGTAATGCCGGAGAGCCAAGGCCTCCTGCACCGACAACGAGCACGGAAGCCCCTAGGAGACGTACCTGCCCCTTCTCACCGACGTCAGGTAGGACTAGATGTCGAGCGTAGCGCTCCCTCTGCGCTTCATTCAGACCCGCTGGCACGTTTCGTCGAGGACGCGTTCGAACCAAGGGTGCTTCGGTCGGAAGTCAACTTCAGGGCATGCCCGGGACGAATAGGCGTCCCGTTGCCACGACCCATCCGGTACGACCCCACGCACGCGTGAGCCTACGCGCGTTCTCAGGTCGAATGTCACGTCTGAGTAAGAGGTTGAACAGTCGTCTGATGAAGTTCTGATCGAGATGGGAGTCCGGTCGAGGTATGCCTCTGAACTTCCTCTCAGCGTCAGTGAGGATGCAGTACCCGCCCCTCAGCAGCCACAGGATCTCGGCGGCCCCGTAGAGGATGAAAACTCCCCACCACATCCACTCATAGGGGCCTAGCCATGCAAAAGCGCAGTAGAAGGTAATCGAGACGTGCAGGAGGTAGAAGAAGTCGGCAATTCGGTTGTTAATCCAACCCGCATCGCCCTCTGGCTCCAACTCGAGCCCCCCTAATGCTGGTTTTCCAGCCATTTCTCGGCATCCATGGCCGCTTGGCACCCCATTCCAGCAGCGGTCACGGCCTGCCGATATCGCTTATCGACCACGTCACCGGCGGCGAATACACCTGCAACGCTTGTCATCGTGTGCTCGGTGTGCATGATGTATCCGGAGTCATCCATCTCTACTTCACCCTCAAGGAAGCCGGTCATTGGCTTGTGGCCAATGGCGATGAAGGCGCCAGTGCATGAGATTTCCTCCTCGGAGCCATCTCTGGGGTCCTCCAGAACGGCTCCGGTCAGACCGTTCTCGTCGGAGAGCCAGCTCTTAATTTGCCTGAAAGTCTTGACTGCTATATTGGGGTGACTAACGGC
>Ga0257111_1000275_pt1 | contig 21348 bp, 26 predicted proteins | sample LP_taG_6_FD_191567 | JGI IMG/M metagenome (GOLD analysis project Ga0257111, IMG submission 191567) | Marine microbial communities from Northeast Subartic Pacific Ocean, Canada - LP_J_2015_P26_500m | ecosystem: Environmental > Aquatic > Marine > Oceanic | place: Canada: Northeast Subartic Pacific...
TGATAGATGAAAAAGATCTAAGGCTACTTGCAAAGGCTACTGTAAAAAGAAAAGAAATTCGAAAGTTTATCTCAAAATTAAACCAGTGAATACAATTAACGAAGATAAATTGTTTTATCTTCAATACCAGCTTCTAGAAACGCAGCTTTTCTATTATTACACGATTCACATTTACCGCACTGCGCTTTTCCATTCTTGTAACAACTCCAAGTGTTGAAAATATTATCTCCTAAAACACTATAGCCTTTTTTTAGCAATTGCTTTTTTGATAATTTTGCCTTGTATGGTGACCAAATTTCTATCCTTTTTCGAATTTTTGATTTAATACCGTCAATTTCTCCCTGATTAAATGAAGATTCGATTTTTTTTGAAAAGGCAGGTCTACAATCTGGATAATTTTTATCGCCTGTATGCGCACCATATGCAACTAAAGAAGCATTTATTGAAAAAGCCCACGCAGTAGCAATAGATAAGAAAATCCCATTTCTAATTGGTACTACAATAGAATAATTAAATTTACTAGGAATATTTTTTTTCGAACTTGTAAGGACATTTGTGTCCCCATACAACTCTTTCATGAAATTAATATCTACAATTTTATGATCTTTTAGCCCAAGGAATTTTGCAAACTCTTTTGCTTTTTTTATTTCTTGGTTTGCTTTTTGACCATACAAAAAAGAAATTCCATACAACTCATGTTTTTCTTTTAGATATGTACACATACTGACAGAGTCGATTCCACCGCTAAAAACCACTACCGCTTTTTTCATTTTACACTCTAATCTTAGGACCAACACTGGGTTTACAAGCAAATACATCACAATCTACCTTTACAGAATTAAACCCCTTTTCCATAGACTTTTCAATCTTTTTCAGATTTTGAGATTTTTTACAGAAAGCGATTATAGATGGTCCTGCGCCACTTATAGTAACACCCAAGGCTCCTGCATTAAGCGCATTATTCTTTACTTTTGAAAAACCTGGAATCAAATGTTTTCTAGCTGGTTCAACAATCACATCTTGAATAGATCTTCCAATAAGATCCGAATCTTTGAGCAAAAATCCAGAAACAATACCAGCTGCATTCGAAAGATTTGTAGTTAAATCTGATAATTTGACGGTCTTTGGAATTACAGATCTTGAAACTTTTGTTTTTTTGTTTGGTACCTTTAATTTTGGAATCGCCATACACAAGATCAAATCTTTCGGTGGTTCTAACCTAATGACATCAAGTGGTTTTGTTTTTACTATAACAAACCCACCCAGTAAGGATGCTGCAACATTATCATAATGGATAGTTCCAGCGCTTGCCTTTTCTCCTATCCCAGCACATTTGACTAGCATTTTATTATCTAATTTTAGATTAAATAATTTATTGAATGCTAACGCTGCAGCAGCAGCAGAAGCTGCACTACTTCCCATTCCAAATCCAGCTGGAACACCTTTCTTAATTCTAATTTCAACTCCAGATTTTATCTTGAATTTTTGTTTCATTGATTTAATCACTAAACCAGCTGTATTTTGTTGTGGATCTTTAGGAATATTATCTGTAGTTAGTATTCTAACTCCATGCCATGGTTTGTTTGTAGTAGATTTGTTAGTTTTGCTAAGTGTTATTTCGTCATAATACGCGTCTAGTGCTAGGCCAAACACATCAAAACCTGGACCTAAATTTGCTGTTGATGACGGTGTACGTACTTTAACAATTGTAACCATCAATCTTCCACCTCCTCACCCAAGTTAATTACTCTACTTAACGCACTTTCCAAATTAACCATGCCTTCTTCAGTTGCATTTGATATAGGAATTAACTTCTCAGTTAATTCACCAAGGTTTAATGATCTTAGAATATCGGTGATCAGTGAATATGTTTCCCCGTCAGAATCTTTTCTCATCGACTCTTCCAGTGATATAGGATCTGAAGACCATTTTATAACCTGAGCAATATTATCAGGTATAAGATCGGTTTTTGTCATAACATTGATAGTTGGTAATCCAAGTCGCAGTTTAATTGATGCTGCAAGTAAGGAAACTGAGACAAAATTGCTAGGCGAAGTGATCATTGTAGCGTCATACAAGAACATATTCACCTTTTCTTCAGCGTTAATATTTTGAATGAAGAAAGGTCCACTAGCTCTATATGCAAATAATTCCATTTGACCAGGTGTATCTACTAACAAATAATCTGGATTTATTTCACTTACTTGGTTTTCTATTTGATCTATCTTTGATGCAATAAGATCACTTGCCATGATCATAGAACCATTTGGTCCCAAATCATACTGTTTCATTAGTTCTACAATATCAACATAATCTCTGACATCAACATCCGGTGTATATGGCAAAGATTCAACACCTGGATCCAAGTTTAGGACTGACGCAAACGCACTATTTTTTTCATAATATTGTAATAATCTTGAAGTAAGCGTTGATTTACCAGAACCAGCCGTACCAATAAGAAAAATTGCTTTCAATGTAATATCAGAATATATCTTCTTATTGGCTTATATTTGAATTCATAAAAAATTCAGCGATGAATTGGAGAATCACAGTTATTCCTGTAACCATGATTCCTATTATCATAATTGCGATTCAATTTGACGTAAAATTCGAAGATGTACTTGCTATAGGTGTGTTACCGTTCATTGCAGCCATATTGGCAATGATGGTAAAACTCGGGTTACAAGGACTGAAACTAAGTTATATTGCAAGATCATTTCTAGGCAATTTTGATTCTATCAAAAGATTGGCTGCTATGAGAATAGGCAGTGAGTTCATCAAATTCACAACACCGATGTTCGTTGGTGCTGAGTTTGTGGTAATTTATTATATGACTAAAAAGGGAATTTCGCCATCAAAGGCATCTTGGGTTGCACTTCTTGACATTGTAACAGAAGTTTTTGCTGGCGGGCTTTTATCAATTCTTGCTGGAATTTTTGCGCTACTTAATGGTGCATATGTTGTTGCTGCTATAATTCTAGCAACTAGTATATCTATTACCACACTATGGGTTGTACTGTTTTTCCTTTCAGCAAAACGCACTTTTCATTTACCGAGTGGAATAGCAACGTTACTTACAAAATTTGGTGGAGAACGTGGTAAAAAATATGCAAAGCAAACTAATGAATGGATTGAAGACGTTTGTATGATGAGCCGACAAAATCTCGGCTCAAGTAAATCAAGGAAGGTTTTTTGCATTGGTTTTCTTATGTCCCTTGCTTCGTGGATATTTTATGGTATTTCATTTTTGGTAATCGCGGTTAGTGTTGGTTTTACTATAGGATATTTTGAATCTATAATGGCAGTCATGGGAGCAAATGCAATAGGAAATCTACCAATTACAATAGGAGGTTCTGGCTTAGCAGAATTTGGAATTGTAGCTTACCTTAACAATCTAAATCCCTTCAATTTGGTAATTTCGGAAGAAGTACTTGAGTGGAACGCTGTAATAGGTTGGAGGATTGCAACATATTATATTCCAATTGCGATAACCTGGATTCTCCTAGTTAAGCTAGCTTTAAGTAAATATACAAAACCTAGGCAAATTCATAATAAATGTCCAGTTTGCGGAGATATGATTAATGATAATGAATTTGCCAGTCATATGCAAAACAAACATTCAACGGAATAGAAACCACTTTATTTTTCCCTCATAATTCTAAATCATGGATTTCAGGAATAAGGTAGTTGTAATTACAGGTGCCTCTAGTGGAATTGGTGAAGCATCAGCTATAAAATTTGCCAAAAAAAATGCCAAAGTTGTTCTAGTAGCAAGAAGAAAAGAAAAACTTCTTCAAGTACAAAAAAAAATTTCAAAATATACAGATTCAATATTAGTTTGTCAATGTGATATTTCTAACAAAGTACAGGTTAAGGAAATGTGTGATGCTGTACTAGATACGTTTGGTCGAATTGATGTTTTGGTAAATAATGCAGGGTTCGTTATTTATGGTAGGGTTTTAGAACTTAGTATTGAAGAGATAGAATCACAGATGGAAACAAACTATTTTGGTATGATATACTGTACAAAGAATTTTCTTCCACACATGATTGAACAACGAACAGGCCACATCGTAAATGTTGCATCAGTCGGTGCTAGTTTCGGGATTCCAGGAGTTGCTTCATACTGCGCAACTAAATTTGCCATGCTTGGTTTTTCAGAGGGGTTAAAACATGAGCTCTTTGGGACAGGCGTGGATATCACTGTAGTTAGTCCAATAGGGGTAAACACTCCTCTGTTTGATCATCCATCATTTGAGAATTTTACACGTCCTACAATGATTACCTTGAGCCCACAAACAGTTGCAAATGCTGTTATCAAAGCTGCAAATTCTTCAAGATTAGAGATTGTTGTTCCTTCAGTTGCCAGAGTAGGAATTTGGGCAAAACAAAATTTTCCATATTTTATCAATCCAATAATCGGTAATTCATTTAGAAAAAAACTAGACAAAAGAAATAAATCAGAATAGTTTATTCTTCCCCAGTAGATTCACTATCTGATTTATCTATCAATTTTATTTTTTGTAATTCAAATTGATATATTGCATCCATGTCAAACTCTTTCTCTGTTTTCAAATATTCAACAACTTTCTTATCCAAAGGCGCTTTCAACAAATTAAAAACAAATTCATAAGCCACTCCTTTTTGTAGATCATTCAGCTTGATGTTATTTGGTAGATCCAGTGTTACTATATGTCGTCCATCTTCAATTGGTTCATACAACTGAGCATCAATTTTGTTGTCCTTATCATAAATTTCTAGAATATATCCAGAATTTTCAACCAACTTCGGTTTTCCAAATTTAGCATTCTTTATTTCATCTGAAACCCATGAAGGCATTGCATCCTTTTTTTTTACCATGTTTTCTATTTGTCCTTCTTACTTTTTTGCCACCATTCTAGATAATCGTATTGTTTATCTTCCTTAGTAGATTCTCTACGATTAAGTTTGTAGCGTATATCAGAAACTTGTTCTCTTGTTGCATACAATCCACATCTCTTACAGATAAAATGTTTAGTTGAAGGATCTATTTTCATAGGAAATTCTATATCAGCTTCTATATCCCTATCGGTAGGAATCATAAAATCTTTACCATCTTCATTTGCCTTTTCAGATTCATCCTCAAATTTTTTTTTGATTTTTTTCTTCTCTCGAAAAACACATTCAGGGCAATTAGGCAATGTTGATCAGACTAGATTTTTTCCATAAAAGCGTTCGCAAATTAGAATGATCGCATAAAAAACAGAAAAAATGTCCAGTACGCGGATTAAATCTTCATCCCGTTAGGTCAGCTCGCCCATCGAACATACCACGTACCGGACTAAAGATCAGTATTTGATAACTACTATTTGTTTTTTTCAAGAACTTCTGAGACAATTCGTGAAGTGTTTTCAGCACCATTTCCATCAAAATTTTCAGAGAACTTTTGAAGACTTTCTTGATATTTATTATAATCTTGTTTTATCTTTTTTATCGCATTAATTACTTGTTTTTTATTTTCAGCTAGGACTCCAAGATTTTTTTCTTCTGCCCACTTTATTTGGTTTGTATGTTCATCATATATCGGAATTCCAATTATTGGTTTTGATCCAGTACCCATTATTTCTCCCATTACTGTATGAGAACCATTGATTACTGCATATTGACACTCATCTAACACAGTTCGTCTTTCAGACTCTGGCAAAAAACCAATATCAATTTGAAGCCAATCTATTTTTTTTTCATACGCTTCAGTAATGGAATAGTGATTTCCATCTTTGTCAATAACTCGATCAATGGATTTGTCATTCTTAGCATGAGAAATAATTCTACATTCATTATTCATTCCTATTTCGTGAAAAACTTCTTCATATTTTTTACCAGTTACTTCATTTGTAGATTTATTTCCGGTTCTCATCCAATATCCAAATTCAATCCCTTCAATCATTTTTTCTAAATCAGTTTGTGGTTTAGAATCTCTTGGTTTTGTATTAGAGAAATGGCCAACATATGTTACCTTATCTTTGACATTGCTTGGAAAATTCAAATTATACTCACAGATTGTATATGGTGGGGCTGAGTCAGCTACTAATATTCTGGTTGCCTTAGCAATTTGTTTTGAAACAAAATAAACTCCAGGATAGAAATAACTACGAGATTTCCATAATCTAGGCAAGTATTGGTTTGTGACAAATAAACTTGTAATTCCTCTATTCTTAGCTAGTACATTAGAACCCATGTCTCCATCATTTATGACCAAATCGAACTTTTCTTTATCATACATCTGTCTCTCTTTTTTCATGTAATTTTTCACTTGCATTACCAATGATTGATTTGTTCCCACTGGAAAAAACATGTTAAGTATTGATAGTGTAATACTTGGTCCGTACTTACCATCTATCGGGGTGGGCATTAAAATCTCATGTATGTTATTTTTTTTATCAGGAAATTTTTTCAGCAGTTTTTCGTAAATCTCTCCCTTACTAAAATAAAACATTTCACATTCTTCTTTGAGATATTTTGGTAATACCTCATTGAGCTTCATCATACGTGAGTAATGACCATTTCCCCAAGGATAGATAAATTCGCCTATCTTTTTCATGTCTAAAATCTAATTCCTCCGCTTAAGTTTTCAATGTTTCAACATAATTTTATCTAAAATATCATGTACATTGTTTTGTGCTACTTTAATCGAGATATGTTTTCTATTTCTAACTGTTTTTTCCACAATTTTCTTAATTTCTTTCAGAGGTTTCTTTGAATCATAAAACTTAGTATTTCCATATTTTTTAATTTTGGGAATATATTTTTCCAATCCAATTTCTTTTGCAGTAGTTATAACATTATTATCTAATCCAGATAATGGAAGGTATGCTATCAAGTTTTTATTGTAAACTAGTTTTACCATATTCTCAAGAAAATCTATAGGATAAATAAGTGGAGACAGACTTAGAGAAATTCGTTTTATATCGTTAGATATCGCTATCATTGAAAGTAATTCGATTGTAATTTCTGTTAGCAGTAAAGACGCTGGCTTTTCATCAATTGGCACTTTATAAAATTCTAAATCTATTTTTGGTTTAACCATTCTATGTATTATTTGATTAAGCATCTTTGCTATATGTAACAATTCAGACTCTTTCATAAAGCAAATTATGATCTTTACTTCAAACCCATGCTTGATAGTTTCAATACATGATATTGCAGATAATTCATCAAAAACACAACAGATTATTTTTTTCTTTTGTGAATTGTTAGGAATTCCTTCAAGACCCTCATCCAAATAAATGCAGATGTAAGCATGTGATTTTGTTAAGTAGACATAAAGCTGTTTATCATATTTTTCATCTGTACCAGGCTTGATTCCCTTTTTTGCAGTTTTTTCTATTAGAGAAGAAGTAGCAGCGATTTCAACATCCTTTGTCATAAAACCTTTGGCCTGTCCCTCTACACGTATCAGAAATCTTTCACTTTCAAGAAAAAGATCTACACCAACTTTTGAAATGCCATTTACTATTGTATCAAAATCATTCGTAACTTGTTTTGCTATAGCAACTTTTTCAATTCCAAATAAAGTATTGATAGTAGATGATGTAAAAACAGGATCATCTGTTTCAACTATAATTATATCTCCCTCTTGTCTTATTTTATGAAATTTTCGATTTTCAATCTTTAGGATTTTTTTTATATTTGCTATAAGCAACTTGATCTTGTTTAGGGAAAAAGTAGATGGAAACACTATAACTAAAACATTATCTTCCAATATGGATCCCTAACATGTTTGTAATTTTAGAATTGTTATTGACTAATTTTAGCAATGATTATAAAACGAAATTAGGGGATATGTATTATGTCACGATTTACACAGGAACAAGTCTCTGAATTAAATAATAAATTAAAAACACCTGAGGAGGTATTGCAATGGGGCTTGGAAAACATCCATCCTAAACTTGCCTTAGCGTCAAGCTTTGGGGCGGAAGATGTTTGTGTAATTCATTTGTTATCAAAAATAAATCCAGAAGCAAGAGTTTTCTCATTAGATACTGGAAGAATAAATCAGGAAACATACAATGTTATGGACGAAATAAGAAAAAAATACAATACTAAAATTGAAATCACTTTTCCCGATGCTGGCGAAGTAATTGAGATGGTACAAACACATGGAATGAATTTATTCTATGAAAGTGCTGAAAACAGAAAGATGTGCTGCGGTGTTAGAAAGGTACATCCTTTAAACAAAATGTTGGGTACGCTGGACGGTTGGATTACTGGACTTAGAGGTGATCAGACTCAAAACAGACAAACATCTACAAAAATTGAAATCGATGAGCAACACAACGGCATGATAAAACTTAATCCAATTCTGGATTGGAGTTGGGATCAAACAATGAGCTATATCAAGGAAAATGATATCCCCTACAACAAATTAATTGATCAAGGATTTCCAAGCATTGGTTGTGAACCATGCACAAGAGCGATAAAACCAGGCGAAGATTTACGAGCAGGTCGTTGGTGGTGGGAAAATCAATCCGATAAGGAATGTGGTCTACACATGGATCACAGTAAGTAAAAATCTTGTCCGAAGGCACTGGAGTATCTAAACCACACGGTGGAAATTTAATAAACAGATTTTCAAATACTGACACTACTGGTCTATCATCAATATCAATTAGTGCTGATCTTGCAAACGATGTGGAAAACATTGCAGATGGTATCTTTAGCCCCTTGGAGGGATTCTTAACTCAACAAGACTTTGAAAGTGTTGTATCTAAAGGCAGACTTGTAAATGACATTCCATGGACAATTCCAATTGTGTTGGATGTAGACGAATCTACCGCTTCAAAAATAAAACAAGAAAAGACCGTAGTGTTACAGAACCCTGAAGGATTAGATATCGCAGTATTAAATGCAGAAGAGACTTATACTTTTGATAAAGAGAAACTTGTAAAAGGCGTTTATGGTACTACTGATGATTCACATCCCGGTGTGGCTAGGACCATGGCAATGAATAATTTTCTTGTTAGTGGGAAGATTGACTATGTTAAACGACCTGAAAATACAGAGATTAGAAAATACAGAATGACACCTCTAGAAACTAGAGAAGCATTCACAAACGCTGGATGGAAAAAAATTGTTGCGTTTCAAACCAGAAACCCACCACATGTTGCACATGAAATTCTTCAAAAGACAGCAATAACTACACGTGATGGAGTTTTTGTAAATCCGCTTATAGGAAAGAAAAAATCTGGGGATTTCAAGGATGATGTAATAATAAAAGCATACGAGGTTATGATTCAAAATTACTATCCTGAAAACAGATGTAAACTAGCAACACTTCATACAGAAATGAGATATGGTGGACCAAAGGAAGCGATACATCATGCGATAATGAGACAAAACTATGGTTGCACGCATATTATTATCGGACGTGATCACGCAGGAGTTGGTAATTTTTACGATCCCTTTGCAGCTCAAAAGATATTTGGTGACTATACTGACCTTGATATTGAACCAATTTTCTTTCCAGCGTTCTTTTATTGTAGAAAATGTCTTACATTTACCAATCCCAAAGTATGCCCACATGATGCTGAATCAAGGGAACAAGTTAGTGGTACAAAACTGCGTTCATTAATTCAAGAAGGAAAACCACCATCAGAGTTTATCTTACGACCAGAAGTTGCAAAACTCATCATTGATTATGATAAACCTTTTGTTGATTAGACTTTTATCCTTGCCATAAAATCTGCTGAAATATGAAGTACATTATTCTTGTTTTTTTAGCGTTAACTATAACTCCCGCATTTGCACAAGATCCTAAGATTGGTGATTACATTGATTCATCTAATCCATCTTTAATGATGCAGGAAACAGAAATTTCTTATTCTGAGTTTAACAAAGTATCACGTGATCTAGTAATAGTTGAATTTGAAACCACACATGAGGGTAGCTGGCAAGCGGAGTTTCATAATAATTTGTTATATGGAAATCCTAATGGTAATGCAGTGATACGCATTTATGATGCTGTAACCACCGACAAATTTTTTGAGATTGGGATGGGTAGTCACCCCATTAGCAAATATTGGATAGCTGCACAAGTTCCAGAAACAGGCTATGTTATGCTTCACGCAGATTTTGAAAATGGTTGGGTTCAAGGTAAACCAACAAAGATTACATATTCAGAACAAAATGGATTAACTGTTGATAATGGTCTAAGAACTGTGTTATCAAATCTTAATCTTTCACCTTTTACGATAAAATCCTATTCCGTTTATGGAATGGAGGGCTCAACTGATCCACCAGCAGTAACTGCTGGAGTATATCACGTAAAAATCTTATCAGCAAATTATGGCGAAAACCAACTTTCAATATTTCCATTTGTTGTGACTGGTATCATTGGGATAATCGTTACCGTACTGATTATTTCTAAGAAGCGTTCTTAAAAATAAGAATTCTATAAGAAAGAATAATCTTCAGTCGGCTGCTTTTGACATTAACCTATCAAACTCTGGGTCTTTAAAGAATTTATCAAAGTGTTCTGTAATTTCTTTTTTTAACTTGCCTATGTTTTCAAGCTCTTCATAATCGGGATCTTCCACGAAGGAAATAAACTCCCCTACAGTATTTTTTAATATTTTTTTATATTCTGGAATATCTGTCCATGAAGCCATGGGTTTAGTCGATTTCTCTAGGTTCTTTTTGTTTGAAAAATCAAATCCAGTTGAAAAAAGACTGTGTTCTTTAGAAATTTTCGTGAAAAACTGGAATAATTCTTTTTTATATTGTTTCATAATCAATTCATCAAAATAAAAATTATCTAAATCATCCATTATACACTCAACCATATTTTTTAATATTCTTTCTTCCTCATTTGGTTTAAGCCAGTCATCCATGGTTCATTTAGTAACCAATCTTATCTTAAGAATTGTGGTCTTAAGCGTTCATAGTTTTAAAATAATCACAACTTTTTCTAATTTTACATACATCACACATCGGAGAAATTGGCTTACAGATGTTTTGGCCATACATAACAAAAGTATTATTTATGGCAAGCCAAAATTTTTTAGGGATTTTTTTCCTTAATTCCATTTCTGTTTCCTCCGGCATTTTTGTATCTACAAGACCCAACCTGTTAGATATTCTATGAACATGAGTATCAACAGGAATTGCTGGTTGTTCAAATGCATAAACTAGAACACAATTTGCGGTCTTTCTGCCAACACCAGGAATCTCTACCAATTTATCAATGTCTGCAGGAACTTTGCCATGATATTTGGATAGTATCACATTTGCAACATTGATTACTCGTTTTGATTTTACACGATAAAACCCAACTGATTTGATAAGCTTCTCAACATCTTTTACCTTAGCTTTTGCCAGTTTCTGCGGAGTACCATATACTTTGAAGAGTTTATCGGCAGCTTTGGTAGTGTTCTCGTCCCTCGTTCTCGCAGAAAGCACTGTTCCGATTAGAATTTTAAAAGGATTAGATGTCTCAGCCTTTTGCAATCCCTCCAATGCTGTATATCTGGGTGGCTTGACAGCCATCATTGTTTTTTTCATGCCATCAAGAATTTTCTTCATATAGTATTTGGAATAGTGATTTCTATTATAATCTAAGCTTGGTAGAGATTTTTTCTTATAAGTTTAATTTTAGGTAAAATTAAGTTAGATTCTTGAGATCTCTGATTGATGACATAGAGGAACTTCTTGCACTTGGAAAGGGAGACAAATACAGATTGATGGATATTAGAGTAAGGCTAGAGAGCAAAAAGAAACTGTACATATCAGACAGAGAATTCTTGAGAGATTTGGTTAAAAATCATCTAGGAAGATCGATGCTTAGTCCAGAGCCAAGTTCGCGTTCAATAAGATCTCTATCTACCACAGAGGTTGGAGCAGATCTTTGTTCAAACTGTGGTTCTAACATTGCTGGGAATAATATGTTCTGTGAAAGCTGTGGGACAAAGCGCACAGAATCAGTCTCAGCTCCATCAGCAACTAAACCAGAGCAAAAATTAGAAGATTATGAGAAAGGATACTTGAACAGGATAGATAAACATTCGAAAGCCGAAGGCTTTTCTATTAATTTGGATGGCGAAGTGGGTGAAAAAACAAACAGAGAAACTGCACAAAGAAAGCCAAAACCAGAAACTAAACCAGAAACTAAACCAGAAACTAAACCAGAGACTAAACCAGAGACTAAACCAGACGTTTGTCCAAACTGTGGTTTCAAGATGGCTATAGATGAAATATTTTGCATTAATTGCGGCGCAAAACGCGAAGGAGGTTCAACTTTGTCTGTACCAAAACCAATCCCCCAGTCAAAGCCCAAACCAGAAACTAAACCAGAGACTAAACCAGAGACTAAACCAAAGCCAAAGCCCAAACCAAAGCCCAAACCAAAGCCCAAACCAACTGCACGAAAATCTACAAAGAAACAAGATACATCTGTTAAGAAATCACGAAAGGAGGAGCTAGAAGAATATGAGAAAAAATACCTCAAAAAAGTGGTAACCCCTGCTAAAAAACCAAAATCAACAGTTATGGTTAAAGAAACTGTAAACAGTCCAGAAATAGAACAACCCAAACTAAGCCTTTGTGTGAGATGTGGAGGCGTAATTTCTAAAGAAGAAAAATTCTGTACTAATTGTGGATCAACGCGATAGATAAAAGAAGAAGTAACGAGTATGGAAAAATAATGATTCTACCTACATGCTTAGGAATCTTTCTAGTAGGAATTGTAATGATTCCTATGGTATTTGCAGGATGTGGATCTGGAACGGTTTTAGTGGATGGAGTGTGTGAGCTAGCACCTACTCTGGAATCTAGTACAGCCTGTGGATCCGGAACGGTCATGGTGGATGGAGTGTGTGAACTAGATGAAAAAACCGAATCAACTTCAATGTCCATTGAACCACTCTATATCGTAATTGGAGTTGTTGTAATAGGGGGAGTAATTGGTGGTGTATTTGCTGTAAGGAAAGGCTCAAAAACAACAAAATCTGCCAAGCAAGAACCTAAACGTAGCAAAATATCAACAGAGGTAAAAGAATCATCTGAATTTTGCCAAAGATGTAGGACCTCACTCAAGCCAGGTGCAAGGTTTTGTGGTAAATGTGGAATTCCACGTTCGTAATTACTATTATAGAGAAATACCCAATCATATTCATTGGAATTAACAAAGGAAGAAGAAAAATCACTAAACGGAGAACATGGAGAAGTACTACAAACAGCTTATAGAATATTATCAGCTACTGGCGAGGCAACAAATGCTGAAAAACTCGTTCCGATTCATTGGGCACATGTCTCAGGCGTTAACTATAACACAATTGGTGATGCTGGAGAAGAATTTTTAGCAAATCTAAGTAAGAAAGCAAAGTTCAAGATCCTGACTACGGTAAACCCAATGGGATATGACAAAGACAGCGTAGAAAAGTTTGGTCTTGATGAAAACTTTGTACAAAAACAGGAAAGCATCAGGAAATCATACGAAAAGATGGGTGTTACCCCGTCATTCTCTTGTATTCCCTATGAAATCTATGATTTACCACAAGAAGGCACACAAGTATCATTTGCAGAAAGTAATGCTGCAATTTACGCAAATTCCGTTGGAAACCTAAAGACAAACAAGGAAAGCGCATTTTCTGCGCTTGCAAGTGCAATTACCGGCAAAAGTCCATACTCTGATCTCCGAAAGGATGATTCTCCAACTATGTCAGTTGCTATGAAGGTTTCAGAACCGAACGAGCTAACATTCGGACTATTGGGATATTTTGCAGGAAAGATTGCAGACAAATCTGTTGCAATTTCTGGTGTAAAGAACTTGGACAAAAGATGCAACAAGTCGCTTTGTGCCAGCTTGGGAACATCTGGAACATGTGGTAAATTTGTCTTGGATGATAATTCCGACGCGTCAGAAAAAGTAGATTTTGATGAAAAGGAGATGCAAGAAACATACGATGAGCTAAACACTGCAGAATCGGGTGACCTTGTTACGCTTGGTAGTCCACAGCTTGGACTTGAGGAGATGACTGATCTTACTACAATGCTAAAAGGAAGATCATTCAAGAAAAGATGTCTAATATTTTGTCCTAGGGCAATTCAGGAGCAAGCACGGCACCTAGGATATGCTGGTCAGCTAGAAAGTGCAGGTTGTGAATTATTATCTGATTGCTGTACATGTCTAACTCCGTTAGTTACCAAGAAGGATGTTGATAGTGTCACAACAAACAGCATCAAGGGAGCATATTATTTGAAAAATTCAAACGGTTTGGACGTAAATCTAAAGCCATTATCAGAGATAGTGAGGGATGAAACAAGATGACTGAAAAAATAATTGTAAAGGGAAGTGTAACAGGTAAAGTTCTCAAATCTAGTCAACCAATCAACTTTCTGGGTACCATTGACAAAAAAACAGGCTCAATTACCGACCAAAAACATGATCTATCTGGTAAATCCATCAAAGATTCTATCTTACTTTTTCCCCACGGAATTGGAAGCAGTGTAGGAGCATATACAATTTATTCACTAAAATCAAATAACGTGGCTCCACTTGCAATGGCTTGCCAGAAGGTAGATCTTACAGTAGCATCTGGCTGTGCACTTGCAAACATCCCATTATTCATATTGTCTCCTGATGAGTATGACAATATCAAAGACGGGGATGAGATATCACTTGGATAAGAGCGTCAGGAAGAAGAAGAGATACAAAAGCCCCTACAAGAAAAGATATCGAGAAGATTAAGACCCAGAACCAGATTCTATCACACGGCTTGGACCTGCCGGCATTATTCGTACATATTCATCAACACTGAACAATTTAGCGATATTTTCATTAAGTGATAGAAATTCAAAGCGAATTTTTTTTGCAACGTCAGCCATATCTGATCCTTGAGGCTCTATAATGGCATAACATATACAATTATTCTTCAGACTTGGGGGTCCGCATGTCAGTAGATGGTTTCCAGCCCGTTCAATAATGGCAACACATAGCTTCAATGTAGAAATTTTTACAAAGTTCCGTTGCCCCTCGATCATGAAAGAGCCTTTAGCCATAGATTGGCCACTAGGAGCTGCTTTTTTGACCTGTTCCGGATTAACCCAATATGCGCTAGAGCCGTACATGGGTTCCCTCCATATTTTACTAAAACAAATAGTAGCATGGGCAACCTCGGTAAAGCTTACAGACGTAGCAGTATCATTATTCTTTAACAAAAAAAACGGCGAACCGGAAATTTCAGCGTGAAAGACTTTGTCATTTTTTTCCATGTGTTTTCTAATTATGGCAGAGTTTGATGATGAATCACGTCCACCCACCGCTAAAACACCATCGGTTGTGTAAAACCATCTATATCGTTCAAACCAGTTTTTCTTTTTCACTTCTGTAAAACTAACAGTTTTCTTTGCACTCTCACCTTTCTCAATCATCTTTTCTAAATCACGTTGAGTTTTTCTGATCAGTTTTTCAATGGATGATATTGCAGATTTTTGCTTTTTTGACTCATTGAATAAAGTGGATGCAATTGTTGGAAGATATGAATTCAAGTTTACCTTTATTTTTGCATCATTAATTTTGACGTATGAAATTCCTTTTTCTTTAACAATTTCTGAATTTTTATTTTTTAGTAATGTAATTATCTTGGGATCGTCAATTGTTGAAGTTCCCTGGGAAAGTGCTTCAAGAAGCGAGTTAGCTACATCTGCAATGGTTTGAGATTTATCGGTTACTGTTTTAACAGCCTTCGTCTGCTCATCAAGCTTTGTTTCTAACTCTGAAATTTTTTTATCAAACGAACCACCTTGAACTATTTTCCCCTTACTAAGAATACTTTCGGTAAAAACAATATCAAGCCCATCCATGAAATTAGAAATTTTTTCACGGTTTTCTCCTTTTATGGAAATTGGATTAACATCAATCTCATCATTTCTAACAATTTCAGGATCATGTTTACCGTTTACGACATCATTAATAATTTGCGTAGCGAAATTGAATAACTGTTTAACTTCTTCGTTTGTTGTTTCTTCTCCCTTCTTTTTTGATTCTACTTTTGCTAGCCTTGTTATCTCTTCAGCATATTTTCTGGGTAGCCCTAATGTTTTTCCTACCCACTTTGCCACTGGGGTTGGTGTTGATTGAATATCCTCAAAATCCTTTTCGGTCATACTCAATACATCAAAGTTGTTTTGTGGTGGAGGTATGTATTGAGAACCAACACGTAGTTGTCTATGTCTTACATCAACAGAATGTAGCAGTGCAAGGATCTTCATTTCACTACTACAAACTATAATATTTCCATCACCAAAGAGTTCTGCTATAACAACAAATTCTTTCTCATAAAAAGAAAATGTTAGATAAACAATTCTTTCAGTACCAACTTGTTTTATTTCCTTTAGTTTGAATCTAAGTAGATCGCTCCGTAAACGTCTTAGTAACTTATTTGGTTCAATCTGCTCAATCTTCACTTTTGTCATCCAAATTCCAAAAGTGGATAACATGAGTAAAATGTCAGGTTTTTCAGGATGATGAAATTTGAAAAGTAGGCTGTTTTTTGTAATCCCATAGATATTACTAACATAGTAATCCTCAATCATTTTGCCAATATCATTGACAAGATACTTGAGTTCAATCCCGGCTAATTGCATAATATCAAATAGGAATCTCTGATTATACTCTTATCGATTTTTGTTATATCAAACAAAGGTTTTAAAAAAGGCATTACCGAATCAACGTAGAAATTTAATTGGTTAGACACAATAAAAAAAGAATAAGATTTGGATCAGAGGATAAGAAGAAGATTCCAGACTTTATAGATCCTAACAAGGATCCTAGTAGCTATCTAAGGCGTTACATTACAGAACAAACCTACAAGGATTGGTTTGATCGAAATTATCCCGATTATACCATATACGAAGCTGTTGGATTAGAAGAATCAGATTTTCAGGAGATGAAAAAGAGATTTTCCCCTGAACAAGAAGAAACTTCTGTAAAAGAACAGACCGAACCAGAACCTGAATCTGATGATAGGGTCACAGGAAAATGGACGTCTGATCCTAATAAACCACAAGATGCACCGGCAACAGAATCACAAAAATCAAGTGATGAGCAAATAATTAACGCGGAACAAGAAAATCTTACTAAGAAGCGCGCTAACAAACTTTTCTGGTTACGTGTCGTATTTGCTGTTATAGGAGGAATTGCCGCAACTTTCCTTTTCGATGGAATAGAAGATAGTGAAGAACATAGATGGACATCAATCATTTTCATGATCAGTCTTTTCCTTGTCACTTGCTTCATGGCAAAGGTAATGAAGATTAACTTTCCAAAATCAGATAGGAAAAAAATTGTCACAACTGGAATTGGCAGCTTCATATTCATGTATCTGTTTGCATGGATTATGTCCTTCACGCTTTTGAATCTCCCACAGGATAATATGTCAATTCCATTTACCTAACTGGTAGCTTAACATATGTGGAACACAAAAACTCCCGGTATACCTGATGAATTTTTTGATCGAGATGAAGGCGTTCCTATAACAAAAGAAGAAGTACGTGTTGTTCAAATTTCTAAGGCTAGACTAAAACCTGGAATGATCGTTTATGATATTGGTTGTGGTTCTGGTTCTATATCCGTAGAGGCTGCACTTCAGATAGAAGACTACGGACATGTTCATGCTGTAGACAATGATATCAAGGCAATAGAATTAACAAAAAAAAATCTTGCAAAATTTGAAGTGAAAAATGTTTCCGTGATTAATAATGATGCTAACAAAGCCATATCTGATCTTCCCAAGGCAGATGCAATCTTTATTGGAGGAACTGGTAAAGACACTAAAGAAATTGTAAAATTATGTCAGGATAAACTTAAGCAAGAAGGAAGAATAGTAATTGGAATGATTCTTATCGAAACTATATTTTCTGTTTTGTCATTGATACAAGAGTTAAGCTTTAACTCTGTTGATATAACTCAGGTTACAATTTCAAAAAGTAGAAAGACATCAACTGGAACTATGATGCTTGCACGAAATCCTGTCACAATATTATCTGCCACAAAAAATTAAAAAGATGATTTTATGGCTGAATTAGTTTGTGTTGGATGCGGACCTGGAGATCCAGAACTATTAACAGTTAAAGCTGTTAATGCTATAAAAGCAGCAGATACAATCATGTGTCCTGCTTCAAATGAAGATAGACCAAGTATTGTGTTATCTATTGTTTCAAAAATAATTGATAAAACAAAGAACCAAGAAATTATTCGACTGATATTTCCAATGACTAAGGATAAAGATGTACTTCAGGCAACTTGGAAAAAAAACGCAAAGATCATGGCCGAAAAAGTATTGTCTGGAAAAAATGTTGTTTACATTACAATAGGAGATCCATATCTGTATAGTACATGGATATACATGCATAGAGAGATTAAAACCAATCATCCGGAAATGAAAATCAGCGTAGTTCCAGGTATAGTTTCCATATTCAGTTTTGCATCAAAAATTGGTGTTAGTGTAGCCGAAGGCGCAGAAAAGGTTTCAGTAATTCCATCTTGTTATGATTTGAGTACTGTAAAGGAGATTGCGAGAAACTCAGAAAGTATGATTTTTCTCAAAGATGGAAGATATTTTGACCAAGTAATCCAAGTCTTAAAAGATGCAGGATTTCCAGATAATTCTATTTTTGCAATTGGGCAGGATCTTGGCACAGATCATGAAATAATCAGAAAAATGACTTTGGGTGAAGTTAATGATGATACTCTCACTACCAAATATTTCTCTATCCTGGTGGTAAAACGTGTCTAAGGTTTACTTTGTAGGGTGTGGACCTGGTGATCCAGATCTAATTACTGTTAAGGCAAAAAAACTAATTCAGAATGCGGATGTTGTAGTATATTCTGGTTCTTTAATTCCATCAGAGATTCTTAAACTATGCAAAAAATCTAAAGCATATGATGCAGCGAAACTTGTACGCGAAGAAATTTTTGAGCTATTAAAAAAAAATGCCAAAAAAGGTAAGAAGGTAGTGCGGCTTCATGATGGTGATCCATCAATTTATGGTGCAATACGTGAACAGATGGACAATTTACAAGAAGAAAAGATTGATTCTGTAATAATACCTGGGGTAACATCATTTCTAGCATCAGCAGCTACACTTGGAATTCAACTAACTCTTCCAGGTGTAACACAAACAATGATAATATCAAGAGCGGAAAAACGTACAAAAGTTCCAAAGCGCGAAAAAATATCAGAGCTTGCAAAACATAGGGCAACAATGATCTTCTATCTCAGCGTTCATCTTCTATCAAGTATAGTTAAGGAATCATTGGCAGGTGGATATAAAAAATCAACACCTGTTGGAGTTGTTTATCGTGCAAGTTGGGCTGATGAAAAAATTATTACAGGTACATTAGAGACAATTACAAAGAGAGTTAGAGATCAAAAGATTACACGAACTGCAATAATTATCATTGGCGATGTTGTAAAACCAAAATCATATGAGTATTCTCGTCTATATGATAAGAGCTTTAGCCATGGATTTAGAAAATCACAGTCTAAGTCGTCAAAAAACTAACTTCGTCATTAATTCCCATCATCCGAAGATTTTTTTTAAAAAGATTAACATCACCAGAAGTAAATATTCTCAATATATTTTGCTGTGAATCATTATCCTCTATGAAATCTTTCATAACATTCACAATATTTTTTGCAGGATCTAAAAACTTAACATTTTTAAAAATTGATCTTAGAAATGGTTCTAAAAATGGTAAATGTGTACTTGACAGAGTAGCGACATCAATTGAATTATCTAAAAACACATCTTCTAAAACTTCCTTGATGACATTTTTACAATATTCCTTATCTGTGAGAAATTTTCCAGATTCTACAAGTTCAACAAGTAATGAGCAATCAATTTTGTGAACTACCATGTCGTTTGGAATATCACATCTTTCTATAAATTCTATAACACTTTCACTCTGAATAACAGATCTAGTTCCAAGAATTGCAATATTTCCTGTTTTAGATATTTTTACAGCGTCACTAAGTGGAGGCCATATCCCAGCTAATTTCAGACTGATCCGTCTGATCCTAGTATTGAGTAAAAGTGTGGGTGTATTTGATGCCATTATAATAAAGTCTGGTGAAAATTTTTCCTCTAGTAGATTTATTGTATCCTTGATTATATTTTCTAACTCTGGTTTCGATTTTACTCCATAAGGAAAATTTTTCTGATCAGCGAAATAAATTAACTCACCTTTGAAAATTTTTTGTATTTCCCTTATCACTGATATTGAACCAAATCCAGAGTCAAAGACGACGATTTTCTTCACAAATCCCAGTAAATTATTCTGGTTTTTACTGTTTGTTAGCTAAATTTAGCCTAATGTTGATCTAAATACACACCTCCGATTAAGAACAAAATTGTAAACGAGCATACATGCCATTCGATAAAACATGGGCACGCCAAGAAACAAAAGGTATGACTGAAAAAATTCGTGATGCTGTAAAGCCACAAGGGGCTCTAAAACCACGAATTCAAACAGCAGTTACTAAACTTCAAGGGCAAACTTCAAAGATGGACGTCATGTTAACAAGGCTTCATGAAAGAGACCAGCAATTATTTACTAGAATTGTCACAGCAGTGGAGACACATGATACGTCTGCAAGCAAAGTTTTGTCATCTGAACTAGCTGAAGTTCGTAAAGTTTCAAGAATGTTAGGTAATGCAAGAACATCTCTCGAACAAGTTCAATTACGCTTGAGTACTATTCATGATCTAGGCGATGCAATGGTTTCAATTGGACCAGCAATGTCAACCATGAAAGGTTTGAAATCATCACTGAGCAGTTTCATGCCAGAAGCTGATTCTGAATTGAATTCTATGACAGAAACATTGAGTGGGTTAATGGTAGACTCGTTATCTGATAACACATTTACCATGGAATCTGAAGCAGTAAACGCAGAGACCGATGCAATATTGCAAGAAGCATCAGCCGTTGCAGAACAGCAAACAGATGAAAAATTCCCATCCATACCAACAACAACTCCTTCAGGACAATCATCTCCACCAAATCTATCTAATTCAATGGATTTTCTTGAATAGATAGTGAGACGAAAAGTCCAATCTTTTTTTATTTATTTTTCTAAAATTATAAACGCTAGGGAAAAGCAGTATCCTTTGAAAGCACCTGTTCTAAATCTGAAATCTTTATTCTACTTTGCTCCATCGAATCTCGATTTCTAAGTGTTACAGTATCATCTTCTAGTGTCTTATGGTCAATTGTAATAGCAAAAGGCGCACCAACCTCGTCTAATCTTCTATATCGTCTTCCAATTGCACCAGAATGATCTAGGAATGCATCATATTTTCGCTTAATTTTCA
>Ga0257111_1000276_pt1 | contig 21342 bp, 15 predicted proteins | sample LP_taG_6_FD_191567 | JGI IMG/M metagenome (GOLD analysis project Ga0257111, IMG submission 191567) | Marine microbial communities from Northeast Subartic Pacific Ocean, Canada - LP_J_2015_P26_500m | ecosystem: Environmental > Aquatic > Marine > Oceanic | place: Canada: Northeast Subartic Pacific...
TTACTGATCTGTACTGCTTTATTTCCTCAGTAGTCATTTCCAATGTCTTTATGTACACACTGTTCTCCACATATTCTCTTAAGATATAGGAAAGTTGTACATAAAACTCTTTTATCTCGCCACGTTGCAGATATTTACTACCCTTTAAGTGGTTAAGTTTTTCAAGTGCCATCTCATCAGCTGGCTTGCTAGACTGTACAGTTTCTACTTCTATGTGTTCAGTCGGCATGCGTTTACCGTAAATGACGTACAATCCATATAAAATACCAGCTAGTAACAAGACTAAAATAATTGTCATCATCGGCCATCTTCTAGAAACAGGTACTGGCCCTTTGATTGGTCTCATGGATTGTGAACCAGTTTTAGCAACCATTGATACAACATTGATTTCTAGTGAATCGGTGTTTACTACAAAATCTAAGGTACTGTCTGGTTTAAAAACATTTACCGCGATGGCTGGAATAACTACCGCACCTGTATCCCACACCGATAAGATATAATCTATTCCAGTAATTTTTCCATTTTCATTATATAGCGGTTCTAATTGTCGTACTTCTAATGGTTCACTAAACTGAGTTTGTGGTACGACCAAATAATTATCTCTAAGAAATTTTGTCTGAATCCTGAACCTAATCAAATCTCCAATCGCTGCAAATGATGTATCAGTTGATACGGATAATTGAAAGGAACCATTTAAACTCTCGTTTTTTCCACAGGTATATAAAAAAAGTATTAGGCCGATATAGAAAAGTATTTTTCTTGGGATCATGACCTGCTATACACGCTTTTCACGGCGCTTAAAATAATTCATTAGCGGTTCAACATAATCACCAGTGGTAGAAATTTGGATTAGATCAAATTTTATACGACCACATTCCTTGTTGAATTTTATCCATTTTTCTTCCTGCTCTTTCTTAAATAATAAACGTTCTTCTTTTGAACTCGTATCAATCCAGAATTGTTCATTAGTTTCCGGGTCGTGTACCTTTAACAATCCTAGGTCGGGTATATCGGATTCTGCTATATCATTCATTCTAATACCAATTAGATCATGTTTTCGGTTAGCAACCTTAAGCGATTTCCAATATCCTTCATCCATATAATCAGAGATTAGAAATACGACACTTCTGCGTTTTGCTACCTTCAGTAAGAAATCAAGTGCATTTTTAATTGCGGTTCCCCGTCCTTTCGGTCTGTGGTAAAGTAGTTCTCTAATTACGCGTAGGACATGTGACTTTCCCTTTTTTGGGACAACATATTTTTCAATTCTATCGCTAAAAAGGATTAATCCAACCTTATCATTATTTTTTATAGCCGAGAAGCCCAATACTGCAGCAATTTCTGCAGCAATTTCATTCTTAAATCTTCGCAGTGTACCAAAATTTCCTGATCTGCTCATGTCAACTATGAGATAGACAGTTAATTCCCTTTCCTCTTCAAAGATTTTAATATATGGCGCATTAGATCGCGCGGTCACATTCCAATCAATTAAACTAATATCATCACCGGGTTGGTATTCTCTTACCTCAGAAAAAGACATGCCTCTACCTTTAAAGACAGAGTGGTATTCACCGCCAAAAAGATCATTAACTAAACCACGCGTTCTGATCTCAATACGACGAACTTTTTGGATGATCTCTTTCGGGATCATATTACAATGTAATTAGGGGACTTCGATTGTTTCGAAAAGTCGTTGGATAATCTCTTCAGATGTTAATTCTTCTGCTTCTGCTTCATAAGTTAAAATGATACGATGACGAAGAACATCTGCACCTACGAAACGCACATCTTCAGGAGTGATATAGCCACGGTGTTCTATGAAAGCGCGGGCCTTCGCAGCTAATACAATATTAATTGAAGCTCTAGGTGAAGCTCCGTAATCAATAAGGCCAGCCAAATCACTTAATCCATAATCTTCAGGATTTCGTGTGGAAAATATGAGGTTCAATATATATTCTTCAACTTTTTCATCAACATAAATATCATTTATTATGTTTTGCGCTGCCAAAATCTGTTCTGGCTTTGCCACTGGGTTAATTGATTGATTAACGGATGTTTTCGCCATCTTCCTCAATATTTGTTTTTCTTCTTCCTTTGTTGGATAGTCTACTTTCAGCTTTAGCATAAATCGATCTACCTGCGCCTCTGGCAGCGGGTATGTGCCTTCTTGTTCTATTGGATTTTGCGTCGCGAGAACAAGAAATGGACTATCAAGAACAAAAGTATTTTCTCCAATGGTAACCTGTCTTTCCTGCATTGCTTCTAACAAAGCACTCTGCACTTTTGCAGGCGAACGATTGATCTCATCAGCTAGGATTATATTAGCAAAGATTGGGCCTTTTCTCGTTTCAAACCCGCCCGTTTTCTGGTTATAAATAAGTGTACCAATTAAATCTGCCGGAAGCATATCAGGCGTAAATTGAATACGCTGAAATTTGGCGTCTATAAGCTGCGCCATTGTCTTAACCAGCAAAGTTTTTGCTAAGCCTGGCACTCCTTCAACAAGTATATGCCCATTGGCCAACATGCCTATTAAAAGTCGATTAATCAGGTCAGTCTGGCCTACAATCGTTGCACTAACAGCCTCTCTGAGTGTATCAACAAAACTTGATTCGCGAGATATACGTTCATTTATTTCTGATAAACTAAACTCTGCCATAAAAAATATTGATATATATTAGGATGTAATATGCTTAAGGACATCAATCTCATTTATGTCCTTACCAAGATAATCTAGTTCAAATTGGACCGATGGTGCTAATTCGTGCTCAGGAAATCGATCGAGAAAAATCTTATAATTTAATTCTGCTTTAGGGTTATCACTTAAAATATTAGCATAAATATAACCAATCATAAATTGCGCCTGTGCCTCTTGATTTGTTCCAGAGAAATTATTAACCACATTGACATAAGCAGCAATTGCACTATCAAAATCACGCAAATCATTCATGTAAATATCACCAATTAAGTATTGCGTCTTGGCAGCCAAAACATGGTCAGGGTATTTTTTTAATAGCAAATCAAGATTAGATAATGCGCCTTTAATATCTTTTTCATTTCTAGCATTCTCCGCACCGCTAAATAATTCCTCCGCAGTCTGGTTACTACCACAACCAGAAACAAAAACCCCAATTATGGTTAGGATAAAAAGTATTTTCCTCATTCTAGATAATTACCTGTATTTAAAAACTGCGGAATTTATACGCAAGTATACCAATCAACAAGAAAGAACTACGATTATATATATAGTAAATAATTAAATGTTCCTCTTAAAATATGTATAAGAGTCCAAGATTAAGTTGCCCGGATCCAGGTTTATCAAATCGGCAAGCATAATCCAGGCGTATAGGTCCCAACGGAGATGCAAGTGTAACCCCAAATCCTCTTCCCCATTGGATTGATTTCAAGGCCACATTATTTATTTTATCTGTAAGTTGCCCTCCTTCTAAAAATATTTCACCGCCCAAAAACCAAACTATCGGGAATCGAATCTCTAAATTAACTAAAAGTCGAATTAATTCACCTTTTGGTAAGTTGTTACCTGGTTCTGTTAAAAATTTAAGTGCTTCCCATGCCCTCAGACTTGAACTGCCACCCAAGTAAAATTTATCATATAATAATGTTTCGTAATCATCATAACCTTCACTCCAATTAAAAATCATACCATATTTTATTCTACTAGCAAAAATCCAATCCTTACTTATAGGTAAATATCCTTGAATTCCTGTATCAATCTTCTGGTAAGTTCTATTTCCACGAAGTAAACCACCAACACTAATTAACTCTGTATTAAGAACGTATCCTCTTGATGGATATAGAGGGTTATTAGCTCTATCCAATCTACCTACTATTCTGAATGATCGATTTTCTATATCATTCTTATCATCCCGTTTTTTATCATCAAATAATTCCCACCGTAATATTGTTCTTATATATGACCTTTCATCTAATTGTAAAATATTGGCCAACTGGAAACCGTAGCGGTATATACCATCATCTTGCTCATAATTTCGAAACGATTGGAAAAAACCACTCATTTCAGTTGGTATGCGTAATCCAAGAATCCATTGATTTGAAAAAAGTACGTCCACCGTAGAGCGGGGAAACTGGTACCCAGTCTCCAATGGAAAAGCAAGCGATGATCTGATTTCAAAATTAGTAGCGGAGTTAAAAACCCTGCGGTCTTTCCATGCAATATCACCACCTAGTGCATTTACAGGCATAATACCTTCATTTACTATGACTGGATAATAACCGCCGGAAGATAAAATCTCTCTTCGATTTAGTTCTCTTAATTCAATAACTAAATTAACCGTAGTATCATTGGTTATATTTTTAACAGGCGTTATCGCGGCCATTGAAAAAATGCCAATCTCCATTAATTTTCTTTGACTGGCATCTATATTACTTTTTACATATTTGTCTCCAACTTTGAAGTCTAATTCTCTAAATATCACATTAGAATCAAGATTCTCTTTCATTCCATCAACGTAAATTTTATTTATATATACATCTGGACCCTCTTGGATTTCAAAATTTACAATTACTGAATCAGTCACAAGCTGAGATGTTTTTGTTTCTAGAAATAATTTACTTTTCTCATGGTAGGCTTCATTTAATTCACTCCGGTTAACCTGAATAGCAACGGGGTTATATGGCTTATTTTCTATTAGTTTAAAAATAGATATTATTTGTTTATCTGTAAGTGTAGAGTTTCCTGATAGATTTATTGTATTAAGGAAATATTCTTTACCTTCCTGGATTCTAAAGAAAATATCTGCTTTTCCATCATTAATCGTGAATGAATCAATAACAGCCACATCCAAAAAACCTTTTGTCAGGTAATAGTTTTTAATGCTTATCGCATCGAGTTTTATAACACGCCGATCAAAAGACTGATTAGCAAAAAGTGATTTATTTTGAATATTGATAATTTGCTTAAGGTGCTTGCTTTTGATCCTTGAATTACCGATAAATTTAACACCACTGACCTGAGTGACATCTTCGGGCAAAGCCCACAAGAGATTTAGACTAAGCAAGCCTGTTAAAACCAAGCAACAGTATTTCATTTTGGTATTACTATCTAGTAAGAATAACGCAAGCGGTATTTTACGTGCATATTACCCAATTCATCAACATTTCCAATAAGAGAAAAGTAAGGATTTAATTTGAGTTCAACACCAACCTGATTATGGTCTGGGTTCACTAAAGAGAATGACCGTTTGTACGAATAGTTCAATGATAGATTCCTTGAAACCTGAGCCTTAATTACCAAATTATCAGAACCTGTGGGGTCAATCAAAGCGGAAGCACCAGATATACTAACATCCTCTATTATACCTAATCTTCCAAGCCCACTGATTTGCAAAAAATTTCTTTCCAGTTCCTTTTCTAAATAGGCTACAAATATTGACTGAGCCTGACTGCCAAAACCTGACGAACTAATCTCTTGATCTTCGAAACGGCTCCTTATAGTTAGTAATTCAAGTATATCACTTTCCGAAAAACCACTGGATGATTCTAAATTCAATTTTGGATTATTTAATGGTCCAACAAGAGTAATGGTAATGTTTTCCTCTTTTATTTTAGTAAATGCAGATAAATCTAAATAAGGATTGAATCCTTTGGTATCAAAAGCCAAATATCCATTTGTGATGTTGAATATATCACCATAGTAATAAAATTTTCCTTCCCTAACGAATAGTTCACCAGAGTAATCCGCGCTTTGGTCCCCAAACATGGATATACTCAACTCACCACCTAATTGAGCATCAATTTGACTATTTCTTAAAACAAATTTACCAGTGATTGGGAAATTTAATTTGTAGTTGATAATTGTATTGCTAGGATCGAGTTCCACAGTAGATAACGTATTAACCTCAAACTCTTGATACATAACAGCATCAATAGCTTCTATTTCACCAGCTATTGTAATTGTATCTCTTCCAGTAATACGTACATCAATATTAACCATACCTTCAATATCGCCTAATAAGGTTTTGAAAAATACATTATTTCCTTTAGCGTTGAGATCATAATAGGGCTCGAAGAACTCTATCATATTTATGTTTCCATCAACAAAAATATTTGCTTTATAATTTTCCGGTTTAATTGTAGCAGCACCAACAAGATTTTCAATTGATAGCAAATTATTAACTAGTATACCTTTACCATTAACACCTTTTATTGGTTCATTTAATAAAATCGTGTAAATAGAACCATCTTTGATTGATATATTCCCGTTTCTGACAAGTTTATCAGGTGTTCCAGCAATTTGTAAGGAAACATTATGATTCCCCGGTAAAGAGTCTACATCAATTAAATATTCAGAAAGGAATTCGAGGTGGTTGAAATCACCACTAATATCAACCCACATCGAATCGGTCATAAACATTTCTCCTAGATTCTCTGAATTAAAGTTTAAATCTAAGGGTAAATAAGCTGCACCTGCAATAGCGTGGTCTTTCCCCCTTATCGCGGAAAATTGGTTAAAATATAAACGTCTTGAATCGTAAAGCCCCATTCCTGTAACATGCCCTAATTCTAACCCCTCAAATACACCATCATCTATAGACAGATCAAAATTAAATTTAGTTTTATTTGGAAGACCACCAAAATTCAGATCCCCGCTTACCACACCATCTAATGCGAACCAGTCTGGGATAAATTGAGTAAAAATTGAAATATCCACCTTTTTCATGTTGATCATAGCGTCTATTTCAATTGGATTGGATTCTTCGAAATGTTGTGGCACTACGCCAGCAACCTGAATACCGGTTTTATCCCCATGGATCATTGTAATTTCTTCAATATGTAAAATTGAATCACGATAGAAGGTTGATATGATTAATTCATCAAATGGTTGAGCAGCAATCTCACCATTCTTTATTGCTAGATCTATTGAGTAATCCAAAGAATGTTCCCTTGATGTAACAGACAATTCGCCAAATACCTGACCCTGGATTTTGATCCATTCATCAGGAATTAAAAAATCTAGTATGTCTGTACCTATATTTGATATTTTCAATAAACCATCTATTTCATCTGTAAATGTTAAGAAACCGGAGAGTATACCATCATTCACATGAAATTCAAAAGGCTTCAAAGTCAATTCATTTTTCCCCCAATCCAACTCAAGTAAATCCACTCCTTCACCCAGGGTGAATTCGACTGGTTTAGTGTTGATTAAATATTGCTGATTTGTAGCAATCTGAAGACGATCAAATACTCCATTTCCATCATTTTTCAAAAACCCGGACAATTGAAAAAAATCATTGTTATTTTTGAATTCTGCACTCTGAATCTCTAAACCATCTTGTGTATATGATAAGTCAACAACACCACTTTCAAAAGATTGTTCATTCCATGTACCAGATCCAACACGCAATTGGCAATCTCCGGTAGTATATTTGTCTGAACTATTCAAACTCCCAAAGAATTCAAAGCTTTCTAAATAAAAATTCTTGTAGTTTATATTCCTCAGTACAAGTTCAGCCCTCAGATTAGGGTTATTAAAAGGACCAGATACAAAAAGGCTACCCGTCGCTTTACCATTTTCTAGACTATCCGACCAAAAATTGTTGATAATGAAAACATCAGCGTTATCGAGGTCTAAATCCAAGTTATAGACTTCATTTTTAAAGTCACTGGTTCCGGTGACTATTACTCTACTATTGCCAATTGATAATTCCAGCAGTTCTTCAATATTTAATAACTCGTTCACATAATCAACTGTACCAGATACTGAAATATCCCGATCTTTATACAGCTTTGTTTCTAACAATTCCATCGTAAGTGTGATATGATCCAATTTACTTTCTTCTACAGTGCCCTCAATTGCTACAAGACCATTCAAGTCAGTCGGAAGATCATCTATAATCCATTTATTTAGATCAAAATCAGTTAGCTGTATTGATGCATTAAAATGACCATCTTTTTGATAAATACCATTCATTGACAAGCTGGCATCCTCACCCTCTAATTTTACCTGATCTAAGGAGAAGAAATCATCAAAATTTGATATAGAAATATTACCAGCGGTATGTAAACCTAAATCATTTGTTAGCGTTATATTCCCCTCAAAGGTTTTTAAATCAGACCGGATATGAATTTCTGTCTCTAAAGCTGATAGTTTAGGTTGAAGAGGTAATTTATCAAAAAATGTTTTTGGGATTTGATATTGGTCAAGAAAAACATCAATTCTCATGTCTTTATCATCTAACCAGTTGTAACTGAATTTTCCTCTAACACCCAATGAGTCAATAGTACCATTTATATTTTCACACACTAGTTTTGCTGGATATAATGATATTCGAGATTTTTCCAACCGCATATCAAATCCGGTTTCTTCCATTGCAAAATATAATTCATTGATATTAAGATCGAGTGAATTCATATCGAGATCAAAACGCCCATCAAATTGAAATAAGAAGTCCTTAAGTATTGTTAACTCAGGAATTGTGACCCTACCATCAAATTGAAGGCGATCAACAGTAAACTTTTGTTCTAAGATTTCCTTTAAATCAAAGGGATCTGATCTTAAATCGGATGATTTTTTTGATTGGAAAAGGGTAGTGGTAACTTCTTTTAGTTTCAGGTATTTGAAACTTGGATATCCAAACAATGATTCCATCATATTTAAACGAAGATCAACATTCGAAATAAAAATACTTGATTTATTAAGATTGGTCAATTTCAAGGATTGTATGGAAACATTGGCAAGTAAATGACCGCTAACTTTATCAAAAGATATTTCCCAGTCACCCCTCTTTGTTAATTGGTCATTTATTCGATATTCAATTAACTCTTTCCATAAAGACGGTGTTAATAAAACTAGTACTGTTATGCTAAACAGAATTACGATGGTCAATATAAGAGTTTTCAGTAATTTCATAATATTTCGTATATATACTAAGCTAACGAATATACATGCGTCCTGTTCCAAAAACAAAAAAAGCGTCTAAGTAGACGCTTTTTAATCTGGCTTTTAATGTAGTTTAATCCACTACTTCAAAATCCGCATCTTCAATTTCACCCTCCTCTTTTTCCTTAGGCTTACTTCTTCCTTTATTTTTTTCATCTTCATTTTGATCATCACCAGGAGTTGCTTTTGTTTCATCATATAATTTTGTTGCTAGCTCACTCCAAACAGTGTTTAAAGAGTCAATTGAGGATTGAATATCACTTTTATTTGAACCACTATTTACCTTTTTCAATTGTTCGACCGCATCAGATAATTTCTTTTTGTCATCATCATTTAACTTATCATCAAATTCTTTGATATTTTTTTCTGTCTGGTAAACTAATTGTTCAGCCTGGTTATGTAAATCTATTAATTCGCGTTTATCTTTATCCTCTTCTTCATGTTTCTTGGCATCATTTACCATTTTATCAACCTCTGAATCACTTAATCCACTTGACGCTTCGATGCGGATACTTTGTTCTTTTCCCGTAGCTTTATCTTTGGCACCTACATTTAGAATTCCATTCGCATCAATATCAAATGTTACTTCTATTTGCGGCACACCTCGTGGAGCGGGTGGAATACCATCAAGATGGAAACGACCGATTGTTTTATTATCTACAGCCATCTCACGCTCTCCTTGTAATACATGAATCTCAACCGTGGTCTGATTATCCGCAGCAGTACTGAATATCTGCGATTTTTTTGTCGGAATGGTAGTATTCCTTTCAATCAATTTCGTGGCCACTGAACCTAGCGTCTCAATACCAAGTGATAAAGGAGTAACATCAAGTAAAAGAATATCATCTACTTCACCTGCTAAGACACCACCTTGAATAGATGCACCTAGTGCAACTACCTCGTCTGGATTAACGCTTTTATTCGATTCTTTACCAAAAATATCTTTCACTTTCTCTTGAATTTTTGGTATTCTAGATGAGCCACCCACTAAAATAACTTCATCAATTTCTGATGCTTTTAGACCAGCATCCTTAATTGCTTGCTTACATGGAGCAATTGTTCTTTCCACTAAATCTGACACTAACTCTTCAAATTTTGCTCGTGTAAGGGTCAAATTAAGATGTTTAGGCCCCGATGCGTCTGCAGTAATAAATGGGAGATTTATTTCAGTCTGCTTAGAACTTGATAATTCCTTTTTGGCAGCTTCCGCAGCTTCTTTTAACCTTTGCAAGGCCATCGGATCTTCCTTCAAATTAATACCATCACTAGCATTAAATTCATCAGCAATCCAGTTCAAGACCTTTTGATCAAAATCATCTCCGCCTAAATGGGTATCACCGTTGGTAGATTTTACTTCGAAAACACCATCACCCAGTTCAAGTATAGAAATATCAAAAGTACCACCTCCTAAATCAAAGACTGCAATTTTTTCGTCCTTTTTCTTATCAAGTCCATAGGCAAGTGCTGCCGCTGTTGGTTCATTGATAATTCTTCTTACATTAAGTCCAGCGATTTTACCCGCATCCTTGGTAGCTTGTCGCTGGGAATCATTAAAATACGCCGGGACTGTTACCACAGCATCGGTTACTGTTGTACCAAGGTGTTCTTCAGCCATTTGCTTTAATTTTTGTAATACCATGGCACTGATTTCTGGGGGATTATATTCCTTATCCTCTATTTTAACAACTACACCATTATTTGGACCTTTTTGTACTCTATAGGGTACTTCTTCAATTTCTGTCCCAACTTCATCATACATACGCCCCATAAATCTCTTGATCGAAAAAACAGTATTTATAGGATTTGTTACTGCTTGCCTTTTAGCAGGCTGACCAACTAATCTTTCTCCCTTTTTCGTAAATGCTACAACAGAAGGAGTTGTGCGTCCGCCTTCTGGACTCGTTATGATAGAAGGTTCACCACCTTCTAATACTGCGACACAAGAATTTGTCGTACCTAGATCAATACCAATTATCTTACTCATGATTTATATCTCCTATTTTTCATGTAGTTAATTATACAGCAGACTTGTATCTAATGAACCAAAGAGGCTGCTGGTAATATTTTTGAACTTTTTCGCCAACAATTGCAGTGTAAACCCAACCGGATAGCCAAAAGGCTAATATAACTGGCAACACGAAATTGATGAGGATTGAAAAAATGCCAATCACAATAATGAGGCTAAAAGGTAGTATCACTGCCATGCTTAATAAGGGATGGTTTATCATAAATGTTTGAATATTTTCCATTATTTACTCCTTTTAGAACGATTCAAGTAAATAACGGACAATAACTATGCCAGAAAATTTAATTAACCTATTTGGCAGATATAATAGGTGATATTATTTAATTATGGCAGAAATACGAGGTAAAATTCAAACTTTCTGAGGATTTTCGTCCTTTTTCGCATTTGTTGTTTCTCCGGTCTGTTTTACTGACTTATTTGCCCGTTTTTTTACCGGAGAAAAGATTAACTCATCCTTCTTACTATCAACTGTAATCTTATCACCATAAGCGAATTTATTTTCAAGCAATAATTCAGATATGGGATCTTCAAGCGAATTTTGAATCGTTCGTCTCAAGTTCCGTGCTCCATATTCTTCATGAAAACCCCTACTAACCAATAGCTTACGGGCGCGCTTGGAAATTGTAATTTTAATTTCCATTTTCTGTAGATTTTCAATCAGTTCCCTTAATTGCAAATCAATAATATTTAAAACGTCAGTTTCATCCAACATATGGAAAACAATTGATTCATCGATACGATTTAATAATTCAGGACTAAATACATTCTTTACACGGTCCATTATTGTGGATTGCATAGTTTCGTAATCTGACTTTCCAGATTTTTTAATAAAACCATACCTGCCATCAACTTTTATGTCTTTTGTGCCCAAGTTTGATGTCATTATAATGATAGTATTTCGAAAATCTACTTTACGGCCAAACCCATCAGTTAAAATACCCTCATCAAAAACCTGTAATAATAAATTAGTTATATCTAGGTGCGCTTTCTCAAATTCGTCAAACAGAATCACAGAATAGGGATTGCGCCGTACTCTTTCTGTAAGTGCACCCCCTTCCTCATACCCAACATATCCTGGTGGTGCACCAATAAGTCGTGATGCAGAAAATCGCTCTCTATATTCAGACATATCTATTTTTATAAGAGAATCGGTATGACTAAAAAGATAATTTGCTAATACTTTTGCTAATTCAGTTTTGCCAACTCCTGTAGGCCCAAGAAAAAGAAATACACCAATTGGTCTTTTGTGACTTTTAAGGCCCATCCTGGCTCGCTGGATAGACTTAGAAATACTATCTATTGCCTTATCCTGACTAATAATTGATTTATGCAACTCATCTCTCATTTTCAGCAACTTTTGCGATTCTGATTGAGCAACTTTATTCACAGGAATTCCCGACACCAGGCTTACTACATCAGCTATATTTTCTTCAGTCACCTGAAAAGGATGATTGGATTCATCCTGATGCCATTTTTTCTGCATTGATGCAAGTTTTCCTAATAATGACTGCTCTTTGTCACGCAGTGCAGCTGCATCTTCAAACCTTTGAGCTACAACCACTGTTTCTTTTTCACGACGTAATTCTTCAATTTTTAGTTCTAGATCTATCAAATCTTGCGGTACATCCATATTGAGCATGTGGGCTCTACTGCCAGCTTCATCCAAAATATCAATTGCTTTGTCAGGCAAAAATTTATCTGTTATGTACCGATGAGATAGATAAACACACGCTTCAATAGCTTTTTGATCAAAAGTCACATTGTGATGATTTTCATAAGATTCTTGGAGACCTTTCAATATTTCTATTGATTCTTCAATACTTGGAGGATTAACTATTATTTTTTGGAACCGTCTTTCTAGTGCCCCATCTTTCTCCACATACTTGCGATATTCATCTAGTGTCGTTGCGCCAATACAATGAATATCACCACGTGCTAACGCTGGTTTAAACATGTTTGATGCATCCAATGAACCAGACGCACCTCCTGCACCAACCAAGGTATGGAGTTCATCGATAAATATTAGTACATCTTCCGTTGATTCCAGCTCTACCATTATTGTCTTTAATCTCTCTTCAAACTGACCACGATATTTTGTGCCAGCTACGATTGCCGGTAAATCCAATGATAAAATTCGTTTATTGTGCAATAATCTGGGCACTTCTTTTCGTACAATCTTTTGCGCCAGACCTTCTATTATCGCTGTTTTACCAACCCCAGGTTCTCCTATTAACACGGGATTGTTTTTCTTTCGACGCGTGAGTATTTGCGCAACACGCTCAATTTCATCCTCACGACCTATCACAGGGTCCAATTCTTTCTTTTCAGCTAAATCTGTAACGTCGCGGGAAAAATGATCTAAAGCTGGCGTCTTAGACTTACCAGGTTTAGTGGTCTTCCGTGATTCCAATTCCACAGGTTCATCAATATCTTCACTCTCCATTAGCCCAAGAACACTATCATAATCCAAATTATAAGAATTGAGAACTTCATAGGCAATTCCTTCAGTCTCTTTTAGCATAGAAAGCAGTAAGTGCTCATCATCTGCTACTGATGAACCAAGTGCAGCTGCTTCGTTATATGAGTTCCGTAAAATACGTTCAGCTCGACGGGTAAATGGTAAATGCCCCAAGGTCAAAGTACCTCCGGAACTCTTAATCATATCCTCAATCATAGCTTTAAGATCTGTTATACTACAATCATAAATCTCAAGGATTTTTATGGATAATCCTGTTGAATCTTTGATCATACCAAGAAGTAAGTGCTCCGACCCAACATAACTATGACCGAGACGAATTGCTTCCTCCTTAGCATATTTAATAATAGATTGAACACGTTTCGAAAAATTTTCTTTCATTTTGCCAGAAATATTAAAACACCTTTATCATGATATCAAAACCTATAAATAATCACTTACTTATTTATTCTTAATCGCCCATTAACCATTTTGAGTTTACGGCTACCTATTGCTGCAACTTGAGGATTATGGGTAGTGATAATAAATGTTTGGTTAAAGTCAGAATTAATTTTTTTAAATAATTGCAGCAATCGTTTTGCATTATTGATATCCAAGTTACCTGTTGGTTCATCCGCAAGCACTAAAGCAGGTTGATTAATTAATGCTCGTAATACAGCAACCCGTAACCGTTCACCTCCAGAGAGTTCCGCAGGTAGATGGTCTTTCCGATCCGAAAGATGCACATAGTAAAATAACTCATCTGCAAGTTCTTCCTTAGCGCTGGCATTGTTATTAATAATTGCTGGCATCAACACATTCTCAAACGCAGTGAACTCAGGAAGTAAATGGTGAAATTGAAAAACAAAACCCAAATCCTGATTTCTCAATTCAGATAATTTCTTATCACTCATTTCCATTGCATTATTTCCAAGGATTGTTAATTGACCAGAATCAGGCTGATCCAGCGTACCAATTATATTTAACAAAGTAGTTTTACCGGAACCTGATTGCCCCATAATGGTTATGATTTCGCCTGATTTTACCTTCAAGGTTAAGTTCGTAAGTACATTTAACTTTTTTTTTCCATTAGAGTAGGACTTCACAAGTTTTGTTGTATCTAATACTATTTTTCCCACTGTAAGGACTCCCTAATATCTATAATAGTAGCTCGCTTTGATGCAATTAATCCGGAAAATAGAACAAAAATAATTGAAATTATTAGTACAACCAAAAGGTCAATTGTTGTTATTACCATGGGTAATTGATTAATGAAATACACATCTGCAGGAAGCGGGATAATACCATATTGATTTTGAATATATATTAAGACCGTGCTTATACCGATTCCAATCACAATACCGACTCCTCCGATTAAAGAGCCCTGAGTAAGAATTATTTTTTTAATATTAATTTTAGATGTACCAATTGCACGTAAAATTCCAATTTCACGGATTTTCTGAATAATGACCAAAACTAACGTTGATACCAGATTAAAACTAGCCACCAATATGATCAAACACAATACAGCCAAAGCGCCTAAACGTTCAACACGCATGGCACTGATCAAACCACGATGTAAATCTTCCCATGTTTTTATGGATAAATGATCCGAAAAGGTTTTTTCTAACTGCATTTTAATATCAACCAGATTTTTACGGTCAACCAGTCGTATATCGATTCCATCATAATTTTGCTTGCGCAGGAAGAGGCGGTTGCCTAAATCGGGTGAAATAAATACTACTCGGTCATCAAAATCCAACACTTGGGCATGAAAAATTCGACTGACAGTAACATCGATCATTTGGGGTAATCCAAAAAAGTTTGATTGATCTATTGGGCTCATAATTGTTAATTGGTCACCAATATCTACATTTAACCTTTGTGCCAATAAATTACCTATAATAATCTCAGGATTGGAAGTTTTCATACCCTTGTTAATGAATTCGATATCATAAAAAGTATCCAATCCTTCCAGATCAACTGCCTTGAACGTAGCCATTTTTTTTGCATCATCCCTGCCAATTATCATCCCAATTCTTTCCTTGTACAACATAGCCTTTTCAATGGAAGCATCATTTTTAACTTTATCATAGGCTTGTTTAAGCGTGGTATGTTTATTTATTGCTGTTATACGTATATCTCCTTCAAATCCAATCAACTTATTAATCACCCGTTTTTCAAAACCATTCATCACCGCCAAAGTTATTATCATTGCAAATGTACCTACCATCATTCCAATAATTGATATCCATCTAGTAAGACGGCTTGGCCCAGATCCTCTGCCACCAAGCATAAATCGTTTCGCTATCATTAATTGAAATTTCATTCGTATCGTAACGCCTCAGCAGGTTTTACACGAGATGCAATATTCGTTGGCCAAAGACTAGCTAATAAAGAGCAGATAGTACCAAAAATTATTATAATTAAAATCTGAGAAAAATCGAATGATACCGGAATATGGTCCATAAAATAAATATCTTCTGCTATGGATAAAATATGATATTTCATTTGTACCCAGCCAAATAATAACGCCAAGATTAATCCGAATATCGATCCTGCTAATCCAATTATCGTTCCTTTAACAAGAAATAAAGATATTATTGATCTACGTGATAAGCCAATTGCTTGTAATGATCCAATGGATCGAATTTTTTCTAATACTATCATGGTAAGCGCAGATATAATATTTACGATTGCTACTAGAGCTATCATACTAAAAATTAGAAGAATGGGTAATTTTTGTACGGCTAACCATTTAAAAAGTGTATGATGTTTTTCTTTCCAAGTTAGAGTATAATAAGGATATCCTAGACGAGATTCTATTTCCTCTGCCGCCGACTGGAAATCTGTATTATTTAAATAGATTATTTTACCGGATATTTCTTCATTCATATTAAGTAAATACTGTGCGTCCCCAATTCTTGTATAAACCATAGAATTATCATATTCCACTAAACCAGAATGGAATATCCCTCCGATCGTAAATTGTGTTAATCGTTTCATTCCAGTTATATTTGTCATAGAACTCAGGTCAAATACTACAAATGGGTCGCCAACGATTAATTGATATGCATCGGCCAAGCGTTTACCAATGATAATAGTTTTTTCAGACAATTCTCCATTACCACCAACAATTATCTTATTCAATGCTGCCGGTAGTTCTTTTCCATTTAAACCTTCTAAAATAATACCTTCTGCATTTAGTCCTTTGCGCATCATTGCTGGTCCTTGGACAAATGATTTTATTTGAGCATCAGGGTGTTTTAAAGAAAAATCAAATAAAATACTATCAAGTCCTACTGAATTATTTGGGATAGGTCGGCCAAGAAAATCCTGAATTCTAATATGACCATCAAAACCAGCTATTTTATTAGAAATTGTGTCTTCGAATCCTTTATAAATGGCAGCAGTAAGGATTAGTGCAGCAATCCCAACACCTAAGCCAATAATAGCTAACTTACCAGCAAAAGAAGAAAAACTGGCTCTATCTGATGACCTTAAATAGCGTAGAGCCAAATGGATACTTAGTTTCATTATGAAAATTTATTAGGTACGCATCGCCGGAAACAAAAGCACATCTCGGATGGATCGATTTTCAGTCAAAAGCATCACTAAACGATCTACACCTAGTCCTACACCGCCCGTCGGAGGCATACCGCACTCCATTGCTTCAATAAAGTTTTCATCTACTGGCTGGGCTGTATCATCTCCTGCATCTCGCAGCTTTGCCTGGTTTTCCAAACGCTTTCGCTGATCTAATGGATCATTTAATTCAGAAAAACAATTGGCAAATTCTACGCCGCCAATAAATAACTCAAATCTCTCCACAAGATTTGGATCACCATTACGATGGGGTTTGGCAAGTGGGGATATAGCCTTTGGATGATCGATAACAAAAACCGGCTGGATTAGGTTTGGTTCTACCAATCTGTGCATCAGGTTATCCAAAAGTTGACCAAAATTTGCATCCTTAGAAACTTCAATTTTATGTTCGCTACAAATAGACCGCAGTTTCTTTTTATCGGCATCAGATAAATCATAACCAGTAGCATCTTTAAGCAGATCCAAAAATGGTTTTTTATCGAAAGATTTTGATAAATCTATATTAGAGTGAGCCAAGTTAATTTTGGTCTTTCCTACAGCTTTTGCCGCTAATCGAATTATATTTTCAACTCGGTCCATCTGGTCTTCATAATCACTATAAGCCTCATACCACTCCAACATAGTGAATTCTGGATTATGATTCCTATCCATACCTTCATTTCTGAAATCCTTTGATAACTCATATACCTTATCGATACCGCCTATAATAAGGCGTTTGAGATATAACTCATCAGCGATACGTAAGTAAAATGTTTGGTCTAAGGTATTATGGTAAGTTTTAAATGGGCGTGCATTGGCACCGCCGTAAAGAGGTTGAAGAACAGGGGTTTCCACTTCCAAAAACCCTTCATCATCCAGGTATTTCCTAAGTGCAGAAGTAATTTTTGCCCTGCTCTGAAATACATCCTTTATTTCCGGATTTACAATCAAATCCAAATGGCGGTTACGATAACGCTGCTCCTTATCTTTAAATGCATCAAACGTTTCACCTTCCTTTTCTTTTACTATTGGTAAAGGACGTATGCTCTTCGCTAATAATGTTATTGATTTAGCATGTACAGATATTTCACCTGTTTTTGTTTTAAATACAAACCCTGAAACCCCTACAAAATCACCAATATCTAATAATTTAAATTGTTTGTATTGCTCTTCACCTACCTTATCACGTTTAATATAAATTTGGATTCTTCCCGCTGTATCCTGAATGTGGAAGAATGATGCTCTACCCATTTTCCTGACCGCCATGATGCGACCAGCAATTACTACATCTTTGTTATCAAACTCAATAAAATTTTGTGTCAATTCAACACTTTTGTTTGTCGGTGTAAAGTTATGTGGGTATGGGTCAAGACCGCTTTCACGTAATGTTTCCAATTTTTGTATTCGAAAATTGATAATATCTTTTAAACTGCGCTGCTCTTCTGACATAAATCCTCTAAATTCTAATTTTTGATTGCACCGTCTGAAATATTTACCATTAAAAACCCTCTTATAAATTCATCCAAATCACCATCCATAACAGCTTGGACATTACCTGTCTCAACTTTTGTGCGGTGGTCTTTTACCATATTATAAGGGTGAAATACATAAGATCGAATTTGACTGCCCCACCCTATATCTTTCTTTTGGCCTTCTAATTTACGATGAGCTTCTTTTTCTTTCTCAAGTTCAGCTTGGTATAATCTTGCCTTCAAAACTTTCATGGCTTGCGACTTGTTTTTGTGTTGGGAACGTTCATTTTGACATTGAACAACAATACTTGATGGTAAATGTGTAATTCTTATAGCAGAATCAGTCTTATTAACATGCTGTCCACCAGCGCCACTAGCGCGATATGTATCAATTCGTAGATCATTAGGATTAATATCAATTTCAATATCTTCTGTTATGGATGGGTAAACAAAAACTGATGCGAAACTTGTGTGACGTCGACTGTTTGAATCAAATGGAGATATTCTAACTAAACGATGGATACCAGCCTCAGCTTTTAACAAACCATAGGCATAATCACCTTTTACTTCAATTGTTATATCCTTGATACCCGCTTCATCACCAGGTTGGTAATCCATAATACTTTTTTGAAAGCCCTTTCGTTCAATCCAGCGGGAATACATCCGGAAAAGCATATCCGCCCAGTCTTGACTTTCCGTACCACCAGCTCCTGGGTGGATGGTTATTATTGCATCCTGCACATCTTGACTTTCACCCAACATCAATTTTAATTCAAGATCTCGGATAATCCCCGCGTATGCTTTAATTTCACTGCTAATTTCGTCATCTTGAATCTCTCCACTTTCCGCGAATTCAAACAATACAGAGATATCACTATTCCGTTGTTCTAAATCCGCCCAAAGTTTAATATTATTTTCCAATCGGCTGATGTTCCTCAGAATTTTACTTGCATTTTCTTTATTATTCCAAAACGATGGATCCAGGGATTCTTTGTGCAGAGACTTTAATTGTGTCTCTTGTGATTTTAGGTCAAAGATACCTCCGAAGTTCAAAGTGTTTTGATTCGGATGCAGTAAATCTATCTTTCAGTTCTGCTAAATCCATAAGAATAATTTACATATCAAATCAATGCAACAAATTCAAATATTAGTGTACAATATTAATCCCCAGATGAGATAAACATGCGTTCATTAAGATGCCGACGAAGATCCATTTCATCCATACCAATTTTTATAAACCGGCCATTTTCTGCGAGAGAAATCTTGGCTGTTTCTTCAGATATAACTAATACTATTGAATCTGTCTCTTCTGAGATTCCCAGTGCTGCCCGGTGTCGGGTACCCATTCCGGGATCGACCATAGTACTCTCAGTTAATGGTAAAATACAAGCAGCTGCGTCAATAATATCATTTTGAATGATTACAGCGCCATCATGTAATGGTGATCCTGGGTTAAATATTGACATTAATAACGGCGCTGTCACCTCTGCCTTTAATTCTGTACCTGCATCTTTATAAGTACGAAGTCCCGTTTCTCTCTGGATTACTATTAGAGCGCCCCATTTATTTACTGTTAATTGAATAGAAGCTTCCACGATAGCTTCAATAGTGCGTGAAGACCCTATTTGGAAAATACGACGGAAAAAACGAGTCTGCCCCACATAGATAAGCAAACGCCGTATTTCTGGCTGGAAAAGTATAACAAATGCAACAACCCAGACTGTTTGGAATTGATTTACAACCCACGATGATGCACTTAAACCAACCGAATTAAATAAAACAGAGGCAACGAGTAATATTACGAGTCCTAGAAGCATTTGTCCGGCTCGGGTCTCGTGAAAGTATCTATATACCCTATAGAACAACCATGTTACAAGTAAAAGATCAATTACATCAATCAGCGTTACCCGGATAAACCATAAATCAAACAAGTACATCTAAGCGATCGCTCCTCTGATTTTATCACTGATGATCTGAACGCGTTTCATTTCCAATACGTCATGTACACGAATAATACGAGCACCATTCATTATACCTGCGGTAATGGCAGCGGCTGTACCCTCATTGCGCTGTTCTACCGGCAGATCAAGGGTTAGTCCGATAAATGATTTTCTAGAAGGTCCAATTAAAACCGGGTAACCTAATTCGGTGAACCGCTTTAGTTCCCTGATTAAGATAAAATTATCATTTAACCTTTTACCGAATCCGATCCCCGGATCTAGTATAATTTTTGATTTTGGAACACCATTATCCCTGCAAAAATTAATCTGTTTTTGAAAATAATCAATAACTTCCTGAATTAAATCATCATATTGCGGGTCGACTTGCATATTTTTTGGGGTTCCCTTTATATGCATTATAATAATAGGTACTCTATGGTCCCTTACGATATTTACCATTTCTGGATCGAAATTAAGACCACTTATATCATTAATGATATTTGCACCAGCTGCTATAGCTGCTCTCGCAACTATAGATTTATAAGTATCAATTGAAATTGGGATAGTAGATTCACCGCGGATGCCTTCAATAACTGGTATAACTCGTGCCAGTTCATCATTAATAGACACGGGATCAGATCCTGGTCGCGTTGATTCACCTCCAATATCAATAATATCAGCGCCCTGTTCAGCCATTCTTAGTGCATGGCAAACAGCACTTTTTGTATCTAGAAACTGCCCACCATCGCTAAACGAATCAGGTGTTACATTCAGAACACCCATTACCAAGGTCGGGGTATTATTGTTAGTAAGCCGGTGTTGGAAATCAGTGGTATCCAAGTTATGATTTTGGAACTAGTTTGCAGTTAATGAACCGCCACTTGAAATACCTGCTCGATCAGGATTTTATCGATTTTTTAGCGGCAGTTTTCCGTGTTGTA
>Ga0257111_1000278_pt1 | contig 21296 bp, 22 predicted proteins | sample LP_taG_6_FD_191567 | JGI IMG/M metagenome (GOLD analysis project Ga0257111, IMG submission 191567) | Marine microbial communities from Northeast Subartic Pacific Ocean, Canada - LP_J_2015_P26_500m | ecosystem: Environmental > Aquatic > Marine > Oceanic | place: Canada: Northeast Subartic Pacific...
GAAGCCACCGAGACCTGGCTGAGCGGCGTCACCGACGCCACGGTGCTGCGGGCACCCGTCCCGACCGCCGTGCTCCTCGGGCCCCTTCCCCGAGCCGTCACTGGGAGTGGCTTGCCATCAAGCCGGGAGCCCGTAGCCAACGCCACAACGACCCCAGCAGACGGTTCGGACCCAGCCAAGATGCCCGACCCTGAGCACGTGACCATTTCCCGTCGTCTGGCCGGGCCGATCACCCGCGCCTCGATCGACACCTGGACCCGCGCCAGGCCCAGCGGTGTCGTCCGAGCAAAGGGGCTCATCCGCGTCGAGGACCGGCCAGATGACCGCACCGTGCTCCAGATCTGCGGGTCGTCCTCCACGGTCACCGTCGACGGACCGTGGGACGACGGCGACGACGTCGTGGTGGCCATCGCCCTGCCCGGCACCCCCCGGGCCGCCCTCGCGAAGTGGTTGAACCTGCTCAGCTGATCTGGCTGACCTACGCGCCGCGCCCCCTAGCCCGTCAGGTCCACCTGTCGGGTGCCTGCCTCGACAGCGAGGCGATCTGCTTCGTCGTTCCACCGATCACCCGAGTGGCCCTTCACCCAGCGGAACTCGACGTTCCCACGTGCCCGGACCGCCTCGATGAGCGGCTCCCACAGGTCCCGGTTGGCCACCGGTTCCTTATTGGCGTTGACCCAGCCCTTGCGAAGCCACTTCTCCCACCAGCCATCCCGGAAGCAGTACACGACGTACGTCGAGTCACTCACCACCAGCAGCGGACCGGCAAAGGCCCGCACCGCCTCCAACGTGGCTGTCAGCTCCATTCGTTGATTGGTCGTCTGGGCGGCGCACCCGGCGGCGTATGGACCGCCGGGCACCACCCACGCCCAGCCTCCGGGGCCGGGGTTTCCCGAGCACGCACCATCCGTATAGGCCACGACCTGCTCGTCAGCCGATTCCCCGTCCACCGGCGCTGAATCATTTCCCACCCGGGACGGCTCATCGGCTCCGGACGGATCGAACAGACGGTCGGGGCTGGGCACGGTGAGCGACCCTACCGACACAGCCGTCCCCATCACGCAGACGGGCTCGGCGTGGGAGACTCCCGCCGTGATCGACGGATTCATCAACCAGCTCCCGGATGGCGACCCCGACGAGACCCGGGAGTGGATCGACTCCTTCGACTCACTGGTCGACCAGTCGGGCCGACGTCGCGGTCGATTCATGCTGGCCAAGCTCCTGGAACGTGCCGGCCAACTCAACGTCGGCCATGCGCCACCCACGTGGACTCCGTACGTCAACACCATCGCCACCGAGGACCAGCCGTGGTTCCCGGGAGACGAGCACATCGAACGCCGCATCCGGGCCTTCATCCGCTGGAACGCCGCGGCCATGGTCATCAACGCCAACAAGACGGCCGACGGGATCGGCGGCCACCTTTCGACGTTCGCCTCGTCGGCCTCCCTTTACGAGGTGGGCTACAACTGGTTCTTCCGGGGCAAGGACGACGGCCGCCCCGGTGACCACGTCTACTTCCAGGGCCACGCCGCCCCCGGCGTGTACGCCCGGGCCTTCCTGGAACGTCGACTCGAGGAACACCATCTGGATCGGTTCCGCATGGAGATCGGCGGCGGCGGCCTGTCCAGCTACCCCCACCCCCGCCTCATGCCCGACTTCTGGGAGTTCCCCACCGTCTCGATGGGGCTCGGGCCGATCAACTCCATCTACCACGCCCGCTTCAACAAGTACATCCAGAACCGCCGCATCGACGACACGTCGGAGAGCCGGGTGTTCAGCTTCCTGGGCGACGGTGAGTGCGACGAACCCGAGACACTGGGCGCCATCTCCCTGGCCGGCCGGTCCGGACTGGGCAACCTCATCTGGATCGTCAACTGCAACCTGCAGCGACTCGACGGCCCGGTCCGAGGCAACGGCCAGATCATCCAGGAACTGGAGGGCGTGTTCCGGGGCGCCGGCTGGAACGTGCTCAAGGTCATCTGGGGTTCGGAATGGGACGAGTTGATCCACGCTGACGTCGACGGGATCCTCCTCAACAAGTTCAACTCCACCGTCGACGGCGAGTACCAGCGCCTGGCCGTCGAAGGCGGCGACTACGTCCGGGAACACTTCTTCGGCCCCGACCCCCGACTACGGGCCATGGTCGACCACCTGTCCGACCAGCAGTTGGCCGACCTCCCCCGGGGCGGCCACGACTACCAGAAGGTCTACGCCGCCTACCGCAATGCCACCGAGGAGAACGACGCCCCCACGGTGATCCTGGCCAAGACCATCAAGGGCTGGACGCTCGGCGAGGGCTTCGAGGCCCGCAACGCCACCCACCAGATCAAGAAGATGACGGCCAACGAACTCCTGGCCCTGCGAGAACGCCTGCACCTCGAGGACGAGATCCCCGAGTCGGCCCTGGCCGGCGACCGGGCGCCCTACTACCGGCCCGCGGAGGACAGCCCCGAGAACGAGTACATGGTGCAACGTCGTCGTGCGCTCGGCGGCTCAATCCCCAAGCGCCGGATCCGCAACCGACGCCCACTCACCATGCCCGACCCGTCGGTGTTCGCCGGGCTCTCCAAGGGGTCCGAGGGTCGGGCCGTGTCGACCACCATGGCCATGACCAACCTCTTGCGCGACCTCATGCGCGACGAGGCGTTCGGCCCCCGGGTGGTGCCCATCGTCCCCGATGAGGCACGCACATTCGGCATGGACTCGCTGTTCCGCGAGTTCGGCATCTACGCCCCGTTCGGTCAGCTCTACGAACCGGTCGACCACGAGCTGCTGCTGTCGTACAGCGAAAGCACCGACGGACAGCTCATCGAGGAAGGCATCACCGAATGCGGGTCGATGTCCAGCTTCATCGCCGCTGGCACGAGCTACGCCAACCTCGGCGTCCCGATGGTCCCCTTTTACACCTTCTATTCGATGTTCGGCTTCCAGCGGGTCGGCGACTCGATCTGGTCGGCCGCCGACTCGAGGGCCCGGGGCTTCCTCCTGGGAGCCACGGCCGGGCGTACCACGCTGGCCGGCGAGGGCCTTCAGCACCAGGACGGCCACAGCCTCCTCCTGGCCGCCACCGTCCCGGCGTGTCAGGCCTTCGACCCGGCGTTCGCCTACGAGGTGGGCGCCATCATCGACGACGGCCTGACACGGATGTACGGAAGCGACGATCCCCACGGGAACGAGGACGTCTTTTACTACGTCACGCTCTACAACGAGGCCTACGAGATGCCTCCCCGGCCCGACCATGTCACCGACGAGGACGTCGTCCGGGGGCTCTACCTCTGGGCGGACGCTCCCGACGGGGCTGGTTCTGAAGAGACGAGCCTGGACACGGCTCGTGCTCGGGCGACGCTGATGTTCTCCGGCTCGGCACAGGGAGCGGCCCGGGCCGCCACCACCGAACTGTTCGAACGGTGGGGCGTCGCCGTGGACCTCTGGAGCGCCACCTCCTACAAGCGACTCCGCGAGGAAGCCCTCGCCGTTGAGCGTCGGAACCGCCTCCACCCGATGGATCCCGCCGAGGTCCCGCTGGTAACCCGCCTGCTGTCCAACGGTGAGGGTCCGGTGGTTGCCGTGTCGGACTACCAGAAGCTGGTTCCCGGCCAGGTGGCCCGTTGGATCCCCCGCCCGTACCACACCCTCGGTACCGACGGTTTCGGCCGCAGCGATACCCGCGAAGCGCTGCGCCGCTTCTTCGAGGTGGACACCGGTCACGTGGTGGTCGCCGTGCTGCACGCCCTAGCCCGCGAGGGCACCATCGACCCGGCCGTGGTCGCCGAGGCCATTACCCACCACGGACTGGACACCGAGATCGCCGATCCCGGGCGGGCCGACACAGTGCCCGAACCCGGCCAGGGTGTGGGACGCAGCGTCGGCGACGGTGGTATCGGTAGCGCCTGATCCGGTCTCCTGACCCGGAGAGCCGACAGGTAGATTCGGCGCATGACTACCCCACCGGCACGTTCTCCGGGCAACCCGACGGGCACGCTGGCCATCACCGGCGACGAGGCCGCCGACCGGCTGCTCAACACCGACCCGTTGGCCCTGCTCATCGGCATGCTCCTGGACCAGCAGGTGCCCATGGAATGGGCGTTCAAGGGGCCAGCCACTCTGGCCGATCGTCTCGGCCACCTCGACCCGGCGGCCATCGCGGAGGCCGACCCCGAGGCGTTCCTCGAAGCCTGCAGTTCCAAGCCGGCGATCCACCGCTTCCCCCGATCGATGGCCGGGCGCATCCAGGACCTGTGCCGGCACCTACTGGATCACCATGGCGGTGACGCCGCCGACGTGTGGACCGGCGCCACCGACGGGGCCGACCTGGCTGGCCGACTCCGGGCGCTGCCCGGCTACGGCGCCGAGAAGACGAAGATCTTCGTGGCCATTCTGGCCAAGCGGATGGGCCATCGGCCTGACGGCTGGGAGGCCGCTGCCGGTCCGTTCGCTGATGATGTGCCCCGATCAGTGGCCGATATCGATGGCCCGGAGGCACTCACCACCGTCCGGGCGTGGAAGAAGGCCCAGAAGGCCGCCGGGAAGAGCAAGCAGCAGTAGCGCACACTCCACCAGCAGGATGCGGGCGAATCCGGGCTCCGACTAGAGGCGGAGATTGCCCTCGGCTTCCGCTTTCAGGAACCAGTCGTAGGTGGCGACCAGTCCGTCGGAAAGGGACGTCGACGCCGTCCAGCCCAGACCAGCCAGACGGGACACGTCGAGCACCTTGCGGGGCATGCCATCCGGCTTGCTGGTGTCGAATACCAGCTCCCCGGCCGGGTGAACGAGGTCCCGGACCGCCTCGGCAAGCTCCCGGATCGTGAGATCAACACCGGTCCCCACGTTCACGTGGCCGGGAGCCGAATAGTGGTCCATCAGGTGGAGGCACGCATCGGCGAGGTCGTCCACGTGGAGGAACTCCCGGCGGGCCGTACCCGTGCCCCATACGGTCACCGACTCGTCGCCGGCAAGACGGGCTTCGTGGAACCGCCGCATCAGGGCCGGAAGCACGTGGCCACCTTCCAGGTCGAAGTTGTCGCCCGGACCGTAGAGGTTGGTCGGCATGGCCGAGATGAAGTCATCGTCGTACTGGCGCCGGTAGGTCTCGCAGAGCTTGATGCCAGCGATCTTGGCCAACGCATAGCCCTCGTTGGTCGGTTCCAGCGGCCCCGACAACAGGGCCTCCTCGGTGATCGGCTGGTCAGCGTGGCGTGGGTAGATGCACGAACTGCCGAGGTATAGCAGCTTGTCCACCCCCGTCCGGTGGGCCGCCTGCACCACCGTGCCGTGGATCATCAGGTTGTCGTAGAGGAACTCAGCGGGCCTGGTGCTGTTGGCGTGGATACCGCCCACCGTCCCGGCCACCAGGAACACGTACCGGGGGCGTTCGGCATCGAACCAGGCATCCACCGCCGCCTGGTCACGAAGATCCAGATCTTCACGACTGACGGTCCGCAGATCGGTGAAGCCCTCGTCATGCAGCCGACGAATGATCGCCGAGCCGACGAGGCCGCGGTGTCCGGCCACGAACACCGGTGCTGACCGGTCGATCATCAGCAGGCGCTCTCGATCATGGACCGACGCTAGTCCCGGCCGGGTTTCCGTCAGGAGGCACGGCCGGCGAACCAAACGCGCCCAGTTCCCTGAGGTAGGTGCCCAGCAGATCGGCCACCATGGCCACCGACACGGCGTCCAGCGGCTCGCCACGTTCCAGTCCCCGGGCCACCACGTGTTCCAGGATCCCGTCGAGTGGGGCGGTCCGGTTCCCGACGTCCGGACCCTTTCCGACCGCTGCATCGCCCAGTTCCTGACCATGCTCGGTAGCCAGACCTGCCTCGTCGAACACCTCGAGGTACCAACCCACCACGGCGACCACATCGTCGAGGCTGAGCTGTCCGGCCGCCTCGGCGGGAAGGCGCTCGGCGATCCAGTCCGCAGCGTCGTCGACCTCGAGCACCGCGGGTCGCAGCGTGCCGCTGAGTCGTCCCACCGCGGAACCCACGGCGACCAGAGCAATCCCCACGACGAGGAGCGCGCCGAGGGCGAAGAAGAGCCAGGTCACGGTTGGATCATGTCAGCCCACCGGACACCGGTGAGGCCGGGCCCGTAGCCGGGGTCAGGATTGCCAGCAGCAGGACGGGAGAACAAGTGGCCCTGAAATCGAGGCCGCGGGTCAGATACCGATCCGCTGAGCGAGCAGTTCCCGGTGGTACGTCGGATCGCCGAACAGCAACTCGGAGCTCTTGGCCCGCTTGAAGTACAGGTGCGCCGAGTGCTCCCACGTAAAGCCGATGCCGCCGTGGATCTGGATGTTCTCGGCCGTCGTGTGGAAGTAGGCCTCCGAGCAGTACGCCTTGGCCAACGAGGCCACCGACGGAAGCTCGTCGTTCAACTCTGCCGCACACCAACCGGCGTAGTAGGCGGCCGACTTGGCCGACTCGACCTCGAGCAGCATGTCGGCGCACTTGTGCTTGATGGCCTGAAACGAGCCGATGGGCCGACCGAACTGGACGCGGTCCTTTGCGTACTGCACGGCGGTATCAAGGCAGATCTGGGCGCCACCGACCTGCTCGGCCGCCAGGGCCACCGCGGCGAGGTCCAGCACCCGCTCAAGCACCGACCAGCCAGCGCCCTCGGCACCGATCAGGGTGGCCGACACGCCGTCGAAGTCGAGGCGGGCCTGCTTGCGGGTCATGTCCATGGTGGCCAGTGCGGTACGGGTCAAGCCGTCGGCGTCACCCGCCACGTGGAATAGCGACACGCCGTTGGCGGTACGGGCCGCCACCAGCACCAGATCGGCTATGTGGCCGTCCAGGACGTACATCTTCGAGCCCGAAAGGTTCCAGGCGTCACCGTCGGCTGAAGCCTCCATGGTGATGCCCGCCTCGTCCCAGCGGCCGCTCTCCTCGGTGAAGGCCAAGGTAGCGATGGTCTCGCCTGAGGCAATGCCGGGCAGCAGCGCCGAGGCCGCCGCCTCGTCCCCGGCGTGGATGAGCGTATTGGCAGCCAGCACCACCGTGGAGAAGAACGGTGCGCACAGCAGCGCCCGACCCATCTCCTCGAGTACCACGATGAGCTCGACGTAGCCGAAGCCCTGGCCGCCGTACTCCTCGGGGATGATGAGACTCTGCAGACCGAGCTGTTCGGCCATCATCGACCACGTCTCGGTGTCGTATCCGGCGTCGGTCTCCATGAGCTCACGGACGGCGGTCTCCGGCGAGTAGTTCTCGAGGAACTGCCGAACGAACTCCCGCAGCTGTTCCTGCTCCTCGCTGAATGCGAAGTTCATGTGGATGCTCCCTACTTGTTGCTGGCCAGAGGTTTCTAGCCAATGCCTGCCGTTGCGTGACTGGATCGACGGCCCGACAGGCCGTTCCGATGGCATCGTTCTACCAGTCGGCCCCCACCGGTACGACATCGGGCCGACTGGCCGCTCGTCACAGGAAACCGGGCGCCACCAACTCAACCGGAGCCTGCCAGGGACCGGTACCGGTGCCATGATCTAGCAATGGACGCAGCCTCCCCCGACGACTCTTGCACCCCGACCGCTCCCACGTCACCACATGCTGGACCGTGCGCCCACCTCGACCATCCCCGTCCCGGCGTGCCCGGCGTATCCCTCCACTGGTGCGACGAGCAGGCCGAGATCCACCGGATCGTGGTGGGCGACTACGAGAACAACGTGTTCGTGCTGCGGTGCCGCCAGACCGGTCAGTCGGTCCTGATCGACGCCGCCAACGAGCACGACAAGCTCCTCGAACTCTGCCGGGCGCTCAACGTGCAGTCGGTGCTGGAGACCCACGGTCACTGGGACCACATTCAGGCCGTGCCGGCCGTTCGCGCTGCGGGCTATCGGGTGGCCGTGACAGCTGATGACGCCGCGATGCTTCCCAGCTACGACGACCTGCTGGAGGACGAGACGGTGCTCGAGGTGGGGAGACTCCGGCTGCACACCATCTGCACGCCAGGTCACACCCCTGGATCCATCTGCTTTCGCCTTGAGGGATCGCCAATCCTGTTCAGCGGCGACACCCTGTTCCCTGGAGGGCCCGGGAACACCACGTTCGAAGGCGGCGACTTCTCCACGATCATCGGGTCTATCGACCGGCGGCTGTTTGCTCCCCTCGCTCCGGAGACGATCGTGATGCCGGGGCACGGGCTGGACACGACCATCGGTGCCGAGCAACCGAAGCTCGACGAGTGGGTGGGCCGGGGCTGGTGAGAGGCGTTCCCCTACCGGCCGACGATCGCCCCTTTGACGACACGGCGATCCACACCGCAGACCTGCCCGACACGCCGATCCGGGACCACAACGTCCCCGCCGAGGCGTGGGTGGAAGCTCCCGACGCCCTGCTGGCCGCCGCCGAGGGGATTCCGTCGGCCGACGGTCGACCGGCCCGAATCGCCTACAAGCGGCGCCTCGGAGGGTGGCTGTTGTGGCGGGCCGGCCCCGCCAAGGGCGTCGCCCGATACATGGCCATCCACGCCGACGACCTGGACCGGCATCTGACGTTCCGGTTGCATGCCGACGGCACCGGAACGGGAACGGGCGCCGATGGCGTGGTCTACGAGCGGTTTCGCGAGTGGAAACGCAGCCTGCTCTGACCGGTATTGGCTTTTGGTTGATCCATCCCGGCCCGACCGGGTGATTACCACTATCCCCATAGTGGTAATCGGGCCTCCCTCCTAGACTTGAATCGTGACCACGCAGACCCCGAACACCACCGATACGCCCTTGTTCGAGGTCTCCGACCTGCACGCCTCGACGGCCGATGGCACCGAGATACTGCGGGGCGTCGACCTGACGGTCCAGCACGGAGAGGTCCACGCCCTCATGGGACCCAACGGCTCCGGTAAGTCCACGCTGGCCTCCGTTCTGTTGGGGAGCCCCGAATATGTGGTGACCAGTGGTTCAGTGCGGTTCCGTGGCGACGAGATCACCGACTGGTCTCCCGACGTGCGCGGCAAGGCCGGCATCTTCCTTGCCTTCCAGTACCCGCTAGAGATCGCCGGCGTGTCGGTCATCAACTTCCTGCGCCAATCCCTGTCGGCCCGCAAGGACATCGATCTGTCAGTGCTCGAACTGCGCCTCTCGATCATGGATTGGATGGATCGACTAGGCATGGACCCGTCGTTCATCGACCGCCATGTCAACGAGGGCTTCTCGGGTGGCGAAAAGAAACGCAATGAGATCCTCCAGATGGCCATCCTCGAACCGGAGATGGCCATCCTCGACGAGACCGACTCGGGTCTCGACATCGACGCCCTCCAGGTGGTGGCCGAAGGCGTGGCCGAGGTCCGGCGTGACCGCCCCCAGCTCGGCGTACTGGCCATCACCCACTACCAGCGACTGCTCGACAAGCTCCGTCCCGACGTGGTGCACATCCTCGTCGACGGCCGGATCGTCGAACGTGGTGGTCCGGATCTGGCCGCCCACCTCGAGGCCGAGGGCTACGAGGCGTTTCGACCGGCCGGATCCACCGCCGGGGCCTGAGCCCGGGACCACCCCATGTCCGCCACCCTCGACGTCGCCGCCATCAAAGCCGAGTTCCCGCTGCTGCAGCGGAAGGTCAACGACCACCCCATCGTCTACCTCGACTCCGGCGCAACCTCCCAGAAGCCGCAATCGGTCCTCGACGCCATGGACCGGTACTACGCCGAGATCAACGCCAACATCCACCGTGGCGCCTACCTGATCGCCGAGCGGGCCACCACCGCCGTCGAGAACTCACGGGCAGCCCTCGCCCGCTTCCTGGGTGCTCCTTCAGCCGAGGAGGTGGTGTTTACCAAGAACGCCACCGAGGCCATCAACCTCGTGGCCCACTCATGGGGTCGGACCAATCTGGCCGAGGGCGACGCGATCCTCCTGACCGCGCTCGAGCACCACGCCAACATCGTCCCGTGGCAGCAGTTGGCCGTCGAGCGGGGCCTGGAAATCCGTTGGGTTCCCGTCGACGACGAGGGACGACTCGACCTGAGCGACCTAGACGTGCTGTTGGACGACGTCAAGTTGCTGGCCGTTACGGCGGCATCCAACGTCACCGGGGCACTGCCTCCGATCCGCCATCTGGCCGACGCCGCCCACGCCGTGGGCGCCACGGTGCTGGTCGACGCCAGCCAGTGGCTCCCCCACCTGCCGACCGACGTGACCGCCTGGGACGCCGACTTCGTGGCTTTTACCGGCCACAAGATGTGCGGTCCCACCGGCATCGGCGCGCTGTGGGGCCGCCGGGAACTGCTCGACGCCATGCCACCCTTCCTGGGCGGCGGATCGATGATCCAGAACGTCACCTTCGATGGCTTCACCCCGGCCGACGTTCCCGCCCGCTTCGAGGCCGGCACCCAGCCCATCGCCGAGATCGTGGGCTGGCACGCGGCGGTCGACTTCCTCGAGGGCCTTGGCATGGAAGCCGTGGCCGCCCACGAGCGGGACCTCACGGCCTACGCCCTTCGCACCCTCACTGAACGGTTCGGCAACGACCTGGTCATCCACGGTCCGAGCACCGTCGAGGAACGGGGCGGCACCCTTTCGCTGACCTACCGGGACATCCACCCGCACGACCTCAGCCAGGTGCTTGATCAGCACGGCGTCTGCGTCCGGGCCGGCCACCACTGCGCCAAGCCCCTCATGAAGGTGCTGGGCGTCAACGCCACGGCCCGCGCATCGCTCTACCTTTACAACGATGAATCCGACGTCGACGCGCTGGCCGATGCCATGGCCGACGCCGGCGGCTTCTTCGCCTTCTGACCCGATTCCCGGACGCGGCATCCGCTGCGTTCCCACCGATCGACCACCCGCCCCAGGAGCACCCACACCATGGCCGGACTCGAAGACCTCTACCGCGAGATCATCCTCGACCACTACCGGAGCCCCCGGAACCGTGGTGAGCTAGCGGTGCCGCCGGCCACCATGGCCGAAGGCTTCAACCCGCTCTGCGGTGACGAGATCCGGGTATACCTGCAGGTCGACGACGAGCTGATCAGCGACGTACGGATCGGTGGGCAGGGCTGTTCAATCAGCCAGTCATCGGCGTCGATGATGTCCACAGCTGTGGTCGGGAAGTCGATCGACGAGGCCCGAGACGTGCTACGGCAGTTCAAGGAGATGATGTCGATCCACGAGCACGGGCTGGATGGCGAGGACGCCGCCCCGGCAGACCCCGCCGCGGATCAGCCGGGCGCATCTGGCCTCGGCGACCTGGAGGCCTTGCGGGGCGTGGTGAAATTCCCGGTGCGCATCAAGTGCGCCACCCTGGGCTGGAACACCCTCGACCAGGCACTCACCGAATCTTCCAGCGAGTGACTACCGGGGTGGCCGTAGGTTGACCGGCGACCTGGCTGACGAGCGGTACGTACCCCTCACCACCCGGATGGGCGACGGTCCGCCCGAAGCACACACCGATCTGGATCGTCGGGCTGGCCCTGAAGGGGTCGGTTGGCTCCCCGGTCCGGGTCGGCTTTACGAGAGGTTCGAGGTCGTGGAAGGTGCGGCGCATCCTCAGAAACCCTGTCGTCGAACTCCAGCCCAGCGACACCGAAGGAGCCTTGCTTCCCGGGTCATTGCCGACAGCCGGGCAGGCTTAAGTCGTCCACGGCCCGGCGTCAGGGCCATCCGACGGGCCGTCCGACGGAAGCACGGGCTGGAGGACTTCAAGATCAGCCTCCAGGAGATCCCCGCCCGACTACGCGGCCGGGGCCTGCTGAGCGACTGCGCCGTGGTGATCACACTCGCCGGTTGACACCCTCCCCCGACAGTTCTAATTTGCGCCGGCGAAATCAACGCCGACAGGCGGGCTAGGAGTTGCAACACTTCCCGCGAAACCGGTTGCAGCAACAAACACTATTGAGGAGACAAATCATGTTGGGAAATAACGTCGGCTCCATTTCGGGGCCCACCACGATGAAAGCCCTTCCAGCCGTAGGTGGGTACCCATCCTTTGAAACGGTCGCCTCTGGTCTCTCAGGAACACTTGCCGGTGCTGAAGTGGCCAGCTTTGCGACGTACTCGGCGACGATGAGAGCTGACGGCTCCTTCTACGGCGAGTGCCCGAACTCTGGCGTGATCCTGACAGCAGACGGAGTAGCCACCTTCCGAGCGACCGGAATCGGATCCCCAACACCTGAGGGCGGGTTTTCGTTCAGGGGGGTCACGTACTTCGATACTGCTGCACCATCTCTCTCGTCCTTGAATGGGATCGCAGTCGTCTACAACTGGGAGGTCGATGCGAACGGTGTTGCATCCTGGGATCTCTGGGAGTGGAAGTAACACAACGAAAGCGGGAAGCAATGCACCCCGCTAGCCCGGGAAGTCAGTGAACTCCCCCACGAGGAAACAGGTAACCCGCTGAGTCCTCCATAGAGGGTCTCCTCAAGGTGTGAGCACTCGGTCGACCGCTTCAGCGAAGGTCACGTCGAGGCGCGTCAGACCGCCCGCGCCATGGCCAGAACTCTGGCCGGAGACATGGTGTGTGGTGACGGTGATATCCACCCGGTTCCACGAGTTGGACCAGTCCGGATGGTGCTGAAGATCTTCGGAAATGGCGGCCACCTGCTCCATGAATGCCCACGCCTCGGCGAAGTCGACGAACGTGAACGTCCGGCGGAGTTGATCCCCGACCAACTCCCAGCCGGGCAGCCGTGTCGCCAGGCCGGCCCGTTCCTCATCGGTCAACAGCGTGCGGTCGGCCATCAGATGTTGGACTCGCCCCAAACCCGGGCCGCACTCAGGCCGTGGGATCAGCGAAGGGGTCGGCGAACGGATCCTCGCCGAAACCCGCTTCGTGGCTGTCGGGATGGCTCACGCCGCTCGGGAGGCCCACCGACGCCCCAGCCTCGGCCAGCACCCCGGCATAGCCCTCGGCCTCCAGCCTCTCGGCCATTTCCGGCCCGCCCACGGCCTGAATTCGGCCGGCGGCCAGTACGTGCACCCGGTCAGGTTCGAGAACCTCGAGCAGTCGGTTGAAGTGCGTTATGGCCAGCACACCGAGCCCGTCCTCCTCGGTGGCCTCCTGGACGCGCCGTGACACAGCGGCCAGGGCATCCACGTCGAGCCCCGAATCAATTTCGTCGAGCACCGCATACTTCGGCTGCAGGGCTCCAAGCATCAACATCTCGTTGCGCTTCTTCTCACCGCCCGAGAGGTCGACATTCACCGGTCGGGACACGAACCGCTCGTCGAACCCGATGCGGGTCGCCTCGGCCACCAGCAGGTCGTGGATGCCCTCGGTGGTGCGTCCAGCGGCACGGGCTGCCTCGGCCACCACCGACTCCAGGCTCACCCCGGGCACCTCGGTCGGGTGCTGCAGGGCCAGAAACAATCCGGCTCGGGCCCGCTGCCAGGTGGGCAGGGCCAGCAGGTCCACCCCGTCGAGGGTGACCGACCCACCGGTCACCTCGTAGCCGGGGCGTCCCATCAGGACGTGGGACAGCGTCGACTTGCCCGATCCGTTGGGACCCATCACGGCGTGCACCTCGCCGGGTCGCACCTCCAGGTCGACGCCGTGGAGGATGTCGATATCGCCCACCCGGGCGGTGAGGCCATCGATCCGGAGCACGCGATCCCCCGCTGAGTCGCTCATCGGTTCGACCGCCCGTCATCTGCGAGGGTGACAAACACATCGTCACCGTCAATGGCAACCGTGTGCACGGCAACTGGCTTGATAGCCGGCAGGGTCAGGGCTTCGCCGGTTCGCAGGTCGAACAGGCTGCCGTGCTTCCAGCATTCGAGCGCACACTCGTCGGCGTCGACCTCACCCTCGGCGAGGGACACCTCGGCGTGGCTGCAGGTGTCGTCAATGGCATGCACCTCGTCGCCGAATCGAACCAGGGCCACCGGTCGACCATCCAGGACCACCCGCAGGGCAGCGCCCTCGGTCAGGTCGGCCAGTCCGCAGGCCAGCACCGCGTTCACGCCGTCGCTCCCATCTCGGTAACGGCTTCACGCGAACGGGCATCGCGCCGGTTGAGTCGATCAGCCAATGCCTCCCGAAGGGTCTCGGCGACGGCCGGATGCGGCGCCGTGGCGGCCACGTCTTCGAAAAAGCCCTCCAGCAGGAGACGTTCGGCAGCCACCGTGGGCACGCCACGGCTCTCCAGGAAGAAGCGCTGATCCTCGTCGACGGGAGACACCGTCGAGGCGTGGCTGCACACCACGTCGTCGGTCTCGATCTCCAGGTTGGGAACGCTCTCGGCCCACGCCTCGGGCGAGAGCTTCACGTTGCGGTTGGTCTGGTTGGCTACCGTCCGAACCGCTTCGGGGCGGACCCGGATCAGACCGGTGTAGATCGACCGCGACGCACCGTCCAACGCACCCTTGAACAGCAGTTCGCTCCTGGTGTCGGGCGCCGCATGGTCCTGGAAGGTCCGGAAGTCCAGCGTCTGGTCGGCCTCGCCAAAGTAGGCGGCGGCCAATCGCCCCTCAGCGCCCCGACCCACGAGACGGCAGTCGATACGGGTCCGGGCGTAATCGCCTCCGAGGGCTGCGGCGAAGGCGTCGATCCGACCCGACTGGCCGACCCGGAACGCCTGATGTCCCAACTGGAAGACCCGGGGGCCAAGTTCCTGGACCAGGCCGTGTCGGAGGTGTCCATTGCGCCCGACGGTGGCCTCCAGAACGGGAACCACGAGGGAGTCCACGTCGGTAGACGTGTGGAGCTCGACCACGGTGGCCGCCGCGTCGTCTCCGCACCGCACCAGCACCCGGGGGAAGACCGCCGCGCCATCGGCGTCGGTCAGCACGACGACCACAATCGGCGCCTCGAGGCGAACCCCGTCGGGCACGACCACAGCCACCGGTTCGGGACCGAAGCCCCGATTCAGATGGCCGAACAGATCGACCGGAGCGTCCATCGCCATGCCGAACAACGATTCACCGTCCGGGGCCTCGCCTACCGGACCGACGTACACGCCGGCATCCATGGCGTCCGAGGAGCAGGTGGTCTCCACCACCCAGCCGTTGCGGACGACCACGACGGCGGCCATCTCTCCGTAGGCCGACAGGTCACGCTGGACGACGGTGTCGGCGGCCCGCTGGCGCTTCAGCGGCGGATACCCGTCGAGATCAATTTCGCCGACCCGCGAATAGCGCCAGACCTCTTCATCGGCGTCCGGACGCTCGACCGCGTCGAGGCCTTCAAGGGTGGAACGACGAATCGTCGCAAGCCAGTCTGGTCCGGGGAGACCAGCCGAGAGATCGGCAGAGAAGGCGTTCAGGGCGGTACCTCGGAGCCGGTCCAGACGACCGGCTCCCCTTGCGGGAACTGGTCGGGGCAGGTGGATCAGTCAAGTTGACCTATGGGCGGTTACGTGGGATTTACCCTATCGCCGTAGTGGTAATCCCCGGCCGTCGGTCAGCCCTCGAGCAGATGCGTCAAATCGCCCGGTTGGATCTCACATGAGTCCTCGTAGGACCGGAGATCCGACTCCTTGACCCGGATCACCCGACCGATCCGATAGGCCGTCAGGTTTCCGTTGTCGATCATGCGATACACCGTCTTGGACACCACTCCCAGACGAGCCGCCACATCGCCGACCCCCAACCAGGTCGGGTTCACCGGTGAATCGCTCATGGTCTCTGCTGTCATCTTGATGACCCTATTTAACTCTCGATCCCCCAGCCAGCACCCTCCCGACCCCCAACCGATCCCCGATCCCGCAGTCCGGAACGGTCTCTGGACGAGGCGTTCGGTGGTCAGCGTGGGACATACGGCCGACGGACCCGTGCCCCACACAAGTGCCATCCACCCATGGTGAGCAATCTCGATACCTACCCGCCACCCAAGATGGAACGGGCCTTTCCGTGGTGGCAGGGCACCCGGCCCCATGCTGGACTCAGCCCATGGAGCGAATCGAATTGGAATCGCCGGTCACCGGCGTGGTGTGGAAGGTGGCCGCCGGCCCCGGAACCGTGGTGGCCGCCGGCGACGCCGTGGTCATCGTGGAGTCCATGAAGATGGAGATTCCCGTAGAGGCCACCGAGGCTGGCACGGTCGCCGAGGTCCTGGTGGCCGAGGGCGATCAGGTCTCCGAGGACGACCCCGTCGCCGTCGTCGAGACGAACTGAGCCACCTCCCTGAGAGCACCCGTCTTCCTGGAGGCGAATTTCAGGGTCGGTATGGAAACCCTGCCGGCCCGGGCGTACGCAACGGAGCCGCCAGGTTGGCGAACTCGCACAGCAGCGGCCGGGTCTCCCGGGGATCGATGATCTCCTCGACCAGATACGCCTCGGCGGTCCGGAACGGCGAACGGACCTTGTTGAGTCGCTCGGTGATCTCGGCCAGCAACGCCTCGGGATCGTCGGACGCCTCGAGGTCCGCCCGGTATGCGGCCTCCACACCACCCTCTACCGGCAACGACCCCCAGTCACCCGACGGCCAGGCGTACCGGTACTGGAAGCGATGCCCTGGCGAGTGGGCTGCACCGGCCACCCCGAACGCCTTGCGGACCAGCACCGAACACCACGGCACGGTGGCCTGGTAGACGGCGGCCAGGGCCCGCGAGCCGTGCCGGATGGTGGCCTGCTGCTCGGCCTCGGTCCCGATCACGAACCCCGGGTTGTCCACAAGGTGCACGACCGGCAGATGGAACGTCTCGGCCAGGTCCAGGAACCGGGTCACCTTCTGGGACGAGTCGGCCGTCCACCCGCCGCCATAGTGGTAGGGATCACCGGCAATCAACGCAACCGGCCAACCGTCAAGGCGGGCCAGGCCACAGATGGCCGACCGACCGAAGGCCCGGCCCATCTCGAAGAACGAACCCTCGTCGACCACCGACGAGACGATCGACCGCATCTGGTACACCTGCCGCCGATCCCGGGGCACCACGTCTCCCAGGGCGTCGTCGGTCCGTCCGGGATCGTCGGTGACCGGACCCCGTTCGGCCAACTCGTGCACCGACGACGGGAGGTACGACAGGAATCGGCGGGTCCTCTCGAAGGCCTCGGCCTCGGTCCGTACCTCGTCGTCGACCACGCCGTTGCGGGTGTGGATCCGACTGCCGCCCAGGTCCTCCTTGTCGACCTGTTCCCCACCCATCCGGTTGACCACCGGCGGGCCGGCGGCGAACAGGTGGGACATCCCCTTGACCATCATCGAGTAGTGGCTCGTCACGGCCCGGGCCGCCCCCAAGCCGGCCACCGATCCCAGGCAAAGGGCCACCACGGGCACGGTGGCCAGGTTCGAGACCACGTGCTCCCAGCCCGGGTTCATCGGGACGTAGGTGCGGGCGCCCCGGCCGTAGCCGCCGTCTCCCTCCGACACCTTCTTGGAGGGATCGGTGTCCAGCGTCCGGACCGACCCACCGCCGCCCGTTCCGTCGATGAGGCGCACGATGGGCAGACGCAGTTCACCCGCCATCTTCTCGGCCCCGATCTGCTTGCCAATGATGGCGGCATCGGCCGCCCCGCCACGCACCGTGAAGTCGTCGGCGGCCACCACCACGGTCCGGCCGTCGAGGTGGGCCCGGCCGAACAGGAAATTGGCCGATCGCAGGTCGACGAGCTGGCCGTCGGCGTCATAGGAGGCGCTCCCGGAGATCTTCCCGATCTCGTGGAACGACCCGTCGTCAACCAGGGCGTCGATGCGTTGACGAACGTCGAGTTTCCCCCGGCCGTGCTGGCGGGCCAACTTCTCAGGGCCGCCCATCTGCTCGGCCAGTACTTCCCGGCGGGCCAACTCGTCCAGCTCGGGCTGCCAGATGCCCGCCCCCTGGCCGTCTCCGGACCCGTTTCCGGCTTCGTCCCCTGCACGGTCGCCCATCTGACTGTCGGCCTGGTCACCGGTCATTGACGTTCTCCCCGGTTCACGGCATCCTCCCGGTCAGGCCGGCCGAAGTTCAGTCAACGCCCGAGTATTGTCCCGAAGCACGAGGCGACGATCGGCGTCGGGCAGCCCGGCCACCTCGGGGAGGTAGTCGAGCGGTGTGGGCATGCCCTCGATGTGGGGCCAGTCCGACCCGAAGATGACGTGGTCGGCGCCCATGAGGGCCACCACTTCGTCCACGTCGTCCTCCCAGAACGGGTTCATCCAGACGTGTTCACGGAACAGGGCCACCGGGTCCTCGTCGAACCAGCGGGGTGACTTGCGGGCCTGCTGTTCGAGCTTGCGAAACATCGGCCGGAGGTAGTCCGAACCGTTCTCCACCGAGGCGATCCGAAGGTTCCCGAAGCGGGTGAACATCTTCTCCATCGACATGGTGATGAGCCAGTCGTGCGCCGCCCGTTCGATGTTGAAGGCCTTGATGGACGGCCGGTAGCGACCCATACCACTGGACACCCCCGACGAGCTGAAGCCGTCCTCGGCGTAGCCCTGGGTCGAGTAGCCGCTGTCGCCGGCATGGACGACAGTGGTGATCCCCGCCTCGTTTACCCGGGACCAGAACGGGTCGAACACGGGATCACCGGGCGACCGTGGGCCGGTGGCCGTCTCGACCGCCGCTGGTCGCATCACGATGATGCGGGCACCGTTGTCCAGACACCACTCCAGTTCGGTGACCGCTAGGTCCACATCAGCCAGGGAGAGGTACGGCGCACCGAAGATGGTGCCTTCGGCCCCGAAGCCCCAGTCCTCCAGCAACCACCGGTTGAAACCGACCATGAGCGCCCCGACGGCCTCCACGTCGTGCTTCAGCAGCTCCTCGTAGAGCACGCCGAGCGTCGGGAACAACCAGATGGCCTCCAGCCCCTGCTCGGCCACCACGGACAAGCGGGCGTCCCGATCCACGTAGGCGTCAGGCAGCGGTTCACGCTCCTTCAGCAACTCCAGCGGGTTCTTCCCCTCAGGGTTCCCGCGAAAGTACGAGTGGAGGGCGCCGGGCCGCGCGATCGGGTTCCACGTCGGGTTAACCACAGCGTTGGACAGGCGTCCACCAACCAGGTGGTGTCGCCGTCCGTCCATCTCCACCCACTGCACCACCCGGTGGCGCATGGCATCAGGCACATGCCGGGTGAAGGCGTCCTCACACTCGTAGTAGTGGTTGTCGCAGTCGAACGGACGGAAGTCCGCGCCGCTGCCGTCCCTTGCTGCTGCACTGGTCACGAGGCAGAACAGTACCGACCGACCGGGGACGAGGCCGAACGGGGCTCGGCACTAGTATTGGGCCGATGAGCAACGGTGAGAGCGGGTCCTACACCTTCGACACGCTGCTGGTGACCGTTACCGACCACGTGGCCACGGTGGTGCTGAATCGGCCCGACTCCCACAATGCATTCACCGCCGGCATGCAGCGCGACTGCCGGGACCTGTGGGAGGCGTTGCGGGCCGACGACGACGTCCGGGTGGTCGTCCTAACCGGGGCCGGCGACCAGGCGTTCTGTACCGGCATCGACCGCAACGAGCCGTTCACTGCGCTCGGCGATTCGCCGGCTTTGTACGGCACGTCGAACAACTTCATGTACGACGACCCCGGTGACTGGCTTGGACCCAAGTCCAACGACCTCTGGAAGCCGGTGATCGGGGCTGTCAACGGCATGGCCTGCGGTGGAGCCTTCTACCTGCTGAGTGAATGCGACGTGCTGGTGGCCGCCGACCACGCCACGTTCTTCGACCCCCACGTGACCTACGGGATGCCTGCGGTCTACGAGCCGATGAAGATGCTGGGGATGATGCCGTTCGGCGAGGTGATGAGGATGTCGCTCACCGGCAACAGCGAACGGATCTCGGCGGACTCGGCGCGCGACATGGGCCTGGTGTCGGAGGTCGTCCCGGGCGACGAACTGCCGGCGGCGGCCGACCGGCTGGCCCGCACTATTGCCGCCAACCCGCCATGGGCCGTGCAGGGAACCCTGCGGGCCATCTGGGCGGCCCGTGATCTCGGCCGACTCGGGAGCCGGACCATGGCGGCATCGATCCTGAGTGCGGCGACCGACAAGGCCGCGCTGGCCTCCGGGGGCGAAGGGTTCAGCTCCGGCGAGCGGCCCGAACCGCGTATCCGCTAGAGAAACCGCGCTTCCGCTGAAGGAGGCGCTGGCCCGACAGATCAAATCTCGGGCGGCTCCTCGGCCAGCAGGGCACCAATCCGGGGGGCCCAGATCTCGGCCAGCGACTCGCCGTCGTAGTCGGCCTCGAAGGTCGCCTCGATGAGCACCGCCCGGTAGGCCTGCACGGCCAGCACCACCTCGCAGTCGACGAGGAAGGCGTCCAGGGGATGGTCGTCCACCCCGGCGGCCACCAGTTCGGCGTGGTAGTCGCGACATTTCTCCAGGAAGGTCTCCCGGGCCTCAGGACCCGGCGGGATGCTCTCCGACAACAGGTAGGCCACGTCGCCGGCCGGACGACCCGAGCCTGAGATTCCGAAGTCAATGAGCACCATTCCCGAGTCGGTGAACAGCATGTTGTCAGTCCGACTGTCGCCGTGGCGCAGGGCCAGCGGCTCGTCGAGGTGGGCCACCAGTCGTTCAATGTTGTCGCCGAACCAGTCGGCGTGGTGCATGAACCGCTCGTTGAACAGGTCGGATCGTCGTGCCACCACCTCGTCGCGCCACGCCCGGTACAAACCGTGCATGGTGTTGGGCATCTGGGTCACCATCGACCACTCGATGACCGCTGCATCGTCCAACATCGGGTGGCGCCAGAAATGGGCATGCAGCCGGGCCAAGGTGTGGAGAATCTCCGCCAGGTCCTCGGCGAGCGGAAGAGTTTGGGCCGTGGTGACCCGGGCATCGGGCACGTACTCCAGGACCAGCGCGTACCTGCGGTGCGACGCCCGGACCATCTTGCGGGCGTGGCGCCCGATGAACTTCGCCACGGGAGCGGGCAACCCGTTGATGATCCGCTCCCGGCGTTTGCGTGCCGCCCTCGACGGCCCCGGATCGCGCACCGCGTAGATGAGCCGGGGCACCCGGATGGGCACCAGGTGGGCCAGCCGTTCGTAGAAGTCGAACTCCCGGTCGTATCCACCCTCAGCCTCGGAGAGACCACGATTACCGGCGTTCTCGCTGGGGAACTTGACCAGTACGGCCGTCGGCGAGTCGTCCTCCACGGTGTCCCACGTCAACCCGACCCGCAGCGTCAGGCCGGTGAATCCGACGCCCGATCCGGGGCTGCCCACCTCGAAGTCAACCACCCGGGCCGCGGTGACCATGCCCGAGGACCGCACGACGCCGGTCAGCCAGTCGGCGGTGATCTCACCGGGCGTCTGGGGGATGTCAAGGGGAAGTCGCCTGGACACGATCCTCGGTACTCCTAAACCAACCGGAGGCGGCGGGAACCATCGCCGTCACGCGCGACCACACGTCCGACGATCGCCGCGATGTGGCCGGTGGCCAGCAGGGCAGCCAGCGCCCCGTTGGCCCGATCGCGGGCCACCCCGAACACCAG
>Ga0257111_1000284_pt1 | contig 21213 bp, 27 predicted proteins | sample LP_taG_6_FD_191567 | JGI IMG/M metagenome (GOLD analysis project Ga0257111, IMG submission 191567) | Marine microbial communities from Northeast Subartic Pacific Ocean, Canada - LP_J_2015_P26_500m | ecosystem: Environmental > Aquatic > Marine > Oceanic | place: Canada: Northeast Subartic Pacific...
ACTAATTGTTGACTCAAAAACAGTTGTTACAATTGGTAGAAATAAAAAAGAACGAATTAGTAAATTAATTTGTAAGAATATTGAAAAAAGAATCTAAAGATATCAAATACAAACAACGAACCATTATGGTTTGGAATGAAGTTGCTTCATACTATCATAAGCGTTGGGCAAAAAATGAAATTGGTCCATTTAATGTCACTAATGAACTGATTAAAAATGCCAAGATAAAATCAGGGCAAAAAGTATTAGATCTTGCATGTGGAACTGGACTTGTAACAAAAAAAATTCTAAATAAAATTGGAAAAAATGGAGAGGTGTATGGCATTGATAGTTCTAATTCTGCATTAAAGATTGCAAAAAAATGGGTTGGAAATAAAAAAAACATTCATTTTGTAAGAGGGGATGCAGAAACAATTCAATTTAATACAAAATTTGATGTCATAACATGCCAATTTGCGTTATTTTTCTTTCCTAATGAGCAAATGGTTCTAAAAAACATGAAAAAATTTCTTAAGAAAAATGGTATTATTGCATTAAGTATCCATGGAAAATATAATGTGCCATATTTTGATAGTATACTAAATCCAATAAAGAAATTCATTCCTGATTATTTGCCACAATATCCAGAAATGGATCGATTTGGAACCAAAGAAATTTTCAAACAAACATTGTCTAAAGCTGGATTTCAAAAAATTATTGTGAGAAAAATGACTTTTCAATATAGTCCAGGAGAGTTTTCAGATTATTGGAGCAACTATAAGAGATATCTTTCAAAACCACTAAAAGAGAAATTTAATTCACTTAGTAATTTTCAAAAGAAGAATCTTAGAGAAATGATTCTGGATAATACGAAACCGTATACAAAGAAAAATGGAAAAATCCTCTTTCCTTGGGAAGTTTTGGTTTTAACTGCTCGAAATTCATAGCCACTATGCATAAATTCACTGTTTAGTTTTCAATAAAATATTGAAAGCACGAAGAAATAGACTTTTGCAGAACTATAAGAAAACTACTGGTTGTGATACTATACTAACATTTGAACCTGAAAATCTATTTTATTTAACTGGATTTTGGGGTGAAGCAATCGGAATACTAGATAAAAATGCAAATGCTACAATCATTGCGCCAGAATTAGAAGTAGGTAGAGCAAAAGATGAATCAACAGATTGTAATGTAATACAATCAGGTAGGGGAATGAGCTCTCTTGTAACACTAAAAAAATTTCTTAAAGGAAGAGTTTGTACAGATTGTCAGAATTATTCTGTGATGCAATCATTGAAAAAATCTTTTCCTAAGATTAAAAATTCCATTGAACCATTTCAAAAAACACGCGAAATTAAAGATGAAAAAGAAATAATACTTCTAAAGAAAGCTTCTAAAATAATTGATAACATGTTTAATCTATGTGAAAAAAAGATTAAACCTGGACAAAAAGAATCAGAACTTCAATCGATTTTAATGTCATACGCAATTAAAAATGAAATGTTTGATGCTGGATATCGTTCTACGTTAAATCCACTGATTATTGCAGGTGGGCCAAATGGTGCCCTACCACATGCACAGGTAACTAATAGAAAATTCAAGAAGGGAGAGTTGATAGTTATAGATTTAACATTAAGGTATAAAGGGTACGTTTCTGATGCAACAAGAACATTTGCATTAGGAAAAATTTCAAATCATGAAAAACATGTTTACAATATAGTAAAGGAATCACAAGAATTAGGTCTGCGTGCAGTAAAACCAAGAACAGATTGTAAATCTGTTGATGATGCATGTAGAAATTTTATTGTTAATTCTAATTATGGTAAGTATTTCATTCACTCAACTGGTCATGGAATTGGTTTGGATGTACACGAGTTTCCAACACTTGGGCCAAAAAGTACAACAAAATTACAAAACAACATGGCAATAACAGTAGAACCTGGAATTTACATTCCAAAAAAATTTGGAGTAAGAATTGAAGATTCCTTAATTGTAAAAGACAAAAAACCGGTTCTGCTACATAAATTTACAAAAGAACTTCTCACACTTTAGATATTAGGATACGGGTTAATTACGCACAAAAAAATCTTGTAAACTTTTTTTAAATCAAAAGACTTTATGAGGAGTTTGATCGCGTACAACCGTGCAAAAACAAGAAAATACAACATACTTGAAGGCAATCACTATTCGTGATCCAAGTGATTTACATTCCATAAAGGAGGATATCAAGAAGGGAATGATTCTCATCTTGAGAGTGACACCTTTAGCACAAAAGGATGTTGAAAAGTTACGAAAGGTTATCGAAGAGCTTTATGTGATTGCACGAAATTCTGGTGCAGATATTGCACGTCTTGGTGAAGAGAGAATTATTGTAACTCCTACTAGTGTAAAAATTTGGAAACCAGACTACGATCTAAAATAATTTGATTGCTTCTTGAACTTGTGGGTAATGAGTAGTTACACGATACATCCTTCGAATAGATGCAGAAAGATTTTCAGATTTTCGTCTTTCTCCGTGATTTACCAAAACTCTTCTAAGTTTTGGACGTAATCTATGAACATAAGACATTAGTTGGTTATAGTCACTATGACCACTAAATCCCTCAAGTCTTTCAGTTACACAGTTAATGGTAACTACTTCAACTTTTCCTTCTTTTCCTAGAATTGATACTTGTCTTGCACCATCCATTACTCTTCTTCCAAGTGTACCATTAACTTGATATGATACGAAAAGGATTTTATTTTTTTTATCTGGTGCAAGATTTCTAAAGTATTCTAATACTGGTCCACCTTCAAGCATGCCAGATGTTGCAATTATTATACATGGAGAATCTTCTCGTAATGGTTCATCCCTACCATCTGCATGTTCAATGTTTGTAAAATATTCAGAATCAAATGGGTTATCATCAGTTTCTAGTATTTTTTGCCGTAATGTACGTTCCAAATATTCGGGATGTGCTTCATGAATTGCCGTTGCTTCTTGAATCATTCCTTCCATAAAAACAGAAGACTCAGTCATCTGACCAGATTTCATATACTTGTCAATCACCATCATTAATTCTTGGGCACGACCAACTGCTGGTATTGGGATTAAAACTTTCCCACCGCCAGAGAGTGTATCATTCACAGATTTGATAAATACTGTTTCCACTTCTTCTCTAGTTGGTTGTATATCCTCTTTTGCGCCATATGTACTCTCTATTAGTAATGTTTCAACTCTAGGGAAGTTTGTCCTTGCACTTTCAAGTAACATACTTTTTCCATACTTAATATCTCCAGAATATACAAAGTTGTGATCACCATTTCCAATGTGAAAATGGCATGATGCAGAACCCAGAATATGACCTGCGTTTGCCAAAACCAGTTTGATATCAGGTGAGATGTCTGTAACAGTGCCATAGTGTAAAGGAATGGTTTGTCTCATTATCTGATGAACATCTCTTTCAGAATACATTGGTGTTCTTCCTTGTGCACCTGCAACTTTGATAGCATCAAGTTGAATTAGGTTCATCATTGGTAGAGTTGGTTCTGTACAATAGATTGGCCCTTTGTAACCATATTTTGTTAGTACTGGTAAGAACCCAGTATGATCCAAGTGAGCATGTCCTATCACTACTGCATCAAGTTCATCAAGCGTTATGTTTGCCCAATCAAGCCTAGGATATGCTTCTAATGGATTTCTTGCTCCAGGATTAATACCACAATCAATCAAAACCTTGCTGTCTGGAGTGGTCAAAAGCATGCATGAACGTCCTACCTGACCAAAACCTCCTAGTGTTAGTAATGAAACTTCAGATTTTTGTACTAGGCGTGGACGGAAAATTTCATCACCTATTGATTTTAGTTGTTTTGCTCTCTCTGCCGATGACACCTTAAGTTGGTAATTTATGGTTTTGATAGTATTTGATGGTTTTGTTGTTGCCTTTCTTATTCGGAGTTTCCATCCTGTATTCTCAGTAACTTCTGCATGATTGAATTCTTTTGCGTCTCTCTGGCATAACCATGGTCTTTTCACTTCAATTGAAACCTCACCTATTGCTGTATCAAAAAATGTAGCTTCTAATCCTGCATCTGCAGGTACTGTTTTATCTAAAATTTTCCTTGCATCTTCTTCTGACTTCCTAATTTTTTCATCTGTTCTTACTACAATCCTTTTTTTAATAACATTAACAAGATTTGAAATAATCTCGTTATTCTCCATTAGAAAACGGGGTTTGTTAGTATACAGTGCTATACGAGGACCTTCATATGCAATTTTTGTAACATTTGCATCTTTGGGTATACTTTTCAGTATGATTGCCATCATGCTTTGGCTAGATTGAATTTCTTGCTGTTGTTTATTTTGCAATTTATCTAAAGTTTGATTACAGCTTTCTTTTGCTCATCTGTTAAAAGACGGAATCCATCTTTGTCAATCAATGCTATATTGATTCCATCGCCGGTTCCAATATTTCTAGTAATTGCTGCTTTTACTGCACGTAAAGCAACAGTCTTGGCTTCATCAAGTGAAAGATCATCACGATATTCCTCTTCTAAAAGTCCATATGCAACTGGTGAACCACTTCCAGTTGTAACATAATTCTTCTTTTCAACTGAACCAAACATGTCTATGTTAAACAATGCTGGACCAGTTTCATCATAACCACCAATTAGAATATCTGCTATGAAGGGATACCCCCTGTTTTGATGGAACATTAAAGCTGTTAATCGTGCAAGTGAATTAATTGTTATTGGCTCATTTGTTTGAACTCTGTGAAGGTTTGCATGGTATCGTAAGACATCAACAATATTTTGTGCGTCTGCAACACCACCGGCTAGTGTTAGACCAACATGTCGTTCAATTTTCTGAATTTTCATTGTGTTGTTATTTGCAATGAAATAGCCTGCACTTGCTCTCATATCAGCACAAAGTACAACACCATCTTTTACTTTAATTGCGACAGTAGTAGTGCCATGTAATATTTTTTCTTCAACGTTTGTGGACATAAAATACCTCACTTGAGATAGTATTAATACTATGGCACCCTTTTAAATAACTTTGTGATTGTGGTCAAATAATGAGTGTAAAGAAAAAAAATGTACCTGCATCTCACACTATGGAACTTCCACGGCAGATTGTTGTTGGTGAAAAAAACATTGATCACATTGGGGAGTTTCTAGAATCACTTACCAAACCAAAAAAAATCTCAATAATATGTGGAAAGCATGTTAAAAAAAACATTGGAAAAAAAATAAATGATTCTCTAAAAAAATCAAAAATTAGATCTGTATGGCATCTTGCAGGATCAAATCTGGTTAATGCAATAAAATATACGGAAAAAAAGGTTGCCAAAGACAATAGTGATTTGATTATAGGCTTGGGGGGAGGACGATCAGTTGATGTTGCAAAGTTTTGTTCGTTTAATATTAAGATCCCATTTGTTAGTGTCCCAACATCTGCATCGCATGATGGAATAGCCAGTCCATTTGTATCAGTTAGAGCTGAGAAGCCACATTCATTGGTAGCTACTGCACCATTAGGAGTTTTTGTTGATGTAGATATTATCAAACTAGCCCCAAGAAAATTGATAGCAAGTGGCTGTGGTGACCTGATGGCGAAGATTACTGCAGTGAGAGATTGGGAATTGGGGAGAGATAAAACTGGTGAATATTATGGTAGATATTCAGCAAATTTGGCATCTATGAGTGCTAAAATTCTAATTGAGAGTTCATCGTCATTTTCAAAAAAAGGTTTGGATGCTAGAATTATTGTAGAAGCGCTAATTAGCGCCGGTGTCGCATCATGTATTGCAGGTAGTAGTCGACCATGCTCTGGGGCAGAACATCTTTTCTCACATGCAGTAGATCATTTGGAATATGGAATTGGATTACATGGAGAAAAGTGTGGAATTGGATCTATTATGATTGCAAAATTACAAGGACAGAATTGGGAAAAAATTATTAAGACTTTGAAGAGTGTTGGTGCTCCAACTACCGCAAAAGAAATTGGTCTCAAGCCGAAAATTCTTGCTAAGGCACTCACGATAGCACAATCACTAAGACCAGAAAGGTACACAATTCTCAATGAAGTAAAAATGACAGAACGTAGAGCGTTAAAGCTTGCAAAAAGTACTAAAGTCTTGTAATTACTTTGATTCTGATTTAGGTTTAGTTACCTGTTTATTTTCATATGTTTCAACAAAATTTACTTTTGTTAAAGATGGAACAAATTTGAAAATATCAGTCTGAGTAAAATGTTTAATTATTGCAAGACCATCAGCACGGAAAATTTCTTCAGGTATTACAACATCAACAACTGATCCATTCTTTTTGTAGATGATCTTTTCATTTTCAACTGGAATTCGTGATTTTAAAATTTCTGAAATTTTATCATCCTCTGTATCAAGTGATTTAATTACATTGATATCATAGAGTATGAATTTTCCCGCGTATCTATGATTGTAATCAATTTGGACTCTTCCAGAACCGATATAACGGATTATTCCTTTTTTGTTATCAATTTCTACTGTGTCTCCAACAGAGACTTTTTCCGCATCTTCCCCAAGTTTTCTTAAGGGAATCATTCTTACTTTACCCTTGTCTCTTGCACCAAACCCTTTATCAGGAGAAACTTCAACTGTTTTTTTCTCCCCTGGCTTGGTTTCAGATAACGCATCGTCTAAACCCTTGAGTACCCATGCTTCCCCAACAGAGACTAATTTTGGCATATACTTTAGATTAGGATCGTGTATGGAGTGTTTTTTCGCATCCTCTTCGTTAGTACTCTCAAAAACTTCTCCAGTGTCTTTTATCTTTGCAGTATAATCAAGTAAAATTAATTGCCCTTTTTTGAATGTCAACGTAGTCGATTTTGAATTTCCTTATATTAAGTTAAAGGGTATCAAGCGATGTTAATTTTTCTTCTGCTATTTTTAGACCTGCTTGGGCATCTGTATCATAACCCATCATTGCTAAAGTCGATGCTATTCCAGAAATTGTTCTCATAACGTGATAACGATGAACTTCGCCCATACAGCCAACTCGGAAGACTTTACCTTTTAGATTACCAAATCCACCAGCTACTAGTATTCTGAATTTTTTTGCAAGTGTTTCTCTAAAGATCTTGTCTTCCAAACCATCAAGATAATTCAAAGCCACAATCGATATTGAACGATCTTCTTCTTTTGCAAATGGTGTTAATCCTAGTGCACTCAAGCCAGTGTATAATGCATCAGAACAAACCTTATGGCGATTAAAGACATTTTCTAATCCTTCTTCTAATAAAATTGATAATGCTTCTCTATACGCATAAAGTAATGGTAATGCAGGAGTAAAAGGCGTATGTTTAGATTCTTCGTAGTACTTGAAATATCGTGCTAGATTAAAGTACATTGTTGCAGGAGGATTTTCAATCATGTATTTTTTAGCTTTAGGGCTTACAGATATTGGAGAAATTCCAGGTGGTGCAGCAATTGCTTTCTGTGCACCAGTCATACATACATCAATGTTCCATTTGTCAACACGTAATGGTGCTCCACCAAGTAATGAAACTGAATCTACTATGTACATTGAATCATTACGTGATGTTAGATCTGAAATTTTATCGAGATAGTTTACCATTGTACCGGTTGATGTTTCATTATGAACAACATAGAATGCTTTAACATCATTGTTATTATCAAAGGCTTCTTTTACTTGATCAAAAGTTGCATTTTCTCCAGGAGGAGTTTCTAATCTGATTACATTTGCACCTTGACCTTCTATTAATTGTGATAATCTATTACTAAATTCTCCATTTACAGGTATAATGATTTTGTCATCTTTTTTAACAATATTTACAACTCCTGCTTCAACTGCACCAGTTCCAGATGCAGATAGTGCTACAATATCATTCTGTGTTTCAAAAACTTGTTGTGTTTTTGAAACAACGTCAGTATACAATTCAACAAAATCATCACTTCTGTGATTAATTATTGGGGCAAGCATTGCTCGCATAACTCTGTTTGGTACGTTTGTTGGACCAGGTAACATTGATAAATATTCCAAATTCTGTTTCTCCTATAGCTAACCTGTTTGAAGGTTATTTATAATTAAAGATCTTTCAACCTATTTTTTACATCGATTTTTAACAAAAAATTTTTTGTTCCATCTGGAACTAAATCTTTCCAGTTACCGTCATTCTGGATAAGTTTTCGGATGTTTGTTCCTGAAAGATCTGCACGTGATTTTAAAACGACCGGAATTATCTTTTTGCCGTTTTTTTCATAAAGGCTTTGAGTAAAATCATCATTTGAAAAAATAATATCATATTTTGGAATAATCTTATCAATAGATTGCGTCCATTTGGAATGATCATCTACATCGGGAATATCATAAATGCTAACTTTCTTGAGAGTGTTTTCATCAAGAGATGACATTATCATTTGATTCCTTTCTTCAGCAGTGAATGGATTTCTTGGTTGATGGCTCTTATTTGAACTTCCAATACCTATGTAGAGTTGTTCTACATTTGATAGTGCAAAATTCACTGCCTCTAGATGACCAAGGTGAAAAGGCTGAAACCTCCCAATTAGAAAACCGTTCATGATAACTTGTAACAGTATTTCTTTAAAAAAATTATTAAATTTCCCCACCGGAATTCAGTAATGCTGCCAAAAATAGTATAATGACAGATAATACAACGGTTATCTCTCCTAAGATGATTATCTTTTTTCGTAATTTTTGTAATTGACCTTCAGAAATTTGTTTAGATATTATTTGATCTTCAACGTCTTTTCTAATTATTCTTACATGTATTGCATAAGTTCCAATTAGTGCAGCGACTAAAATCATCTTGATTACCAAAACGTTTCCATAACTAGTATCATACAATATATCTGATTTTTGTAAGACTAGATGTGCTTGATACATTCCTGTAACTATTAGAATTATCAATGCAGGAACCGCAATTTTGTTAAATCGTCTACCAACTTTAATCATTAATTCTAGTCTTTCTTCAACTGACATTGACATTTTTTTTAAGATCGGAGCAAAAACTGCACCAATGAATAATGAACCGCCTACCCATATTGCAGCACTAGTAATATGAACCCAAGAAAGTAATGCCTGTTCTAATGCCATTGAGATTAGAATAAATTATTCTATATTTGACTCTTGACAAGGTTTTTTAGTCCTACACTTAAAAAAAAATAATTGAAACCACCTGGTAGAATTATCTTATTCGTAGCAATTATTGGATTGCTTGGTATGATGGCTGGTGGTATCTATTATGCAAGTCTGGATAATCCACAATTAGAACAAGCAAATGTAGAATTATCTGCTGTTGAGTTAAGAGATGTAAATACTATAGAAAATCGAGCGACAATGACAGTGACATTTTTAGTTACAAATCCAAGTGATCTTACATTCACAATTCCTTTGATTGCATACGAATTATATGGTGATGGTATATCACTAGGTTCTGCTAGTTATTCAACTCAAGATATTGCAATGCCAGGCAGGGCTGCATTTTATCCTGGTACTGAAATTCCTTTGAAAAATAAATTTACTTTTGTCCTAACTGATGTCAATGAAACAGTATACGAGAAAATTGTCACTGGTCAATCTGTACAATACAGTGCAAAAGGAATGATTAGTGTTGAATCTGCATGGAGTATAGTTGAAATGAATTTTGATACAAGTTCCTAAAATTTCAAAAATAAAAGTGGGCCGGGCGAGATTCGAACTCGCGATCACCGCCGTGTCGAGGCGGTATCATAACCAAACTAGACCACCAGCCCGTGAACTATAAAATTCTGAATGTCATTATTAACGTTTAACAGCGAACAGATGTATAGTTGACAAATTGGAAAAAAATGTGAATGATGATTTTACTGATGCTGAAAAACAAGGATTCTACAAAGCAATCTATTCAAGACGTGATGTAAGAGCACATTTTACCTCAGAGTCTATTAATGATAATACATTAACAAAAATTCTTCATGCAGCACATCACGCCCCATCTGTTGGATTTTCTCAACCATGGAATTTTGTCTTGATCAAAGATAATAATACAAAAAAAATCATCAAAGAGTCTTTCCAAATTGAGCATAAACATGCATCAGAATTAATTGAAGATCCAAAAAGATCCGAATATCTTTCCTTCAAGTTAGAAGGAATTATGGAATCCCCTGTTAATATTTGCGTAACGTATGACCCTACAAAATTCGGTCCTTTTGTAATTGGAAGAACAAGTATTCCTGAGGCAGGAATATACAGCGTGTGTTGTGCAATCCAGAATTTATGGTTAGCTGCACGAACAGAGGGAATAGGATTAGGCTGGGTTAGTATTCTTTCAAATGATGTTCTAAAAGAGCAACTAAAATTGCCAGAACACGTTGTTCCTATAGCATATCTTTGCCTTGGTCATGTAAGCAATTTTGAGACAATGCCTGATCTTGAGAGAGCTGGCTGGTTACCAAGACTGGATCTAAAAGATGTTGTTTACTATGAAAAATGGGAACAAAAAGAAGACTCTGGTTGGAAAAAGATAGAACAGCTGATCAAAACTAATCTTGATACGCTTAAATAATTACGAACGTGTTTCCTGCTGGGCTTGTGGCGCAGAGTCATTATTGACGCGTAACATGGATAGCGCAGTAGCCTCCTAAGTTACAGGTCGAGGGATCGAAGCCCTCCAAGCCCGCGTCTCTTTTTATTTTAGTTTAAATTATCTTGAAATAATTACAACAAATATGAAAGTTGTTATAATTTCTGGGAGTCCACGTAGGAATGCAAACACTCAGGTTATGATGAAGCATATCTTTGAATATACAAAGAAAAATAATTCAGATACAATATTTATCAATCTTGCAGAGGATGGGTTCGAATACTATCGAGGGTTTTTGAGTGAAGTTGATTATAATGAAAAAACACTGCAGGCTGTACGGGATATTACAGGTGCAGATGTCTGGATTATAGGAACGCCTATCTATAATTCAATGTTCAGTGCAGCCCTAAAAAATTTATTTGAGTTTGTAAACTACAAGGAAACTGGAGGCAAAACTGCCGGTCTAGCAATCTTAGCCTCTGGTATGATTGGCTTTACTGATGTACAAACCTTGTTAACTCAACTTATGTCATATTTCAAAGTAATTACAAACCCTACTCCAGTATTTATGACAGCTGATAAGATTGAAGACGGTCAAATTACTTCTGATGAGGTCAAAACTAGGCTAAACGATTTGGTTGACAAGACATTGACTATGGCAAAAAAATGATTAAAAATCTAGAATGAAGAATCAAAAGTCAAATCAATGGTTTTAAAAATTCTAACTTCATAATCTCCTTCAAAAACATTGACTACGTTGTTACCATCAACGGATCTGACTCTAAATTTGTATTCATATGAACCATCATCATTTACATTAGTTTGAGCAAAGTGTGTAGCATCACCATTTTGATAAATTTGAATTATTACTGGGTGACCATAGGCAGGGTTTTCAATAGTTCCATGAACAGATGCCCACGGTAACATATTATCAGATGGTATATGCATTGGTATTGTTGTTTTTACTAATTTAATATTATTATCATTTGAAATAATTTCGTTGGTTTGATCTGCAAATGTAGGTGACAACATTATTGTGGATGCTAACACTAGAAGACTTGAAATTACTACTAATGTTGATTTCACAAAAAAACTTCTCCGAGTTACATATTAACTTGACGAATAATTTCTATGTAGTTGAAAATAAAATGGAACGCCAATTAAAATGCAATTGTAAATGTCATTTTGGTGGTGCAGTGAGTTGCCCTGGTTGTAAGGAAAATCATCAAACACGAAATGAATGCAAATTTTGCAAGTAGTTAATTGTGTTTGGCAGCAAGCATCTTAAGATTATAAATCTCGGCATGTATAGATTCAATTTCAACTCTGGTTTTGAGATACTCAATTTCTTTTCCGAGTCGTATAATTTCGACCTCGCCATTAATGTCTTTTAAGTTCTCTTCAAGACCAAATTTGTGTGTATTAAGTTCGTGTTATGTTAATTCACTGTGGTTTGTTTTTCATCACGAGTATGTACATGATTATAGTCTGCTGCCTTTTGTGCAATCCATGTTATGAATACTAAAAACCACATTATTGGTACTGCCATGAGAAATACTATGTTAAGAATTGGTGCAAAATTAGTCATTAGTGGCCATAAACCTGTTAAAACAAGAGCAAAAACTCCACAAACCAATGTTGCCAAATGATTCTTTACATGTCCCATAAACATTTTTGTTGAATTTCATAAATATAACGTTAGTGATTTTTTTCATTTGTGAAAATAGAAAAAGGGTTATTCTTCTGCTTTTGTATCAACAGAAGATGCAGTCAAACGTGTTTCAGACTGAAGTATTGTAATTTTCTCTACAAGTTCGTTTCGTAAGTCACGCGCAACTCTTCTAACAGTTGGTCTTGGAACACCCAATTCATCAACTACTTTGGTATAGATATCTTGTTTATCTCTGACACCATTGTCAAGAAGAGTGTTGATTGCTGCTTTGATAACTGTGCTTTGATTAGTACGATTCACAGAAATTATTTTAATTTGATCTATATAAGACTATCAAATATCTAAAAGAAAAAATTTCAGATAGCATGTAGAAAACAAAAACAAAAAAATTTATTAACAAATAAAATTTTTTCTAAAAAGTTCTAAAATGTTTTTATTAAACAAAAGACTCTTATGATGTCCAAAACTTTTTGCGTTATTGACTAGTGCTATAATTGAAACCAATCTAGGAAGAATCGAAATGGAGTTACTTCCAGACTTAGCCCCAGAACACGTAAGGAATTTTGTTAAATTAGCACACGATGGATTTTATGATGGAACTTTATTCCATAGAGTAATTCCAGGTTTTATGATTCAAGGCGGTGATCCAAACACAAAAGATTCTAGTTTGAAGAGTAAGTGGGGAATGGGTGGACCTGGTTATAGTATTAAAGCAGAATTTAATTCCAGATCACATCTAAAGGGAATTGTTTCTATGGCAAGATCACAAGATCCTGACAGTGCAGGTTCACAGTTTTTTATTATTACTTCAGATAGTACTTTTCTAGATAGAGAGTATACTGTTTTTGGCGAAGTGACGGATGGCATGGATGTTGCAGATAAGATTGTAAATCTACCACGAGATCAGAATGATTGTCCACAGCAAGAAGCTAAAATGGTTAAAGTGACCATTTCTGACTAATTAAATACAAAAATAAGATCAGTCACCATCAGAACCACAAGAACAAAAACCATACTCATCAATACGAATATTGCATATAGAACACTTCTCACCATATTCAACTTCCCATGGTTCTTTTCCAAATAGTCTGAAATGATCATCTATTTCTTTAGGAACATCATCGATCTTTTTTTCCAATAATGTTCTATCAGTCTTAGACTATGTATACATTATTCGAAGATGTGATCTATGAAAACACACTGTAAAATGTGGGAATGTGAAGTTGGATTCAAAACAAGTCAAATTCAAAGTGTATAGTTTACTAAGTAGTCAATAGCGCTTCTTTTGAAAAATAATAATTTCTATCATCATTAGTATTTTTCAAAAATTCTTTGTTGAAAGCCATTTTTGTTAATGCTAGAGAAACGTCAAAAGGACTAGCGTTCCATCCGTATTCGGTTAATTGACTTATTGCTTCACTTACTGTACGTGGTTGGTCAAAAAAAGAGTTTTTTGCTAAAATACGTAATTTGTGTTTAAGATCTTCAACGGTAACATTTACCGGTGAAGAAAATTCTGGTTCGTGAAATTCCGCATTTTCTAAGGAATTCATTACATCGTTATGCGGGGATTTTTGTAACTGATTTTTTAATGATTCAATTATTTCTTCTGCAGAATCATTATCAACATAAAAATCTCTGGAGTCAATCTCAATCTCATTTTCTCCCTGTTTAACGCGAATCTTTGCCATATCAGATATTTTAAATAATTTAATTTATTTTGCTAGCTCTAAGTAGCTTTAAGGATTCATCAAAACTTTTACACAACTTTAGTATCTTGTAAAAATTTAAGAACGGATTTATACGTAAATCATACTAAAATGTTATGCTTACAGTATTTGGTTCTACTGCACTAGATACAATTCGTACACCAAAAAAAACACTAAAAAATGTTCTAGGCGGTGCAGCAACATTTGCTGCAATATCTGCTAGCTTTTTTACAAAACCTAGTTTGATTACAGTAGTAGGAGATGACTTTCCAGTAGAGTATCATGATATACTCAAACGGTATCTTGACATTCGGGGACTTTCTGTAATAAAAGGTAAAACTTTCAGATATGACGGAAAATATGATAAAAATCTGAGTGTAAGAGAGACGCTTAAAACTGAACTGAATGTACTAGGTGACTTCAAACCAAGCGTACCTAAAGAGTATCAAAAATCTGATTTTGTGTATTTAGCAAACAATGATCCAGTCCAAAATACAAAAATCATCAAAGAGTTTGATAATGTAAAATTTTCAATGTGTGACACGATAGATTTTTGGATTAATACAAGAAGAAATGACGTAATTAGGATGATAAAATCTGTTGATGCTGTTGTAATAAATGATGAAGAGGCAAAACTCCTAACAAAAGAAGATAACCTGATCAAATGTGCAAAAAAAATTATGAGTTGGGGAACAGACTATGTGATAATCAAAAAAGGTGAGCATGGTTCATTATTTTTCTATGAAGATGTGATTTTTCCTTCAGTTGGATTTTCTCTAGAATCGGTTTTGGATCCAACTGGTGCAGGAGATTCGTTTGCCGGTGCAATGATTGGTTATCTAGCAGCAAAAAAGAAAACAAGTGTTTCAGAAATAAAAAAATCAGTGGTATATGGAAATGTTATGGGTTCATTTGCTGTAGAAGGATATGGTTTAGATGCTCTTCTTCGACTACAAAAATCAGATGTCACTAGAAGAATAAAGCAATACGAAAAGATGGTATCTTTTTGAAGAGTTATAGATAACAATACTAATGCAAAAATATGGAAGATAAACTAGATTCGATTTTTTCTCTACAAAAAGGTCTTGAAGATATGATGAATCTTGATAGATATCCAAAAGACAGTGAAAAAAAAATTTCGGCGTTATGTACAGCAATAATGCATGAAGCAGTTGAACTACAAAGGACTACAAATTGGAAGTGGTGGAAAGCACCAACTGAATTTAATGAGGCTGAAGCAAAAGAGGAGCTAATTGATATTTGGCATTTCGTGGTTCAAGCATCAATAGAACTAAACCTGACGCCGGATGAAATCTTAGAAGAATATAAACGGAAAAATGAAATTAACCGGCAAAGGCAGAAAGATGGTTACTAGTTTGGTCATATAATATGATTGAAATAATTTTATAGTGGGTCTATTAAAAATCGATGAATTGAAACCAAGACATTTACAAGAACAGGATAAACAATACAGGGTTTTTCTGTACACATTTTATGCTGCTTCTGCAATGATGGTATCTATTTTGATTTATGGAGTAGTCATGATGATTGGAGAATGGCAAGAAAATGGCACATATGTAATGGGTGAAATTTTAGTAAATACACACGTTCCATTTGAAAACTTTGCAAACCTTACTACATGGTTGTCATTTGCATGTATAATTGCATGGTATTGTGTTTCTAGAATTGGATGGAAGAGAACTGTTGGACTAGAATCTTACAGAATGGCTCTATTACAATTAATGTTATTAGGCTTTGCAGTAATTTGTCTATACGAAGTTTTGTGGAGTTTCACTGTACTAAATGCAGAGATTACATCACAAATGGTAATTGATGGAACAACTCCAGATATTGATAGATTAATTGTAGACTATCCAGATCCAGAAAGACCATGGAATTTAATATTTGCAACCAAGGTTTGGCTTGTAGGTTTTATAATTAGTGCACACGCATTTTATCTTAGTAAAAAACCAAGAAAATCATTAGAGGAACTAGATCCTAACTAATCATTTCTCTTTGAATTTTTTTGTAACATGAAATACAGTGATTCCAGCTACCACTGCAGCCATGATGTAAAGATCATATGTCACGTATTTTATAATAAATTATCATAGAAAAATGTAGTTTTATTGAATATCAGTGATAACTTTATAGCATTACATGAGAATTTTCTTGTAAATTGGATGTAACTGAAAAAGTTGATTTAATTGCAAAACCTCCAACTGAGGAAATTGTAACTAAGGAGGATCTTTTAGAATTGCTCAAAACAAATTCAAAACCAAAGCACTACATTGGTTTGGAGATTTCTGGATTTTTACATTTAGGAAGTTTAATCAGTACCGGTTACAAAATTAATGATTTCATTAAGGCTGGTGTTGATTGTACAGTGTTCTTAGCTGATTGGCACACTTTGATAAATGATAAACTAGGGGGAGATTTTGAAACAATTTCAAAAGTTTCAAAATATTATGCAGATGCGTTTAAACTAATTTGTCCTAGCGCAAATATTGTCTTGGGAACCGAACTCTATGATTCTAAAAAAGAATACTGGTCAGAATTAGTCAAAGTTACAAAGCATATGTCATTGGCCCGTACAATGAGAACACTTACAATTATGGGAAGATCAGAAAATGAGGAAAAAATTGATCTGGCTAAGTTGCTTTATCCACCTATGCAGGCAGCAGATATCCATTCACTTGATTTGGATATAGTTCATGCAGGAATGGATCAAAGAAAAATACACATGCTAGTACGTGAAATATTTCCAAAGATGAAGTGGAAGGTGCCGGTTGCAGTACATCATAAATTATTGCCAGGTCTTAGTCAACCAAAAGACAAATCTAATACCGAGCCAGGAAAAATGAGCAAGTCAGATCCTAATTCTGGAGTATTTATTCACAATACTGATGATGAGATTAAAAGCAAGATAAAGAAAGGGTGGTGTGAAGAAGGAAGTGTTGAGGGTAATCCAATATTAGAAATTACCAAGAATGTAATTTTTCATGAATTCAATTCTATTAATGTTGAGAGACCAGAAAAGTTTGGTGGAAATATAACGTATGATAGTTATGCAAGTTTAGAATCTGATTTTGGGGAGAAAAAACTTCATCCAGGAGATCTTAAACAAACAATTGGTGATTACTTAGTCAAAGTAATATCTCCTGTTAGAGATAAGCTCTCATTAAATGAAGAGCTATCTGAACTTATAAAAAGTAGTAACTAGTTTTTTACCTTCTGCTCTTCTATATTATATTTTGATTTGTAACCTCGTGGATTGATCATCAAGTCTTTGAAATTATAAGTTGATGAGTTTCCAATTATAACAGTACTAATCATTCCTAGTTTATCTGCAAAATTTTCCATATGCTCTAAATCTGTCATCACAACAGTTTGTGATTCTCTGTATGCACCTTTAATAATTGCAACTGGGGTTGATGGCTTTCTATATTTTAGTAAGAGTTTTCTTGCGTCCTGTAGCTGATGAATTCGTTTTTTGCTTGATGGATTATAGATAACAATAACGAAGTCGCCTTGGGCAGCAGCTTCAACTCTTTTTACAATAATTTCCCATGGGACTAAAAGATCACTCATGGACAATACTGCAAAGTCGGTCATTAATGGTGATCCGATAATACTTGCACATGAATTCAAGGCAGATACTCCAGGTATCAACTCCACTTGTAAACCACTTTTTGGATCCCAACCAGATTCTGCTAAAATTTCAAAGATTAAGCCGGCCATGCCATAAATTCCAGGATCACCACTAGAAACAAGTGATACAGTTTTTCCTTCTTTAGCCAGATCTATACATTGATGTGCTCTTTCAACTTCCTGAGTCATTGCATAACGATACACGTCTTTTCCTTCAATCATATCTTGAACAAGATTCACATATGTCTCGTAACCAACTATGGTGTCACTTTCTTCAATTACTTCTTTGGCACGAAAAGTCATATGATCATGATGACCTGGTCCAACGCCAACTATGTACAATTTACCTGACAACAATAAATCACACAATATGAATAATTTATCCCTTCTCTAGAATTAGTTGAATTTTGTCAGTTTGAATTCTTCGTGAAGTGATTGTATGACAGATTTGCAGTCATTATCCTTTACAACAAACGCTAGATTAAGCTCTGAAGAACCTTGAGCGATCATCATTACATTAACGTCTCTTTTTTTAGCGGCAAAGAACACTTTTGATGCCACACCGACTGTACCTTTCATTCCTGAGCCAATCACTGCTATAATAGAAACATTCGGTGTTGTATCAATTCTTTTGACGATCTTTCCTAGAAGATTCATTTCAAGTGCATTAACAGCCTGATCTAATTCTAATTTTTTGACGATTATTGATATGCTTGATTCTGATGGGTTTGATGAAACCATCATCACGTTAATATTTTTCTCTGCTAAAACTGTAAAGATTTGTGCTGCAGCGCCAGGAGCGGCAAAGGTTATTCCCCCAGTTATATTGATCAAACCAACGTTCCGTAATGCAGAAACACATTTGACAGTTTTTTTAGTTGATGATGAAGGTGATGAAGTTACTAGTGTTCCATCATTTTTCAAATCAAAAGTGCTTCTAATACGCATTGGTATCTTTTTTGAAAGAAGTGGTTCAACGGTTCTAGGATGTATTTGTTTAGCACCAAATAGTGCCATTTCAATTACTTCTGCATAGGACACTTCTTCGAGTAGCCTTGCATCTTTTACAAATTTAGGATCTGCAGTCATCATACCAGCAACATCACTCATTAACCATACTTCATCGGCGTTAATACAAGAAGCAATTATTGTTGCAGTATAATCTGAACCACCACGTCCAAATGTTGTAATATTGCCATGTTGATCTGCTCCTGCAAATCCACCTACTACTGGAATTACATTCTTTGACGTATAACCCTGAATTATTTTTGATAAACGAATTCTGGTAGTATCCATTAATGGTCTTGATTCACTAAAATTAGAATCAGTGATAATTCCCGCTTCTTTACCAGTAAGTGGTATTGATTTATTTTTCATTTCTTGTAATGCAAAAGAAATTAAGTTGATGGACAATCTTTCTCCAAAGGAAATTAGGTAGTCATATGAGCGAGGTGTTACTTCACCTAACAATATCAAACCGTGCACTAATTCCTCTAATTCTGTCAAATCAGATTGTATTCTTGTTAGTAATGATTTTTGAATCTTTGAGTTAGTTATTAGATGAGTTGTAAACTGCTTGTGTTTTTGAGATATCCTTGCAAGTGTTCTATTAGCTTCTTTTTTATTTTCCTTTTTTATCTCATTTGAAATTTTTATTAATTCATCTGTAATCCCGTCAATTGCAGAACAAACTACGACTAATTTGTTTTTTTGAGATAACGTGCTAACTGTTTTTGCAACATTTCTTATGTCTTTGACTGTAGCAATAGACGTTCCACCAAATTTTATTACGATTTTCAAATCAGTTTCACCTGCATTTCTGGTCTTAAAATTCTTTAACTTTCAACTCGTGGTGCCAAGTAAAAGTGAATTCTGCCTATATTTGCTACTTTGAATTCAATTCGCAATGGTTTAGATGATGAAAATTCGCATGTGACTGCATCTACAGTGGTGCCTACTGCCTTTACAATTGGATTGAGATATTCTAAACTATATGTGCCAGAACTGTCTGCCTTAACATCAAGTTCAGTTAATTCATCCTTATTCTTTTCCAAGATTATGTTCACTTCGCCTGAATCGCCCTTACCAGAAAATTCAGCACTTGCTTCCTTTGCATTTATAGTTAGATAGTCAGATACGACTTGAACGTCTCCTAAAATTTTATCAAAAATGGAAGAGGTTAATAATATTTTTGAATCATATGGAATTTTTGGTAGCGGTGTATCAGAGGCAGAACTCTCAATTAATCTCATTTTATATTTTTTGTTCTTACCTATTGTAACTAGTAGCATGTTATCATCTGAAATATTTATTTCGATGGCATTGCTTTTATCTGCACGTTTAACTAATTTTGAAAATTCGTCGATTCTAACTCCAAATTTTATGTCGGCATCACAATCGTATTTTTCAAACGCAGTGTTTGGCCACTTGATGTCAATTAGTGCTACATGTGATGGATCCATTCCTCGGAAAGAAATTCCTTCCACAGTAGCTTCAAAGGTGGCTTCTTCTACTAACGTAGATACGGCAGAGATTACAGCCTTCCATTCCTCTGAACCAGTTGTTTTTGCAGAAAAAACCAAATCAAACACTTGCCAATAGTGCAAAATTTAACTTTATGCGTAATTTCGCCAAGTATACTCACATTTTGTGCAACGATAAAACTGGGTGGTTGGTTCATCAGCACTTCTGGTTTGTAGCATCCACCAAACAGCTTCATTATTGCCACATTTTTCACATTCAATTTCAATAGTTGGCATAGAATCTTTACCCTCATTTTCTTCTAATATGAGGAAATCTGATTTGGGTTCTTCAGAAATTTTATTTTGGTGCTCAGATTCTTGTCCTTCGGTGTAATTACATTTTGGACAGGAAATAATAGAACTGCCTGAATCTTTCTTTAATCTAATATCGCACTTTGGGCAAAACTTCATTTAGTCTATTCACTGAATCTTAGAAGCTAGTTTTTTTATATCATTAACTGCAGTTATTGCTGAATCAGTAGAAGCAGAAATCTGTGTAATTGGATTTTTTTTCGAATTAACTCTCATCCAAATTTCGTCGGTTGATGGATGCTTCATTATTACGCCAGCAAAATCAATTTCTTTGTTTTTCAGAAGTTCATGTTGAATTATGTACATTGTTCCAATATCCCCATCTTTAATTGAAATACTGGCTTCACTTGAATTAGAATTAATAAGTTCTACATTCATTTAATCAAAAAAGAACTTATTGTGGATATAAATCAATGTCATTAATGGCAGAAACTGTGATTACAGATATACAATTAGAAAAATCAAAGGATGCGTTTTCGCCAGATGAAGATATTACAGTCAATGTAAGATTTTCAATAACTGGAGGTTTAAGAGACTCCTTTACCGAGAAAAACTGGACTGATGCCTATGATCAGAATGATAACACTATCAAACTCAAGTATGGTGTTAAATTATCAAAAGGTGGCATGCGTAAACATGATCTCGGTAAACCAATAGATACATACAGAAAGGCTTCAATTTTTTGGACCAGAAATCCAAAGCTTGTTAATCCAATGAAGGAAAGGAAAATCTGGGTTCAGGTTGCAAAGAACTTTGAACCATTTATTAGATTAACAGAAGAGGACGTTAGACAGGAAT